>Ga0114942_1000156_pt1 | contig 18387 bp, 19 predicted proteins | sample LowerColdCreek_FD_88674 | JGI IMG/M metagenome (GOLD analysis project Ga0114942, IMG submission 88674) | Groundwater microbial communities from Cold Creek, Nevada to study Microbial Dark Matter (Phase II) - Lower Cold Creek | ecosystem: Environmental > Aquatic > Deep subsurface > Groundwater ... | reverse complement strand
CTTCTCCCTCGTTCTGGGAGCAACTTTGAAAGGGCCGCTTCTAGGTGCGGATTCAACCGGTCGTCGCAACACAGGCATTACATCTATCAGCCGGTGTTTATAGTCTAATGATTTTCGTGGCCTTTCATTTAACTGTCTTGCCGGTTGATCCAGCTCCGCCTGTATATGAACAGACAGGTCGGTGCCCTGCGGAAAGCATTCCTAAAAAGAAGGTTGGTGTTCTCGATTGAACCGCGCTGCCATGGGCCCCTGGGATCACAGAAGCGATCTTTGCTCAACTCTCTGCACGCGATCATCAGTGGTTTTGGCTGAGCCAATCCATGAGTTGATTCATCACGCGTAAGTCATGCAGCATCGCAAGATGCCCCAAACCGTAGAAGATTCTCGTTCGGTCCTCAGGAAACGCCAGGTCAAATTCCGTGTCTTTATGCCTGCCAGTCGCGCTTGATGGGTGCACCAGGCCATCGCCCAGCAATCTTCCGATCCGCTCGCCAGACCGCTTCGACAATGTGGCCGCGATCGCATAGTGTTTGATGCCACTTACTAATGGCGTAGGTCTGCGGGAGTCAGTGTTGTCTTCGTGTTCGTCGTGGTGCTGCCAGTCTTGATCCTGAACGTTTCCATGGCGCAAATCGGTAATGCCGGCACTTCGGATCCGCCCGAGTGCCGATAGCGGCGCAGTGTATGGGCTGTAGGTCAAGCTCTTCTGGAGCCAGTAACCACCGCGTTCCATGACGGCGCCATGATGCGGACTGCCGACGTAGACCGCCTTGTCGACCTTGGCCAGCCAGGCGTGGCCCTCCTCCTCTGCGATGTGCATAGCGCTGCGCGTGAGCAGTCCACCCATGCTGAATCCAATGAAGGTGATCGAGTCGACGGGAACCGGCCATGCATCCAGCAAGCCCGTCAGCTGGTCACACAGCTCGCGCCCATTGGTCGAGACATGGCGGCCCGAGTTGTAGAGAACGTAGACCGGTGTGTAGTCGCTCTCTTCCGCCAGCGCTTCAGCATGATTGTGCTGATGCGAGGTCCATTCGCGGTCATTCATACTTAGCCCGTGCACCAGGATCAGAAGCTTTCCCGTTGGCGAAAAGCCATTTTCTGTCAGCGCTTTAGGTTGCGGGTGAATCTCGACGGGCCGTTTCTCCACCTCAAACAGATTAGCGAAGGGTATCTGGCGCTCTATTGATCGGTTCCCTGTGGGTATTTGTGTATTCGCTAGTATTCCGGGGCGGGTGAGGGGTGGCAAGAGAACGCGGAATCGCATCTGGATTGCGAGTGAGTTGCCGCTTCGCTCCAGATGGTCACCGCAGACACCGTTCAAGGCTGCGATTGCCGCTTCACGGTGAGGTCCCGGCGGCCAGGCGCGGTCGAGCCGAGGCGCGGCGCGCTTCAGGACTAAATCGGCGATACTGCGCGTCGCTCCATTTATTCTCCTGATCGACTCATGGACGAATCCAGCAATGCCTTGCGCAGGACCTGTTGGCACCTCGCCTAAGGGCCAAGGGGTGGCAGCGATGTTGCGGTACATACCCTCGACGAGATGCGTCACAGCATCGGTTGCGTCGAATACAAGATTCGCGCTACCGCGAAGCGTCTTTCCTGTTTCCATAATGAGAGCTTCCTGTTCTTCTCAACAATGCGACATGGCGACGAAATCGCCACAGCTAGACTAAGAGTACTGACAAGTTAACTAAATGTCATGGGTTGGCGCTACACGAGTACGCTCTATCGATCTGGAATGCGTCAACCTTAGCCACCAAAATATCGCTTTTTAGTGTGTTACCATCCTGAGTGATTCAGCGATACAGGGAACACCGTTTGGGCGCTGGGGTATCGTTGATACTTGTATTCGCCGGTGATGTTGGAAAGTGATGCTGGGAAGCGCCATCGTATAGCATAAACCGCCCGGCAGCATTTCCAACAATCGTCCCACTGCCCACAAGCGGATTCGTGCAGCATAACTGCGCAAAACTAAACGGATCGAGGAAACACCAATGGCTTCGCCACGTTATGGAAAGAATTGCCTCAACCTGGCCATTAGCGCCCTACTGCTGTTGATCTTGGGTCCTCTATTGACCCGCTTCGATTTGCTGCCATTTCAATTCGGCTTGCTGGCGGTGGCCTTGGCCACACTTCTGGCACTCGTCACAACTCTCGCCAGCTTGTGGGCGCTACGCTACGGCAGCGATAAAAAACTGCTGTTGGCGATTGTATTGTCAGCTGCTCCGTTGGCACTCGCAATATCAACGATGAGTAGCGGTTTCGGAGCGCCTAGAATTCACGATATCAGCACCGACACCGAAGACCCGCCGCAGTTTACAACCGCCCCGACGTTACCCCGCGCTGCGCAGAATTCACTGACCTACGATAGCAAAAATGCCCCACTGCAAATGAAAGCTTATCCCAATCTAAAAACGCTAGTTAGTGATCGACCGCCAGCCCAAGCATTTGTTGATGCGCTGACGGTGGCGCAACATTTGGGTTGGGCAATTTATGCGCAGGATGCAGAACAAGGGCGCATCGAAGCGGTTGACACTACAACACTGTTTGGCTTTAAAGACGACATCGTCATTCGTATTCGAGCTGACGAAAGAAGCGGCAGCGTAATCGATTTGCGTTCGGTGTCGCGCGTCGGTGAGGGTGATCTGGGGGCCAATGCAAAACGTATTGAGAGGTTTATCAAAACGTTTCAAGCAAGCCTGTAAAACCACAACGGAACCAAGCGCCGATGCAGCTTCGCGGAATTCTATTGGCCCTGATCGTCGCAGCGATTGCGGCGTTTTATTTAGTCGATGGCTCGCGTTATTTACAGTTGGATACGTTAAAGACCCATCAGGTTACACTGGCAGTTTGGATAGAATCGCACTGGCTATTGGCCTTGGTAGTATTTTTTTCTGCCTATGTGTTGATCACTACTGTCTCGCTACCCGGTGCATGGGTACTAACTTTGGCTGCCGGTGCGCTATTCGGATTTGGCTGGGGCTTGCTGCTGGTGTCGTTCGCTTCGACGATCGGCGCCACGCTTGCGATGCTCAGTGCACGATATGTTTTTGGGGCAAAAATACGCAACCGTTTACTTTCGCACCACAGCGATTTGTTACAACGCATCGATGCCGGCATCACGCGCGATGGTGCCTATTATTTGGCGAGCTTGCGTCTAGTTGTGCTATTTCCATTCTTTTTGGTTAATTTGCTAGTGGGCCTCACCGCGCTGCCAGCGCGAACGTTCTATATGGTCAGTCAATTGGCGATGCTGCCTGCTACCCTGGTATTTGTAAACGCGGGTACCCAGCTGGCAGCCGTTAATTCGTTAAAGGATATCTTTTCCCTGCCGCTGCTATTGTCGTTTACTTTGCTTGGGGTGTTTCCGCTACTAGCAAAATGGGGCATTTCTGTTTGGCAGCGGCAGCGCCTGTATGCGCGTTGGACGCGGCCCAAGAAATACGACTACAACATGTTAGTACTCGGCGCTGGCTCAGCTGGTTTGGTAAGCGCGTATATCGCCAGCGTGGTAAAAGCCAAGGTCGCATTAATCGAACGCGAACGAATGGGCGGCGATTGCCTGAATACCGGCTGCGTTCCATCGAAAGCTTTGATTCGCTCCGCCAATGTTAAGCGTTTAATCGATCGCGCCGCGCAATTCGGTATCGATGCTAACGTGCGCGGTGTCGCCTTTAGCGAAGTTATGCAACGCGTGCAACGCATTATCGCAGCGATCGAGCCGCACGACTCAGTCGCACGCTATATGGACCTCGGAGTCGATTGTGTGCAAGGCGACGCGCGCTTCATTTCACCGTGGATGGTGGAGGTAGATTCTCCAACCGGAGTGCGTCGCCTAACTGGTCGCGCTATTGTTATCGCCACCGGCGGTAAACCCTTTATACCGGCGATCGCAGGTCTTGACCAAATCGATTATCTGACATCCGACACGGTGTGGTCGTTGTCAGAGTGTCCGCGACGGTTATTGATTCTCGGCGGCGGTCCAATCGGTTGTGAATTAACTCAGGCATTCGCACGCTTAGGCGCCCAAGTTGTATTAGTGGAAATGTTGCCGCGCTTACTAATTCAGGAAGATCCGGAAGTATCCGAATATGTATTGGCCAAATTTGGTGATGAGAAAATCGATGCACGACTGTCTCATAAAGCGGTGTTATTCGCACGAGAAGATGACGCGCATGTCTTGTATTGCGAACACGAGGGCCGCCGCATTCGCATTGAATTCGATAAGTTACTAATCGCCGTCGGGCGAGCTGCAAATACCCAGGGGATGGGTCTCGATGAAATCGGCATTAGCTGTCGCGCCAACGGTACGGTTGAAACTAATGCCTATTTACAAACCACCTACCCCAATATTTACGCCTGCGGTGACGTTACCGGGCCGTATCAGTTTACCCATACCGCATCGCATCAAGCCTGGTATGCCGCCGTGAATGGATTATTTGGCGGCTGGCGAAAATATCGCGTCGATTATTCTGTGATTCCCTGGGTCACCTTCACCGATCCTGAAGTGGCTCGCGTGGGTCTAAATGAAACCGATGCTCGCGCCCAGGGTATTGCAGTTGAAGTAACGCGTTACGCACTCGACGATCTCGATCGCGCGATCACCGAAGGCGCCGGGCACGGGTTTATCAAAGTTCTGACCGTGCCGGGTCGTGATCGCATCCTAGGAGTGTCGATTGTCGGCGCCCACGCAGGCGAATTACTGGCGGAATTTGTGCTTGCGATGCGGCACGATATTGGTCTCAAAGAAATTCTCCGTACAATTCACGTCTACCCCACCTGGAACGAAGCAGTTAAATTTAGCGCAGGACAATGGCAGCGTGCCCACGCGCCCACTCGCTTGCTGCTCTGGGTGCAGCGTTATCATGCGTGGCTACGCGGGTAGGCGCCCAATGCCAATGAATTGTGCATCAATAGATAAACACGCAACGCTGGTATTGATCTGCAAGAAACCCCAGCTTGGACACGGCAAGCAACGGCTTGCCAATACACTCGGTGGCGAAACTGCTTTAGCCATCGCCAATGCATTGCTCAATTGTGCACTTGAAGACATGTTAGTCTGGCCTGGGCCGCGTGTCATAGCTGTGGCCAAAAGCAATGAGCTTCGCTGGGCTGAAAAACTACTGCCTAACACGTTCATAGTCGCTCAAGGGCATGGCAATTTGGGCGAGCGCATCGAGCGCGTCGATCAAGTCCTGCGTATAAAAGGCCATACACACTGTCTATTTATCGGTAGCGATGCACCTGCACTGACCATCAGCGATTATCAGCGTGCCGAACGCAGCTTACTTGAACACGATATCGTCTTAACCCCGGCTAAAGATGGTGGGGTGGTATTAATGGGTAATCGGAAAGCATGGCCGACGCTGCTCGATTTGCCATGGAGCAGCGCGCAACTCGGTAGCGCACTTCATCAGCGTTGTCTCGCCTCTTTGCTAAGCACCGAACGGCTCAGCGAAAATTTCGATGTGGATGAATACGTCGACTTAGGCCATTGTTACTCAGCATTAGTCGATGATCAGCGGCCCGCCCGCCAGGCTTTAACGGCCCTGTTACAAACGTTTGAAGTAGTGTCGGGGGCTACATGCCGAAGCAACCCGAATTAACTATCAGCGTAATTATCCCAGTGTTTCGAGATAATGGTTCATTGATGAGCTTGCTCGAGCAACTCAACCTGGTACGTAGCCAATTATTAGAAATAGTTGTTGTTGATGGCGAAGTCGCTCCCGCTTGCCAACAGATTTGTAACAGATTTTCAGTTCATTGGCTCGCTGCGGCGCCTTGTCGCGGCGCTCAAATGCGGGCGGGCGCAAATGTTGCACGGGGCGATATATTGTGGTTTCTGCACGCTGACGCACAGATACCTCGACAATCGATTGCGGCGATACGTGCAGCCCTGGTGCGACCGACTGTGGTCGGAGGCTATTTCCGCTTTGCACTGCAAGGTCGAGCCACGTTGGCTAAACAGGTCTTCACAAAACTGGTAAATTGGCGCACGCTTATCGGTACCCCTTATGGCGATCAGGGAATATTTGTACGCACCAGCGCGTACCGTGAAGTTGATGGGCATCGACCGATTCCGTTGTTTGAAGAGGTGCGCCTTATTCGCCGGTTACGAAAAAGCGGCAGCGTGGCCAGATTGGCAGTGGCGATGCCGATCGATCCACGCCGTTATCAACGCGATGGCTGGTTGCGTCGCTGCTTCACCAATCGCGTATTGGCACTCGGTTATGCCGTAGGTGTCGATCCATTTCGCTTGGCAGCATGGTACCGAAGTAGTCAAACCGAATCGTCATTGCGCGATTCTTCCACCAGGATCTATTAGTCAAGACGAATTGAAACTATGCACGACGATGTAACTACGCAGCGTGATATTACCTTGCTTTCGCTGGAAACAGATCAGCGTAATCGCGATTGGTACTTCACTGCGCAGGATGAACCACGTGGCTATATTGATGCGGTAAAGTTGCAGGAGTTATGGGTCCACACCGGCACCGCGTGTAATCTTGCCTGCCCATTTTGTTTGGAGGGTTCAAAACCGGGCGACGACCGACTCCAGGTCGTAAATTTCGACGACGTGCAACCGTATCTCGACGAAGCCATTACTTTGGGTGTTGAGCGCTTTTCGTTTACCGGCGGGGAGCCTTTTATAGTGCGCGATTTAATCGATATATTGGTGTATGCGAGTTCGCTTCGGCCGTGTTTCGTACTAACCAATGGCACCGAACCACTATTGCAGCGCGCGCCCCAGTTGCAACGTTTAAAGGAATTGCACCGCCTAAAACAACAGTCCTACCCGGTCGCGTTTCGGGTCAGCCTCGACTATCCGGATGCGCAGCAGCACGATGCGGGGCGCGGGCAAGGCAGCTTTAGTACAGCGCTACAAGGACTTAAGCTATTACTGCGCGAAGGCTTTGATGTATCTATCGCGCGCCAACTCGGTGTCGGTGAAGATAGCGAGCAAGTCGAGCAGCAATTCCGCGATTTACTGGCTGCCGAGGATCTACCAACGACTATTCCTTTTACCGCTTTTCCCGATTTCAGCACACCCGGTGTCGCACTCGCTGCGCCTGAAATTACTGAAACATGCATGGAGCGTTATCCGACGGCGGCAAGCCGCAGTCATTTTATGTGTTCGTACAGCCGCATGCTAGTTAAACGCGCCGGTCGCATGCGTGTATACGCCTGCACCCTGGTCGATGATGATCCAACTTACGAGTTAGGTGCGACCTTGGCGGCTAGCATGGTACAACGCGTGATGCTCGGTCATCATCGCTGCTTTAGTTGTTATCGATTTGGTGCGAGTTGCCGACAACCGGGACATTAGGCCCGGCTAGGAGCTTTCTGCGAGGTTGCCGGTCTGGAGTGGTGGGGGAGGGGCGCGCGACCCGCCGCCGCGTCGTTTTTTGTGGTGGTTAGGTTAAACTGTGCTCTGATGACCGAGTAATTGTTGAGTTTTTATGGTGTTTGGGAAAATAGCCAGTGGCGGGTTGGTTGGGGTATTTCTGCGGTGGGCTTCAAGTCTGCGATTCCCGTTCGTATTTGTGTTGATGTCCGGATTGTTTGTTTTCAATCTATTCATGCCTGATATGTTTCCATTTGTGGATGAAATTATCCTGGGGCTTGTGGCTATTCTGCTGGGTAATTTGAGAAAAAAGCCGGATGCGAGCAAGGGGCGGGAGGACGATTGATGCATAGTAGTAGATCCGCCAAAAGCACAGAGGTTCAACGATTCGTTACCGCTCATGCTTCCTTTCATAATCTATACAATCTTGGAAGGCAGCTGATCCAACGCGGTCAAGCCCATGTTGGGCAAATTGCTGCTAGGTCTTCCTGCGGAATCGGCAGCCTGAATCCTTCCCAATTCGCCTTCGAACGGCGATGCTGTCCGCTGCCTGACTCATGCTTCCACGGCTACCCCCAATGAATCTTGAAAAAGTTATATTCGGTTTCTTCATCATCTTCGCCTGCACGCTCAATTTCGGATTTTTCATCGGCGACATCGACCGGCCGGAGCTCCATCACCCCGGCGAGCTCTTCGCCGCCGTCGTGGTGAATCTCATCGCCACCGTGCTCAAATTCGGCGACCGCACCCACATAGGCGCAACCCATCTGGCCACCAGCCTGGTGGCCGTCCTCCAGCTGATTGCCGCCAGCCTGATCTGGACCTGGCATGTGTACGTACACCAACAGCCCATGACCGGTGAAAACATGTCCTTGATCGTGTCGCTCTCGGGCGGCGCTCTGGTCGCCAATATCGTCTCCGTGATCCTGCTCATCGGCGAGACACTGCGGCAGAGCCGTTGAGGGCTTGGATGGGGGACGTCTACCGGCTGGCCCTGAGGCGACTTCGAGCGCCGCTAGTTGCAATGATAATGGCCTACGCCATCTCGGTGTTTGGCCTGACCCTTATGCCCGGTATCGGGCCCGACGGTAAGCCGCATTCTCTGGGGATCTTCCACGCGTTCTACGTCATCAGCTACACCGCCACCACCATCGGCTTTGGTGAACTCCCCTACCCCTTTACCGATGCGCAGCGCGCCTGGATCATCTTCAGCATTTACCTTTCGGTCACCAGCTGGGCCTACGCGCTGGGCAGCATCATCAGCCTCGTGCAGGACAAGGGCTTCCGCGCAGCACTGGCGCACAGCCGCTTCACCACCCGCGTGCGACGCCTTGAGGAGCCCTTCATCGTCATTGCCGGCTACGGCCAGAGCGGGCGCGCATTGGCGCATGCCTTTGATGAGCTGGACTTTCGCACGGTGATCATCGAAGAACGCGGTGAGCGCGCCGACTCGATAGACGTCGAAGAATTCCGCCACTCGCCGTTGGTACTCACCGCCGATGCTCGATTACCAAACATCCAGCAGGAAGCGGGCATAGCCCATCGGCACTGTCGCGCCCTCATCGTACTGGTGGATGATGACGAGGTCGCCCAGGCCATCGCGATCGGTGCCGCAGTGGCGAAACCGGAACTCGAGATTATAACCCGTGTGCACGACCCCATCGCGCAAGGCAACCTCGACAGCTTCGCCAACATTCACGTCATTGACCCCTTTGTCACATTTGCCACCAATCTGGCGCTCAGCATAACGTCCCCCGCTGTACTGTGGATCGAGGAATGGCTCACCAGCGCACCGGAAAGCAGCTGCCCGCGCCCCATCGCCATCCCCCGGGGTCACTGGCTAATTTGCGGCTTTGGTCGCTTCGGGCATGCGATGGCTCGTGCGCTGGAGGCTGCGGGGGCAACGTGGACTGCCATCGACGCCGATATGCGCCTGGGTGACGAACCCAACTTACAGCGCAGTGACAATTCAGAGGATAGCCTTCGTCTTGCCGGGGTCGACCGGGCCATCGGTGTAATCGTCTGCACGGAGCGTGACGCGATCAACCTCGCCCTGGTGTCCCGCGCGCGGCGCATAAAGCCGAATTTGAGGGTGCTGATTCGACAGAATCACAGCGCCCATCGCAGCCTCATCGATGCCTCGCGCGCCGATCTTGTCTTCATCAAATCGGACATCATGCTGCGTGAATGCCTGCAACTTCTCGTCTCACCGCTGCTTAACAATTTCCTCCTGCAGGTACGACAGCGCGGCAAGGACCTCGCCGAACAGATCATCGTGCGCCTGCTGATCGAGCTCGACGAGCGCGTGCCGTACGTCTGGGTCTTTTACTGCCTGCCCAGCCATCCCGGTTTACGCCAGGTGCTGCAGTCCCCGGGCGACACCCCCCTGCTGCTGCGCGAGCTGCTTATCGACCCGACCGATCCGCCCAATGTCCTGCGCGCCGTACCACTGCTACTGCAGCGTGGCGAGCGGCGCGACTTTATCCCCGAGCTCGATATCGCCCTGCAAACCGGCGACCGCATCTTGTTTGCGGGCGCCGCCGGGGTGGAAAATCTCCAGCGGCGCTTCCTACTCGACCCGAGCCCGCTCGAATTCGTTCGCACGGGCATCGAGCCGGCTCGCAGTTGGCTGTTCCGTCGCCTCGCCCGTGCTCGCACCGGGGAAAAGCACTGACTCCAAGTGTGCTTCCCGGGCCACCGGACAACAGGAACAAGCTCTCCCGCTTCGTCCCTTTACCGCCACATAGCGGTCCATAATGTCGGCTGCAAGTGGATTTATAATGGATGGCAGGTTTTTACAGGGCTTGTTAGGCCGCAAAACCCCTTTTGCTCACAGGTTCGGGGAAACCGCACCGCGAACTGGTGCCAAGCCTTCAGATTAGTTAACCTGTTGAGCCGTGGACGAATTGCGCATACCTGATGTACAGGCCCCCTAGCTATGTCGGATAGCGGACACAAGAGTAAAGTCGCCACAGCGGGACTCCCCGAGACCGCTCCCTACATCGATGAGGCGCTGAGAAAAAGCGGTATAGATCCGGACCGGCTCTCGATCGTCAAGCTAGGCACAGTCCACCGTTTTCCCTCCGCACCACCCTGGCTCGTACGTTTGGCAATTGGTTTCGTGCTCAGTGGAGCACAGTTCTTTGTGGTGTCGGCTTTTCCGGCAATCCCGCTTTTGCTGATCGCCTTGTTACAACTTGTCGCGGGTTTGGTCGTTCTCATGGCGGCCTGCGAGATACTGGTAACCGCAACGGAGCGACTCGCAGCCCGTTTGCACTGGAATCATTACACAGCCGGAACCGTGGCGGAGATTCTCTCCACCACACCGGAGCTGGTGGTTATTGCCTTTATCATTCCTGTAAGCCCGTTAACAGCGTTCGTGATCGCACTCATCACAATCTACAACAACGCGCTGGTATTCAGCCTCTATTCTTACTTCCTGCCCAAGGATAAGTACGGCAAGTACCTGATGCCTGTGCCGATCACAGAAGCCGGCACCCAGATACTGATTGCGGGCGCAGCTATGGGGCTGATACTGGGCCTGGTCATGTTGACCTTCAGCTCATCAGGGCAGGAGAAAAACGCCTTCGATGCCATTGATCTCGTTTTCGTCAGCCTCATTCTTTTATGCATCTTTGGCGTGTATATCTACAAGCTGGTCAGCAGTTATGCCGAGGAGGAGGAGGGTGTCAGGGAAAATCTCGCCATGTCCAGTAGCGACATAGCGCAGCGCCTGGACAGCGTGTATGAAAACATCAGGCCCAGCTCGCTCAGGTTGATCGTACTGCTGTTTTTCACCGGCGCACTGGGAGCGTTCATTGGCGGACACGAAGTTTCCCTGTTCGCGCATATCATGTTGAGTGAACTTCAATTCAATCCGATATTAACGGCCTTGATACTGGCCCTGTTCGCTGGCATGAGTGAATATGTCATCGTCTGGCAGTCGCACAGAAAGCGGGAATACGGCATTGCGCTGGCAAATGCATTCGGCGGAATCACTCAGGTGATGTTCCTGGTATTGCCCTACACCTTGTTCTGCATCGCTCTTTACCAAACATTCCTGAATCCCGCTCACCCCGAGCTGCCGCTACAGTTCACTGTATCCAATATGCTGCTACTGTTGTTTCTTTTTCCTACCTTCTACACGCTCTCCTCCCTCCTGGAAGAAGACCATACCCTAGGTATTCTCGATACTGTGATTATGACCGGGATCATCCTATTTTTGATCGTCTTGCTAGCCACCCACGGTGGTAACGCGCGGTGACACGAAACCCCGGAGTTCCAGTTTTGTAGAAATCCCAGAGCCCCAGGTGTGATCAAAAGGGGATTCGCAAGCCACGGATCTACCCGACGAACCCGACAATCCGATGTGACGCTATTGCCAAATAAACGAGCTGATCTTGGTAAGCTCGGCTCATGAATACGTACAAACGCCACAGATTCCGGCGGTGCGCCCCCCACCCGATGTCATCAATTATGCTATCTGGCTCTACTACAGATTCATACGCCAGTTAGGCGGGTTAAGGCACAGCCCTCCGCCATTAATTTGGCCATTGGGGAAACGACACTGGGATGCAGAATGCGAGTAGGTTATGCGTATCCGGCCAAATACACATAGACTGCGCATGGCTAACTAATCCGTTGTGTGATAAAAAGGATCGGGTCAACAACGTGATGTGTTATCAATAAGGACATAATATGAATACGACCACAAGGAAATATACACGGGCGCTGCTGGCTGTCGTTGCGCTTGCTTCATCCGCCTACGCTGCCGCAGCGACGGTGCCTGTGTCTTCATCCGATACTGCGGCCTGGATTCTCTCGCCAGGAGGTGGAACAGCGACTTCAGTGCCTAACGGTGGGCCTGCCATCTGGAACTCCCGGTTTTCTGCCACAATACCGGCCGGGGCTACCAATATTCGCTTTACGCTGAACTCATTTGAAGCTGATGATGAAGGCATAATACAGTTGAACGGATCGGCGATCGCAGACGACACTACCTCAAGTTCGAATGGTGTTCCCTCTGGTGCCGGGAATTTTGATTTCGGACTCGGTGGTGGAAATGTCGCATATAGCTTCGTAGGGTTTACCCCCGGCGCGTCAAGGAGCCTTCCCAATGGGACAACAAACTTTTCTCTACTTGTCTCTATCAATGACACCGGCGTAGCAAACCCATCCGCACCCCCTTTGCCGGTGGCAAATATCTCTGACTTCAAACTCGGCGGAACCTTGGATTACGATGAAGCTGTTGCGCCTCCAGTAGCGACAGCCCCAGTACCGGTTATGCCTGCTTTAATGCTGGTGATGATGGCGGCGTTTGTGTCCTACATTGGCTTGCGAAGACTGAAAGCAAAGTAGAGAGCGCGGCTGTGAATCTAGTGATTAAGCGCGGCGGCTCCTTCGGGAGCCGTTGTCTTTTGCTCGTATAGCTAATGAAATCTCTATAACTCTGAAGATTGGTCGTAGGCGTTTTGCGACCTCCAACCACTAGCCACTAATCTCGATCACCCTTACGACGCCCACGTTGCTTCCGCCGTCGATTGGGTCCTCCAGAATACAGTTCTGATGGCAGCGACGCCGCTTCCGCCTCTTTCTGTTTTTCAGCATTCTCTAAAGCAGGTTCCAACTAAGCCACCCTGGCTTCCAGCTCCGCAATCTTCTTCAGCAATTCCGTATTCTCGGCCTTGATCTTAGTGAGGCATTTCTGCAACACCTCGTTCGCTGTGGTCTTCTCCGTCAGCTGCTTCTTGTTGTTGTCCAGGTTTTCTCGACCCATGGTCCGAACCAACGGGTAGCGATTGGCGGCTAGATAAAATAGTTCGCCTATTTTTCTTCACACTTATGATATCGGAGCTACAAGCTAACAATTTCCTTTCTTGGCTTGTCCTGGTGGGCAGAAATCGCCATTGCCATCCTTCGTCTTTGCTTCTACCTCAACGCCGCCCACTTCTCCTTTAACCTGGTGGACCTCGCATCCAGTAACCACAAATAGACTCGCCAAAATTGCCGCCGATATCAAATAGCGCATAGTCGCTCCTGTAGAAATAGTGTCTGAATCATGAGAGCCGTGGAAACGGTGAATACTCACTGCAAGGAACAAGTTTCACCGTAGCCAAGATCATTTAAAAGCGCGATATCGGGGAATAATACATCGATATATGTGGTAACACGGGGATGTTGTTTGTGCAGATTGGCTTTCTGTAAAACAAGGTCTGTATGTACTCCATGGGCCCAATTGTGATCCCAAAGGGCCTAGCAAGCCCCGGATTTGATCGGCAGCCATCTTGGCCTCCAACTCTACAACCATAGGGCTTCCGTGGCTCCATTCTAAACTACATCCTTACCCATTCGGGTATGGCGCGTCCTTGAACAGACTCACCATATATTCATAATTAATTGCCGAGTACACTTTTAAATGCGGATACGGGGTGGAGAGATGATTAGAAAAAATCTGAATTGGTGTATCGGTTTGTTGGCTATTGCCACCGTTGGGCTTGAATCAGGGGTCCTGGCCCATGCAGGCACATTGGACAAATCAGCCACGATCAGGATCGCTCCGCTTTCAATGGCGGACGACATCACGCCGAAATTAGGTGCGCTGGTGTTCGATGCAGATGGTGTCAAGCAGTCTGCCGGTGGCGTGCTCGTTTCGCCCTTCACACTGAAGGCGGTGGTCGGCAGCGATATTGTCGAGGTGTCGGTTCCAGAGTTTCAGGTCGGTCAGGTCAATTGGGTGGCAGATCCCATTGGCTGCGTCGACGATGATCCAAAGACGAAGTGCCATCCGACCTGGGGTGCCGAGTATTCTGGTCAGGTGGGTGGAAATCTCCCGGTGTATGTGGAGTATGCCAACGGGGGCGTGTTTACTGACTATGGTATCGTCACGCTATTTCTCAATGTCACCGTGGTAGACAACAAGGTCCGCAGCATAGACGGATATCTGCAGATCACTTACAGCGCACCGACTAACCTTCCAAACTACCGTTTCCCGATCGTGGGTAAGCTAAAATAGCTCCTCGCCTAACGCCGCTTCTCATACTGACGAGACAACCGATTTTTGCTCGAAAAGTGGGATTACAACATCCATTGCACACAGCAATTAAATGTTGGTTATACACGGCGGTAGTGGGAGCTGCAGTACTGATGATCGTCGAGATGATAGATTTTTCGATGGGGAAATTTATAGAGATGGTAGATCGGCGCCACCGTGCGAGGGCAATAGTGCCCGACCAGACTGAGGCGTGTAGCAGACGGCCGCAAAATCGGTGCGCCACCGTGTGCGAGTCCAGCATGCCAGAGGAACACGTCACCCTTTTTGGCTCGAAATGACACGAGCTCTGTGCCTTGTCGGGCCGCTTCTTCATAAATCCATCGGTACCACCTATCAAGCTCGTCTGCACCGTCTCTGAGTTTGTTGTAGTGCTTAAAACAGTCGCTGAACAGAAAATCGGGCCAGCGATGACTGCCCGGAAAGTAGACAAGTTCACCGCAGCCGGGTTCCACATTCTCCAGCGCGATCCATACAGCCGCCATCTTCAGGGGCGAATTCATGACGACAAACGCTATATCCTGATGCACTGCCTGTTCGGAGCCATACGTGAAGCTCAAGCTCTGGGTGAGTAGTGGCTTACATTCAAAGATGGTTTCCAGGAAGGCCACTATAGAAGGGTGGAAAAGGAGCGCTCTGGAGGCACTTGAAAGGAAATAGTCGTCCACAATCCGCACGCTATCGTGGACCTTCACCAAATCCGGGTCATAAAACCGCGCGCCGGGAAAATGCGCGCTGGTTACTCGCAGTTTGGAAGGTTTTTCGCGTTTGAGCGTCTCCAACTCATTGAGATAATCGTCGATCAAAGTCGAATCGATCGCTTGCTGCAACACGACGAATCCGTCTTTCCTCCACTGCCTGAGAAGTGTGTCGGTGTCTGGCTTGATCGCGCGACAACTCAATTTGTCACTCAATCGCGATTCGAAATCGGAGCGATCAGTCCACATCCCACCGAATTTGGAAGGGTACATGCTTCGATGAAAGAGCTGTTTTGTATAGTCTAGATTGAATGTGGCCAGTGAGTACAAACATCGGTAGACGAGTGGGTGAAAGACGATCAGCTTTATCAGTCGTTTTATCGTGGCTAACATTATTATCGGGAAATCCTTTTTGGGGACCAGTATAGAGTCCCTGCGATTATGCCAACGGCTATAGAGGAAAATATTCTTCCATCATCCCGATGCTTTACATGAATTGATCGCTAGATTGCTTGACACTACGATAATTCCGTTTGGAGCAGATCGAGCGTCGCCGTCAAACCGACACTACCGAAGGGACTAATGGCCGCATTGAAATCTGTCACCCCCACGTCGCGCAGACGAACGATCGCTGCACGTAACGTTGTTTCGTCACCCACAATTGCCAATTCGCCGGGATCGGCTACGCCTTCGCGGTCGAGCATGGCCCTGTATGAAGGCAACATACCGTAAATACGAAGCGTTTTGGCAATGTGCTCTTTGGCGCCATCAACGTTATTAGTCAGACAGATAGGCAGACCACAGACGATTCGCGGTGCGGGTTTGCCGGCGTCCATTGCGGCAGCGTTGATGGTCGGTAGAATATGTTCTTCGATGGTTTTGGGGCCAGTCATCCAGGTAGTAGTCCCGTGGGCATAGGCTCCAGCCAACCTCAGCATGACAGAACCAAGTGCCGCCACCAACAGGGGGACTTCTCCGGTTCCGGGAATATCCAGAGATATCTTAGCGGTCAATTGCTGACCTTCGAATTCTGACGTCTTGCCCTGTAACAGTGGTGCGATGATCTGCAGGTACTCGGCCATATGCCGTGCCGGTTTGTCATAGGACATTCCGTACATGCCCTCAATCACCAACTGATGGGACAAACCAATGCCCAATGTAAAGCGATCGCCGCAAGCCTGTTGGGTAGTCAATGCCTGCTGCGCCAGCGCTGCCGGATGCCTGGGATAAGTAGGCGTCACTGCGGTGCCGAGCTCAATGTGCTGCGTTTCCCAGCCAGCGATGGCGCATGCCGCTACCGCGTCCATTCCGAAGGTATTAGGTAGCCACAGAGTATCGAATTTTCGCGCCTCCAGATCCTGAGCGAACGCCACGAGGCCGGTAAGTCCAAAAGTTGTCTCCTTTGTCGTTCCGGCCATTATTCCTATACGCATGGTCACTAATCCTCGCTTGGCTGTGGTTGGTTCGTAATATTAATTCTACCTGTGTGCTTTCCAGAGATCCCTTTCCGTGTGCAGAAAATTTAGCTCATTTTGCTCGAAAAGTGCGATTACAACCCACGTTGGTATGGTAGCGATTCATTTTGTCCGCGTCTTTGGCGTCCATGTTAGGCACACAATTCCGGCTCGCCAACACAGCCCAGGCTAGTTTATTTGGCTATGCGCCAAAATCAAAAGAGATACCCTCTTGACCTGGTTCGGATAGACATTGAAATATTGCTTTGAATCAAGCAAAGCAAGGATATTCCGTTCACTGTCTCGACACCGGTGAAATGATTCTGGGATCATCTGCATGAAATTGGGGTTTCTGAAGGCAAATGCGCATGGGCATGACCAATACCACTAATCGCTACGGAACGCTTTCCATCGCCATGCATTGGGCGATGTTTCTGCTGCTGGTAGGAGTTTATGCCTGCATTGAATTGCGTGAGCTTTACCCCAAGGGAAGTGACCCAAGGAATGCCCTGAAGGACTGGCACTTTACGCTCGGGCTGACTGTTTTTGCGCTGGTATGGGTGCGCCTTGCGCTGAAGCTGTTTCAGGTTGCACCGATGATCTCCCCCCCGGTGCCTGGCTGGCAGCGCGTCCTGTCAAAAACTGTTCACTTTGCTCTCTACGCGATGATGGCCTGCATGCCGGTGGCGGGCTGGTTGATCCTGAGCGGGGAGGGGAAAGCCATACCTTTTTATGGCATCAACCTTCCCTCGCTGATGGCCGAAAACGAGGTATTGGCGGAATCGATTGAAGAAATTCACAAAACTGTCGGCAAGATCGGGTATTTCGTGATTGCGCTGCATACTCTGGCAGCGCTCTATCATCACTATTTTATGCGCGACAACACTCTGCAGCGGATACTGCCGGGGCGTAGGCAGGATGCCCAGGGGGGCATGCTTTGATTACATACGCATTTTTTTGCATCTGAAAAAAATTTAATTGTAGGGCTTTTCATATGCGCAGGTCCGGCGGGGTAAAACAAGTAACAGAAATGGACGTTGCAGAGTAGCGGCCGTCTTAAGTTCGATATGGAAGACTCCGATCAGGGCAGAGCAGAGTTCGCCAGCGTTGTACATTACGTTCACACTGATTACGGTCGGGCAGTATTTCCCGCGCTCGAGATCGTTGCCGAAGTGCCGTTTGAGCGCGGCGAAGAACCGGATCGGGTGGACGCCGTGCAGTTTTCAGTCGTGCCGCAGGCGCGTATCGGTCTGAATAAGCGCGGCAACATCGCCCTGAACGCAGGAGTCGGGTGGCCGATCAATGATGACGACCGCTATGACTGGCAGGCTTACCTCTACCTAATCTGGGATTTTGCCGACGGTGGATTTTTCGAGGGGTGGTAAGGTAACTCGCACCGATCGAGCGATCCGCGTTCCCCTACGTCGTTGTTGATTTCGGCAGCAAAATCCAACTCAAGTCTGCACAACCCTTCCGGATGTTGTTCCAGCGCGGCAGGCTAAGGCTGAGCTGCGCCGCTGCGCAGGTGGGGAATTCGGCGATGGCCTCTCCCGTGAGCCAGCGCAGAGTTTCGTGCATGGCCGGATTATGGCCCACGATCATTACGTCGTTCAGTTTATCATCCAGTCGCCGAATGGCTTGCAACAGTTCAGCGCGCTCGAAGATATAGAAGCCCTGTTCGAAGGTCATTTGGGTATCCTGTGCCGGTAGCGTAAGCAACATACTGGTAATGGTTTCCCGTGCACGGCGGGCTGGGCTTGAGAAAATCGTTTTCAAAGTGGTGCCGTATTCCTTTAGCCGCAATCCCATGGTGGCCGCATCGCGGCGGCCCCGTTTGTT
>Ga0114942_1000155_pt1 | contig 18395 bp, 18 predicted proteins | sample LowerColdCreek_FD_88674 | JGI IMG/M metagenome (GOLD analysis project Ga0114942, IMG submission 88674) | Groundwater microbial communities from Cold Creek, Nevada to study Microbial Dark Matter (Phase II) - Lower Cold Creek | ecosystem: Environmental > Aquatic > Deep subsurface > Groundwater ... | reverse complement strand
GGCAGCCTTAAACGCGATCCAACAAATGCCTTTTGTTGCTTCGGCAAGTTATATCAATGCAACTCGCAGAGTCGGGGAGCAGGAGCAGTTCACGGTGTCGATCCTATTTAAATCCGGAGCTGCCAGCCATGACAAATAATCAACGCCAGCTGGCTTTGGCTGTGCTGGGCAGTTTATTGATTGCCCGTTTTGTATTTGTTCCCTGGCAAACCGCGCAAGACGAGCTACATCAACAGATGCAAATCAGTGAGAAACGTCTGGATAAAGCGGAGCGATTGGCAGGGATCGAGACACAGGTCAGGGATAAAACAACGCAGTTGCAAACCCGGCAACAAGACATGCTGAAGACCTTGCCTACGGTGGCCTCAGCGGAGCAATCTGCTCAGGTGCTGCAGCAGCTGCTGCAATCACATTTTGAAGCGGCGGGTGTCACTGTCGCTTTGTTTAACTGGCAAGGTATCCAGCCTTACAGCGACAGCGCGGTGCAGCGTGGCAGGGCGAGCTTGCGCCTCAGTGCTGCGGTCCCGGCATTAGTCCGTTCTTTATCTGCTTTACAACAACGTTATCCATATCTGATGCTGTCAGAATGGATTTCGGCCGAAGTACCGGCAGATCAGACGCAGCTGTACGAAATTTTCATCACTGTTGATCTGTTAGTCAAAGTGGAGCCGTCATGAAAATTAGTCAATTCTGGCTCCCCGAAGTTAAATACACGCTGGTTGCGGTGACTGCGATGGCGAGCCTGAACCTGTATAGCCGGCTGTATACGGCTACCGAATCCAGACCACAGCAGAATATCGACGCTGAAACCGAAGTTCGGGTGCCAACACCACCGGTACTCACCGCAGCGTTAGAACCCTTATTGCTCAAGTTGCAGCCGGTGGCGTCGGGTGAAACAAATAACACGGCGCTACCGGTTGACCCGGCGGCAGGTCAGCTCGGGTCCTTGCAAGTCAGCCTGAAAGCGGTATTTTTGCAAGATGGACAACGCAAAGCCGTGTTGCGGCTGGTCGATGGTAGCAACGCTGAGTTAAAAACAGTCCGGTTGCAGGATGAAGTCAGCGGATATCGCGTCACGACGTTACAGCAGGATTCGGTCATTTTTCAGCAGGGCGACCAGCGGGTTGTCTTGCGCCTGTTTAAAAACAACACTGCAGCAGGTCAGCCTGCGCAAGGAAATCAATAAATGTATCTGGTCCGCACTACGGTCTCTTTATTTGTGCTGGCGGCATTGTCAGCTTGTGCCACCAAACCGGCAACTTTTACCATTCCGCAAAGTAAAATTGCGGGCTCTGGCAATACACAAAGTATTGCCAACGAACTACCACCGGAAGATTTGCCTAAGGCGAATGGCGGTTATACCGAGCTAACGCCGTTAAGCGTGCAGCGTACCCGCGTACAAAGTAGTCTGGATGTCGCCTCTGCGTTTTCTGACCAAGGCGAGTTAACACTGTCCGCTGACGAGCTGCCGGGCGACGAATTTATTCACACTGTATTTGGCGAACAGCTCAAAGTGAATTATGTACTGGCCGACGGTATCGAGAATTTAGCGCAGCCATTTTCACTGAACATCCAGGATAGCGTCAGTCCACGCCGCCTGTTTATTCTGGCAAGCGAACTACTGGCAAGCCGTAATATTCAGGTGACACGTAAGGATGATGTATTTTTCATCCACCCCAAGGCGGCTGATAATCAGCCAACCGGTACTTTTGGTTTTGGCCGCAATCCGCAGGACGTGCCGCAAAGTTTAGGTATTGTCACGCAGTTAGTGCCGGTTAAATACAATCGCGATTTGTCGATTGAGACCACCATTCGTGATATCGCCGGGGTACGCGTTCAGGAAGTACAGGGCCAAAGTGCTTATTATTTTCAGGGTGAACGCGACAAGGTCATTCGGGCGATTGAGTTGCTCAATATCCTTGATACCCCGGCCGTGCGGGGTAAAAACATTGGTTTGATGCGTCTGACCTATATCTCGACCGAAGATTTCACCAAGCAAGTCAATGAACTGCTGGCCAGTGAAGGCTTGCCGTTAGATATGGGGAAACCCGGCAGCCGCAATCTGGTGCTGATTCCATTGCCGCAAATCGGCTCTGTGGCGGTGTTCGCGGCGGAACAGTTGTATATCGACCGATTGAAATACTGGGCGATGCAACTGGACCAACCCAATCAGGGCGATGAAAAACGTTATTTTATGTTCCACCCGCGTTTTGCCCGTGCCGCTGATATTGGCGAGTCGTTATCCGCTTTAATTGGACAGGATAGCGGTCAGGGGAATACCCGACGCGATACGCAATCAGCACAGCCGGCAGCAGCGCGTCAGACTCAACAAACGCAGGCGCGCAGTGGCTCTGCAGGCACCAGCAGTGGTGGCGCCGCCTCGGTACAAAATGATTTGTTAAAAATGACGGTGGATGCGCGGTCAAACTCATTGATTTTTTATACCGCCGGTAAGCATTACAAAGAATTGCTGCCAATGATTGAAAAACTCGATGTGATGCCAAAACAAATTATGCTGGAAACCACCATTGCTGAAGTCAGCCTGAAAGGTGAATTTGCCATGGGTGTTGAATTCGCCCTGAAAAACGGCAGTTTCGGTCTGGGGGATGCAGGTAATATGGGGGTTGGCAGTATCGTTGGGATTGGCGCCACTTATTCGAAAAACCTCGATACTTTTGTCGCGCGTTTAAGATCAACCGACGAACGGGTCAATGTCCTGTCGAGTCCCTCTATTGTGGTGCGCGACGGCGTGACGGCAGAAATTAATATTGGTGAAGATGTGCCTGTGGTGACCGGTACCACTGAAAACCCAAATACCGGTGCGCAAACCCGCAGTGTCAGTAGCCGTAAAACCGGTATCAAGCTGTCCGTGACGCCCAGTATCAGTGCGCAGGGTCTGGTAGTGATGGAAATCAAGCAAGAAAGTTCGAACGCGGTGAAGGGCGGAGTGACGGTTGAAGGCAACCAGACCATTTTTGAGCGTCAAATTAGCACCGAAGTGATTGCGCAAAGCGGTCAGACCATTTTACTTGGTGGTTTAATCTCCGAGCGCAGTACGGCAGCTGACAGTAAAGTGCCGGGTTTAGCCAGTTTACCGCTGCTCGGGGCTTTATTTAAATCAGAATCTGAGACAAAAGAAAAAACTGAACTAGTCTTACTTATTACGCCAAGAGTTGTGGATAACAGTGAAGAATGGGAAAGTATCAGCAGTAAACTGTCCGAAGCACTGGATTCAATTCATTTTGTTGAAGAAAAAACAGGCAATTAGCGAGTGAAAAGGGTAGTTTTTTTAAAAATTTACCGTTGACAATCTTTGTCACGGTAATAGAATGTGGTGAGGAAATTGGTTAGTCCCAGTTTCTTAATCTAAAAAGAAACGAAAGCAAGATGCTAGATGTTTCAATTTCATGAAATTGGAGAAAGTTCGAATGAAAACAATTTTTAAAAAGTCGTTAGTTGCTGCTGCTCTGGCCGCTGCTGCTTTCAACGCTTCAGCTGTAGTCGTGACGGCTACACCTGCAGTGGTTTCTCTGGAAGGTGCTGTTAACGAAGTTTCTATCGCTGTTCCTGCTATCACCGCTACTGCTGGTGCTCAGTACACAGTTGGCGACACCATCACTTTTACTTTCACAGGCGCTGATCTGGACACAGCAGCTGTTGGTTTCGCACCAACACTGACTGCAACTCTGGGTGCTGGTGATACAGCTACACTGGGTTTTGTTGGTGCAACAGCTTCAACTGTAACTTTCCGTATCACTGCTCAAACTGATGGCGGCGTAAACGGTGTTAGCTACACTGGTGCTACTTTCGTAACTGGCGGTCTGTTGTTCAAAACATCAACAGTTGTTGACGCTAAAGGCGACATCAAAGTTAAACACGGCGCTTCAAACGTAACTGGTTCTATCGTTATCGATAACCTGGGTACTCAAGAAGCTACTGTTGCTACAGTAACTGAACAGTTCACTGCAACTGTTTCTAAACTGGACGGCATCATCGACGTAGCTCAATCACGTCAGAAGTTCACAACTGCTACTACAGACGTTCTGGTTGTAACTACAACTGAAACTGCTGCAGCTGTTCACGATGCTAACTTCAACAAAGTTACTCACTTAGTGAAAGGCGATTTCTCATTCGCTGATACCAACAAAAACGGTACTATCACTACTGCAGAACTGAACGCTGCTATCGCAGTTGTTTCAGGCGGTGATGACACTGTTGCTCAACCAACTCTGAACGCTTCTTGGACTGAACTGACTGCAGTTGTTACTGACGTAACTGACGGTCCACAGCCAACTACTTTCACTTTCACTGAACCAGGTGTTTCTGCATCTAAACCAGTTCTGGTTCCAGGTGCTTTCACTGTAACTTCTACAGTTGAATACTCTCCAGCCACTGGCGCAGACAAAACTAAAGCAGTTCTGTCAGCAGCTGACGCTGGTGCTTGGACTCTGAACGGCGCAACTGTTCAAGTTCCATACCTGGTATTCGGTACTGTTGGCGGTAAAGCGTACAACACTATCGTTCAACTGAACAACGCTTCTTCTGTAACTGGCGACGTATTTGTTGACGTTTACAAAGAAGACGGCGTACAGGTTCTGGCGAACAAGAAAGTTGCAACTGTAGCTGGTCAAACCACTACTAACATCGCAGGCGCAATCAAAACTGAACTGGCTGCTGCCGGTGCTGCTGATGGCAAATACTCTGTGAAAGTTGTTGCTAACGTTCCAGAGAAAACAGCTTCTGTTTACTCTGCATTCGTTGACACTGTTACTGGTGAGCGTATCATCGTAAACAACGACTCTAAAGTTCAAGTTAAGTAATTAACTGAATGATTAAAAAACGGACCTTAGGGTCCGTTTTTTTATGCCTGAAAGAAATATAAATCTGTATTTTTTGAGTAGTCTTTCGCGCTTAAACCTTTGATTTGTTCGAATTTATGACAATCAGATGGGGATTTTTTGACAATGTTAAAAATCGACCGATTTTTCTGCAATTTCTGCAGAAAAAACGAGATTTTTTAATTTATTCCTATTACAATGTCCTTGGACTGAATTCAATTTCTATGTAAGCTTCGCAAAGTTTTTTGTGAAGCTTTTTTTTTGGCGCAATCGGAATGTTGTCATTATGTTAGCCACTCACCGCCAAGATCCCGGGATCCAGGGATTACGCGCGGTCGCTGTTTCCCTGGTCCTGTTATTCCACGTCTTGCCTTATATCTTCAGCGGTGGCTACATCGGAGTTGATGTTTTTTTTGTGATCTCCGGTTTTGTTATCACGCGCCTGATCCTGCGGGATCACAGCAACAACCACTTTCGTTTTACTGATTTTTATGCCCGACGGTTACTGCGTTTGGCCCCGCCATTATTACTGACTTGCCTGGTGTCGCTGCTGGTTGCCTGGTTTGTGTTGCTGCCTGATGAATTCAGTACACTGGCGGTTACCTCAGTCAGTGCATTGCTTTACCTGTCGAACTGGTATTTTGCCAATGAAGCCGGTTATTTCTCAGAACAACTGGAAACCAATCCCTTGCTGCATACCTGGAGTTTAGGGGTAGAAGAGCAGTTTTATTTATTGTTCCCGTTGTTATTGATTTGGTTGCTCCGCCGACGTCAGCATCTTGTCGTGGCATTAGTCGTGTTGACTGCGGTGCTTTATGCGTTGGCGTATAGCTGGACTTTGTTAGACCCTGACTCGGCTTTTTTTGCCAGCCCGTTACGTTTCTTCCAGTTTACTGCCGGTGCCTGCATGATATTTGTCTGTGGTAAATACAGGCAGCATCCTTTATTGGCTGACGGGCTAGGGGTCGTTTCGATTGCGGCTTTATTGCTCGCTATGCTGATGATGAATAAGACCACCGGATTCCCCGGTATAGCCGCTTTAGTACCAACGCTGGCCACTATGGCGTTGCTTTGGGTTGTTACTCAACCTGAAACCTGGGTTAGTCGGTTGTTGAGTGTCAGACCCGCAGTGTGGCTTGGTAACATCTCGTATTCGGTCTATTTATGGCATTGGCCGCTGATCATTTTTTGTAAGCTGGCTTATACCGCGGCATTCTCGTTGCCTGTTATTATCACTTTGCTGGCCGGTTCGGTGTTGTTGGGTTTTGTCAGTTGGCGCTTTGTCGAACAACCTTGCCGCCGTATGGCGCCAATGTTTCGAAACCGCGCCTTGATGGTTGTATTGCTGTCGACCCTTGGTCTATTGGCGATGTCTGGCTGGATAGCTGGGCAACAGGGACTGCCATCACGTTTTGACCCGGCACAGGTTGCTTTGGCCGGTTATATGAAAAAGCAAAACAGTCATTATGGCCAGGGCCAGTGTTTTATCACGCAGGCCAATGCGCAGTGGCAGAGCCTCAGCACAGAACAGTGTTTGCCGCATAGCCAGCAACAGAAAGCTTTGTTGCTACTTGGGGATAGTCATGCCGCTCATTTAAATCAGGCTTTACGGGATAAATTCAGCGGAACCGTTGTCGGGCAAGTCACAGCGGCAGGGTGTAAACCATTGTTATCCGGTGCTAAGCCTTTAGCAGGCCGTTGTGCTGAGATTGTCCGTTTAACTTTTGATAAGGTATCGGAACAACCTGCCTATCGCGCGGTGATTCTGGCCGCTCGCTGGCAATTAAACGATATTCCTGCGTTGCGGGAGACGCTTCGCCTGTTGAAAAATCAACGTGTTATAGTCATTGGTCCTGGGCTCGATTTTAAACTGGCGCTACCCCGGTTACTGATTTTTAATCAGGGACAACCTGGGTATGTTGCAGCGCAAAGTAATATCGCCAGTTTGAGAGCGGTTGATCTCGAACTCTCAGAGCTCGTAAAAGCGGAGGGGGCGCAATACTATTCGATGCTTCAGCAGCAATGCACTCCAGACTGCCGTTATACCGATGTGAACGGCATTCCGATACAATGGGATACATCTCACCTCACCAGACAAGGCGCAGACTTTATGCTTCGCAATCTGCAGATCGATTAAATTGGCTAGTATGTTGAAACAACTGTTGTCACCCGCATTCAAGCAAAGACTCAAAACATGGCTGGCGGCTCTGGATCACAGAGCTGTTGCTGTCTGCAGTCGCAGTCGCGTGACATCCGTCCTCTATTATCTGATGTTGAGGCCCGCTTTCGGACGAGAACAACATGCGGTATTAGCCGGCCGCGCCCGGCATGCAGAGGAACTAAAAGCCCCGGCCTTCAGCAGTGCCCAGCTACGACGGAATATTCATCGGCTGGAAAAAGCTTTGATCATGCGACCACGTAAAGCCATTTTTGCTTTAGATTATATTGATCAGACCATTGATCTGTTTGAGCTTTGCGTACGCAGGTCAGAGTTTTCGCCGTCTGAGTTGGCCTGGGCACAGGCAGTGCTGGCGCAGTATTTTTCTGTCGTCTCTCCCACACCGCATGTAAGTCACCTGGCAGAAAGATTTAACCAGTTACAGCAACACGGTTCGCAAAGGGACCGTAACGAGGACGTCTTAACGCCATATCCAGCAGCCGATAAGACCGTCGCAGCGATCAGTCCTGAAGCGCTGCATTTGTTGATGCAACAACGACGTTCCGTGCGCTGGTTTACTGAACAGCCCGTGCCGGCTGATTTAATCGCACAGGCCATTCAGATGGCCAGTCAGGCACCTTCAGCCTGTAACCGGCAGCCTTTTTTTGTCAAAATGAGTCAGCAGCCGGCTCAAGCCGCCAGTATCGCAAAACTCGCGATGGGTACCAGTGGTTTTGCTGAGAACATCCGTTGCTTGTGTGTCATCGTCGGTGACCAGTCCTGTTATGAAGCGGAACGGGATCGTCATGTCATTTATGTCGATGGTGGTTTGTTTGCGATGCAACTGATGTTGGCTCTCGAAACCCTGGGATTATCGAGTTGCCCGATTAACTGGCCAGATATTGAATCGCTGGAACTGAAGATGCAGCGTCGTCTCAAACTTGCGGTATTCCATCGCCCAGTAATGTTATTAGCCGTTGGGTATGCAGACCAGAGTGGTGGCATCCCGGCATCTGTGAAAAAAACGTCTGATCAGTTACTTCAGACTATCGATGATTAAACCATGATTGTAGAAATTAAAGGCGTGCAGTTTGTTAACAAAGGCGCCGAGTTGATGTTGCATGCAGTTTTGCAGCAAATGAAACAACTTTATCCGGATGCGGAATTAGCACTTTTACCAGGGCCAAATTCACCCTATAAAAAGCGGGCACTGCTTGGTGCCTTACAGATAGCTCCACTGCAATTTTATCGGGCTGATCTCAATTGGCTGGTGGCTTGTTTGCCTTCCTTTGTTCGTCGAAAGTTACGTCAATGGTTTGGCATTGTGTTCCAGTGCGATATCGATGTGGTTTTGGACGCATCCGGCTTTGCCTATGGCGATCGCTGGGGGCGTTTTGGCGTGAAGTTTTTGGCGGCGAATACGCGTCGCGTAAGGCAAAATCAGGGTCATTACGTCTTATTACCTCAGGCTTTTGGCCCATTTACGGCGTCCAGCGATCAGGCGAAATTGCGTCAGGCCGTGGCCAATAGCACACTGGTATTTGCCCGTGATGCTGAAAGTTTTAATTACTTAAAAGACGCCGGTTGTGATGAAAACAAGCTACGTCAGGCGCCGGACTTTACTAATCTGCTGCACGGTTCGGCATTGGATGATGAGCGCGCAAAGCAGTTTTTTGCCCTGTTGATCCCGAACTACCAGATGATCAAGGGCAAGACCGCGATCGAGGTTCAGCAATACAAGCAACTGATGGCCCGTTATGTAAAATTGTGTCGTGAAAAAGACTGGCCTGTGTTGATCCTGAATCATGAAGGTGACATTGATCAAGCACTGTGTGTGGAACTTAAACAGCAATTTCAGCAAGATGAGATGGTTTCAGTTTTACAGCCCGATGATCCGTTGACGGTCAAGGCCTGGATTGGCCATGCCGGTCTGGTATTCAGCTCCAGATTTCACGGTTGCGTTAGCGCATTGAGTCAGGGCGTACCATGCATTGGCACATCCTGGTCGCATAAGTATCAACACTTATATGCAGATTATGCTTGTACTGAATGGTTAGTTGGACTGGATTCCAGTGAAGAGGTGCTTGAAAAGCTCTTTACGCAATGTAGTTCAGACGAGTTAAAAAATTCCTTGCAGCAACATTCAGCCAAGCTTCAGCAACTTGCCGCCAACATGTGGCTTGAAGTGGCTGACAAAACGTCGGTTCGCGCGTAGAATTAGCCATCAGCCTTTTCTCCGGATTTTGTTTTAGAGACCGTTTTTCGAGACAAGGGAGAAATGTATGCTGCCGGGTAAAATGGAGGTTCACTGATGTTGGAGCTGCTGTTAGCGCTGCCAAGATATGCAAAACGCTTTATCAGTGTCATTGCCGACGTTGTTTTCTTATTCATATCTATTTTTTCCGCGACTTTCATTACTCAAAATGATGTCGATTCCATCCTGACTAAACTTTCAGTGATGTTCTTATTATCCCTGCCGATTTCCATCATGGTGTTCGTGAAGCTAGGTCTCTACCGTGCTGTGATCCGGTATATGGGACAACACGCTCTCGGCGCTGTGCTGGCCGGTGTCATTAGTAATGTTTTGGTGTTGTTACTGCTGTTCGAACTGTTCCAAATCGAAAACATGGGGCGTTTGTTGGCAGTCTACGTGCTGATTAGCTTGTTATTGACAGGTGGCAGCCGTCTGCTGGTGCGTAATCTGATTTTACAACGGAACGTTGTGCATAAAGAGCGGGTGCTGATTTATGGCGCCGGTTCTTCAGGGCGGCAGTTAGCGCAGGCTTTACTCAATGGCGAACAGTTTCATCCGGTTGCCTTTGTTGACGACGACGTTACCCTGCAACGCTCGACCATTCTTGGCATTCACGTGGGCAGCCCTAGTCAAATTGCAGCCATTATCCGCGCAAAAAATGTCAGCCGGATTCTACTGGCTTTACCATCGGCCAGTCGTGCCCGCCGGCGTGAAGTATTAGAAAGCCTCGGCAACATGCCGATTCCGGTGCAAACAGTGCCGGGTATGAGCGACATCGTTGATGGCTCGATGCGAATAGATGAGCTGCAGGATGTCAAAATTGAAGATTTATTAGGACGGGATCCGGTCGAGCCTAAGCTCAAACTGATGCATGCCAACATCAAAGACAAAGTGGTGATGGTCACCGGTGCCGGTGGTTCTATTGGTTCTGAACTCTGCCGACAGATTGTGCAGTATGAGCCAAAGTCACTGATTTTGTTTGAGCTCTCTGAGTTTGCTCTATACAGCATTGAGCAGGAGTTGCGGGCACTGATCCAGAATGAACATCTGGAAATTGAGTTAAAACCAGTACTGGGCAATGTGCAGAATCAAGCCAGATCTTACGCGGTGATGACCAAGTTTAGCGTCCAGACAGTCTATCATGCAGCTGCTTACAAGCATGTGCCGTTGGTCGAATACAACGTGGTTGAAGGCGTTTTTAACAATGTGTTTGGTACCTGGCGGGCTGCTGAAGCTGCAGTTGCTGCTGGTGTGGAAACCTTTGTATTGATCTCCACCGATAAAGCGGTACGTCCAACCAATATAATGGGCGCGTCGAAACGCCTGGCTGAGTTGGTGTTGCAGGGACTTGCGGTCAGACAAAACCGTACGCGCTTTTGTATGGTGCGTTTTGGTAATGTGCTGGGGTCTTCCGGTTCAGTCGTGCCACTGTTTCGTGAACAAATCCGCAATGGCGGGCCTATCACCGTCACACACCCGGAAATTATTCGCTATTTCATGACGATCCCAGAAGCAGCGCAGCTGGTGATTCAAGCTGGTGCCATGGGCAAAGGCGGTGATGTCTTTGTACTTGATATGGGCGAACCCGTGCGGATCGCTGATCTGGCGCGTCGGATGGTGCATCTGATGGGGCTCGAAGTAAAAGATACGCAACACCCGGATGGCGATATCGAAATTTGTTTCTCGGGTCTGCGACCCGGTGAAAAATTGTATGAAGAGCTGCTTATTGGTGAAAATGTCCGTCAGACTGCGCATCCGCGCATTATGGCCGCCAATGAGGTGTCCTTGAACTGGAAGGACATGGCGGAGTTATTACGCCAGCTGGAACACCATTGCGACCATTTTGCGGTCGAGCGGATTGTGCAACTGATCACTGAAGCCCCGACAGGGTTTAGTCATAGTAGTGCGGTCTGTGATCTGGTTGACCTGCAACCAGCGAATACGTCGTTGGATAAAATTGCGCACAAGGTTGCAGATCTCTCCGAATTACCTGTCGCCATGGCGCGGATTAGCTAAGCCGGCTTAGCCTGCAGCACTTTGTTGTGTTGCAGGTTGCCCGGGATTTCCAAACAACAATCTCTCTGCCGGAAGTTCCGCTGTAACAGCGCCTGAGGCAGGCTCAAATCGAGTTTGTTGCCATAATGCTGTCAATGACTCTTCCTGATACCAATTGCCTTGTAGCAGCCACTGCGCTATGGCATGGGCAACATCCGGGTATGTCACCCGCTGCTGAGGAAAAAAGCCGGCAAGAAAATCGGCGATGTTGCTACTACTTAACTGTTGCTGTGCACCGGCCAATTGTAGCTGCTGCAAGGCGAGAGCATTGCTGGCCTGTTCTGGCTGACCGCTCAGAGGTTTTACTAAAATCTTTTTCTGTAGTTGCAACGCTTCGCTGATGAGTTCAAAGCCGGCATTACTGATGACAGCGCTCGCGCGCACCAGATCCTGTTTAAAGCCTTGAACAGAAGGCTGACAGAATTGCAGATGAGCTTGGTCGTGCTGTGGCTGTCCGGCGCCATAGACTTTGAATTGATAATGCCGCAAAGGCGTGAGCCAGCGCAGCACGTCCGAACTCGCTTCAAAAGGTAAATACACCAGAACTGGGCCTTCTCCATCCGTTGGGTGATGCTGGCCGGCTAAATCAATAATGGGGGGGAGCACCAGGCGGCCCTGTTGTTGTGAATGCCCGAAATGATGCCAATGCAGACCCAGATTGATCCGGGCGGGTGCGAAGAAACGCAGAATTTGACGCTGTAGCAGATCCATACCCTGCAATGGTGTCGGAGCGGTCATGGCATATTGATGACCCAACGCAATGAGCGGCGTGCCCTGGCGGCGGGCGGCCCATGCCGTAACCGGTTCGAAATCGGTCAGGACTAAATCATAACGCCGTGTTTCTAAATGATTGATGTCTTGCCACAGCTGCCGGGCATCTGCTTGCAAAAAAGTTTGCCAATGGTTTACTGCGCCACCCTGGCTGACAAAACTCAGGCCCTTGCGCCATTGAAAGGCACCAAATTGCTGCATATCGAATAACTGTGCTGCAGGCCTGCCACTAAACAAAAAATCGATCTGAATCCCTAATAGGGCCAGCGCCTGTTGCATGGCCCGCGCTCTGCTGATGTGACCGTTACCTGTCGCCTGTACGCCATATAACAGTCGCATGCCTGTTCCTTTTTACCAGACCAGCTCCTTGAAATGCAGCCGGCACATTGAGACATATCGGTCATTGCCGCCAATCTCGACCTGCGAACCGGCGCGCGCCGCATTGCCGTCCGCATCCAGCCGCACGACGAAGTTGGCCTTACGGCCACAATGACAAATGGTTTTTAATTCAATTAACTTATCAGCCCAGGCGAGTAGTGCCTGGCTACCGGCAAAAGTTTCACCGATGAAGTCGGTGCGAAGACCAAACGCCAGTACCGGAATATCCAGCTGATCAACGACATCAGTCAGCTGACGTACCTGCGCTTTGCTCAGAAACTGCGCCTCATCGATCAGTACACAGTCGAGCCGGCCTAGCGTCTCGCGTAGTTGCTGGCAGCGCTCGACAAAATCGAGTGTTTCGTCGAACAACAGTGCATCCATCGATAAGCCAATGCGCGAACTGACTTTGCCAATACCAAAGCGGTCGTCAAACGCCGCCGTGAAAATGGCCGCCTGCATCCCGCGTTCCTGGTAGTTGTAGGCGCTTTGCAATAAGGCCGTCGATTTGCCGGCATTCATCGCCGAATAATAAAAATACAGCTGCGCCATCAGGCAGACTCCGCGTCGGAAAAACGCCAGTATACCCAAAGCTGGTGGCCAGACCCAAGATGTCAGTGTTGGATTGCAGACAGATGGCAACCAGATGACGATTTAACGCTGTCGTATGGTGTCGTTGCGCTGAATGGATTAGGCTTATGGCAACAACAGGAGAGAGTCTATGGATAAGTATTTGGTATTGATTATGTTTCTACAGGTGCTGCTGACCAGCGGCATTATGCTGTTGATGGGCCGGCGTCGTTTTGCCGCGGCGCGGAACCGCGAATTCCAGTTAAACGCATTTCGCACCATGGATTTGGCCGGAGCTAACGAAAAGGTTATTACTGCCAGTCGCAACTTTGACAATTTGTTGCAGATGCCGGTGTTATTTTTCGCCGGCGTGTTGGCAGTGCTGCAGCAGGGGCAAGCCGATTTAGTGTTTGTGCTGCTGGCAGGTGTTTATGTCGCGCTGCGTACTTTGCATAGTCTGGTGCACGTGACCAGCAATCAGGTGCGGATGCGTTTTAATCTGTTTTTGCTCAGTTGCGTGGTGTTATGGGCGTTTTGGCTGCGGCTGATTGTCGTCATGTGGTAAAAGGATAGTTGTAACGATGTGGGATTTATCTGGTTATGCTTTGCTGGCGCTCAGCGCTTTTACTTCGGCTAGTTTGTTGCCTGGCAGTTCCGAAGTGGTATTGGCGGCGCTGTGGTATCAGGGGTATGACCTCTGGTTGTTATGGTTGGTGGCAACGCTGTCGAATGGTGCTGGTTCGGTACTGAATTGGTGGTTAGGCTCACAGGTTGGTCGTTTTCAACACAAGCGCTGGTTCCCGGCAACACCTGAACAAATTCAGCGGGCTCAGCAATGGAGCTATAAATTTGGGCCCTATGCGATTTTATTCAGTTGGTTGCCGGTCGTAGGCGATCCACTGACTGTGGTTGCCGGTATTCTGCGCTACCCAATATGGCAATTCATTGTCCTGGTGTTGATCGCCAAGGGGGCACGTTATGGGATCTTGTTGTTGGCGGCAGATACTTTATTAAAAGGATTGGTTTGATGCGGGTATGGCAATTCTCGGTGGTTTTGGCTTTGGTGGGGCTGACATTGAGCAGTCATCCATTACAAGCTGAGCCGACCCCTGTCTGGCAGGAGATCCCACAACAGCAGCTGGTATACCTGCAACTCCATGATGGTGAAAAAGCAGCTGGTAGGGTCGTGTTACAACTGGCAGATGCTTTTACGCCTTTGACCAGTGCGCGGTTTCGCCAGTTAGTCCAGCAGCGCTTTTATGATGGCCTGCCATTTTATCGGGTCATTGACCAGTTTGTACTGCAGGCTGGCTTGCTGGAAGGGGAGTTGCACCCGAGTCAGAAACCGCGACAGTACCCGGCACTGCCAGCTGAATTCAGTTGGCCAATCCGCAGCAATGATCCATATACACCAGTGCAAAGCGGCGATCTGCTTGCTGACGAAACTGGTTTTAATCAAGGCTTTGCAGTTGGCCGGGCTAAAGGTCGCGAATGGTTGATCCATTGTCCGAATCTGGTCAATATGGCGCGTGATGCGAATCCGGCCAGCGCCACCACAGACTTTGCCATTATGCAGGGTCAGGCTCCACGCCATCTCGATCAGAATATGAACGTGTTTGCCCGCGTGATTTGGGGCTCCGAAAACTTAAATCTGCTGCCGCGTGGTGAGAAAGCCAGTGGCGGGATCCTCAGCGCTCAACAACGACGCGGGTCTATCCTCAGTGCTCGTTTAGACACAGAGCTGCCCGTTGCACAACAGTTACCTTTGCAGCAGCAACTGACCAACAGCGTTGATTTTCAGCAAATGCTGCAGCGGCGGCGGGAGCGGGTTGACGAGTTTTATCAATATAAAGGCAACGGCAAGCTGGATATCTGTTATCTCGGCGCACCGGTGCGGTTAAAATCAGAGCAGTAACAGCGGCTGCATGACAAAGCACTGGCTGCAAACGCGGCTTTGCGTCATCATGTGGTATCTAAAAACATAAAAGGTAATTCAGCATGGAATACGCACTGACCCCGGACGATATTCAAAAAATCACTAAACTCGATGCCGAACAACGTTACGAGTATTTTATTAATGCAGTTGCCGATCTGGAACAGATCTGGATCCTGACCGATGAAGAAGGTTTTGTACTGGTCACAGCGGAAGACGAGCGTTGCATCCCGGTATGGCCGCATGCAGAAATCGCTAACCTGTGGATCGAAGGCGATTGGGCTAATTGTCAGGCGCAGGCGGTGGATATCGCGACCTGGCTGGATAAATGGACATCTGGTCTGGATGGTGATGAGCTGATGGTTGCGGTATTCCCGCACGCGGATGAACCAGGCATTGTGGTCGAACCTACCGAACTGTCTGAGACTCTGCTTGAAGCGACGCAAGAAGAAAACGAACACTAATTCGTCTTTTCGCTATTGATAACAATTCGCAATACTATTACAATGAGCGCCGACACCTAGTGCCGGAGCTCATATGTACGTTTGTGTTTGTAAAGCGGTCACCGACAAAACGATCCGTGCGCACGTCGCTGAGGGCATGACCTCAATGCGTGAAATGAAACAATGTCTGGGCGTTGGCAGTCAGTGCGGCAAGTGCGTGCAAACCGCCCAGGATGTGCTGCAAAAAAGTCTGCAGCAACAACATTCAGCCTTACATATCCCTTGTCAGGTGATTATGCAAAGACCGGCTGCTTAAGCCGGTTTTTTGATTTTATATGCAGTAAAACTGCATTTGTATTGATTTAGCCGCATTTTCTCTGCCTCATCGTGCTAAAAACGGGCATAATACCGCGTCGTTTTGCCACAGCCTTGAGGTCATCATGAATACAGCCCATTTTCCCATCCGCACTGTTGCTATTGTCGGCGGCACCCATGGCAATGAATTCTCCGGCATTTACTTGGAAAAACGCTATCGGCTGCAACCGGAACTGATGGCCCGCAGTAGCTTCAGTTGCCGGACTTTGTTTGCCAATCCCGAAGCACATGCCGCCAATAAACGTTATGTACACAGTGACTTAAACCGTCAGTTTAAAACTGCTGATCTGGCCAATCCTTTGTTGAGCAACTACGAACAAAGCCGTGCCAAAGTGATCAACGCAGAGCTTGGCCCCAAAGGTGCGGCTAAAACGGACTTTGTTATTGACCTGCATAACACCACCAGCAATATGGGCGCGTGCCTGATCCTGACCCAACCTGGCCGGATCTATAATCTGCTGGCCGGATACGTCAAACTGAAAATGCCAGAAGCGGTGATCTCGCGAGATGAAGATCATTTTGCCGCCGAAGACCATGCGCTGTTGTGTACAGTCGGTACTTATGGCGTGATTGTCGAAGTCGGGCCACAACCACAGTCGGTCTTACGGCAGGACGTGCTGGAGCAAATGCACGAGATGACCCAGCACATTCTGGATTTTATCGAGCTGTACAATACCAACGCCTTACCTGAACTGCCAAAACGGGTTGAAGCGTTCCGCTACCTGCATTCGATCAAACTGCCGTTATCCGCCAGCGGCGAACGCCTTGGTATGGTGCATAAAAACATCCAGGATCGCGACTATCAGCCAATAGAGCCGGGGGCAGCGCTATTTGCTTTGTTTGATGGTGCTGAGATCGCCTACGACGGCGCTGAAGTGGTGTATCCGACTTTTATCAATGAAGCGGCTTATTACGATAACAATTTGGCGATGTCACTGAACGACAAAGTCTGGATTGATGTCGAGTAACTTTGCTAAAACAAACAAGGCGCCTCAGGCGCCTTGTTTGTTTTAAAGATCAGAGCTGCTGGTAGCTGGTCTTTTTCTGAATAAGCTCTATCGCGTAGTTGTCCGGATCGCGCACAAACGCAATCTCGGTAGTGCCGCCTTTGACCGGGCCGGGTTCACGGCTAATCACACCGCCGCGGGCGCGGATCAAATCGCAGGCGCTATAGACGTTGTCGACTTCCAGCGCGATATGGCCAAACGCATTGCCGCTGTCGTAGCTACTGACGCCATAGTTGTAGGTTAGCTCCAGCACGGCGCCACTGGCTTCATCGCCGTAACCGACAAAAGCCAGCGTGTACTGGTATTCCGGGTTGTCTGAAGTGCGCAGCAACGACATGCCGAGCACTTCAGTGTAAAAGCTGATAGAACGTTGCAGGTCGCCGACCCTTAACATAGTGTGCAGAATACGCATGGAATGTTCCTATTCGGTTTTTTCTTTAAATTCACACAAATCTTCAATAATACAAGAGCCACATTTCGGTTTGCGTGCAGTACAGGTATAGCGGCCATGCAGGATCAACCAATGATGCACGTCGACTTTAAATTCAGCCGGCACCACTTTCAGTAATTTGTGTTCAACTTCATCTACGTTTTTACCGGGCGCAAAGTTCATCCGGTTGCTGACGCGGAAAATGTGCGTGTCCACGGCGATAGTCGGCCAGCCGAAGGCGGTATTGAGTACGACGTTGGCGGTTTTGCGGCCCACGCCCGGCAGGGCTTCCAACGCTTCGCGATTTTCCGGCACTTGGCCGCCGTGCTGATCCTGCAGAAGTTGACAGGTTTTGATCACGTTTTCGGCTTTGGTATTAAACAGACCAATGGTTTTAATATATTGCTTCACACCATCGACGCCCAGCGCCAGCATTGCTGCCGGCGTGGGGGCGGCGGCAAACAGCCCTTTGGTGGCTTTATTGACGCTGACGTCTGTCGCCTGCGCTGACAACAATACGGCGATCAACAGTTCAAAAGGACTGCTGTACTCCAGCTCAGTTTCAGGCTTTGGGTTGGCTGCGCGCAACCGGCTTAAAATGGCGATGCGTTTATCTTTATTCATTGTTGCTTAATTCGTACTGACATGGGTGACTCGCGCCCGCTGGATGCTGCCTTTGTGTTGCTGACGCGCTTTGCGTCGCGCTTCAATGGCATTTTTCCCGGCGATCAAGCCTCCCAGTACCAGGAAGGCGCCTGGCGGTAAAATGGCCAGCAGGAAATGACTGTCAGCCTGATACAGCTCGATCTTCAGCACAGTGGCCCATGGGCCAAACAATAAATCGGCGCCATCAAACAAGGTGCCCTGACCCAGAATTTCACGAATAGCCCCTAAAGTGGCTAACACGGCACAAAACCCGCTTCCCATCATCAGGCCGTCAAAGATCGATGGCAACACGGCGTTTTTCGAAGCAAAAGCCTCGGCCCGGCCAATCACGATACAGTTGGTCACAATCAGCGGAATAAAAATCCCGAGCGATTGGTACAAAGCGAAGGTATAGGCGTGCATCAGCAGTTCAATGGCGGTCACGACGGCTGCAATGATCATCACAAACACCGGGATCCGAATTTCGTTTGGAATATGTTGGCGTAACAGACTGATCATGCCATTGGTGGCGGCCAGT
>Ga0114942_1000154_pt1 | contig 18397 bp, 12 predicted proteins | sample LowerColdCreek_FD_88674 | JGI IMG/M metagenome (GOLD analysis project Ga0114942, IMG submission 88674) | Groundwater microbial communities from Cold Creek, Nevada to study Microbial Dark Matter (Phase II) - Lower Cold Creek | ecosystem: Environmental > Aquatic > Deep subsurface > Groundwater ... | reverse complement strand
CACGGCCATCGATGACGCGGGCGTTGTCGCGCGAAACGCTGGCGCCGACGGCGGTGATGCGGCGGCCGTCCACGCGCAGTTCGCCAGCAAACGCGGCGCTGCCGCTGCCGTCAAAGATGCGCACGTTGGTGAAGACGACGCCAGGCTCGGCGGCGGGCGGCGTGTAGACGTGGTTCATGGCCAGTTCCTGGGAGGTGCCGGGCTGCGGCAGGACGGTGAGGCCCTCGGGCAGCGCATTGGCGCGGGCAATGGCGCCAAGCACATGGGCGCTGGGCTTGGGCGTGCGCTGCTGCGTGGTGCGATCCACCGCCACCAGGCCGAAGCGCATCGCATAGCCGAACACCCATTCGAAGTTGTCGAAGGCCGTCCAGTAGGTGTAGCCAATCAGCGGCACGCCGTCCTGGATGGCGGCATGCAAGCCGGCCAGTGCCTGCTGGATGAAGGCGATGCGGCGCGTGTCGTCGTCGCCGCAGTAGCCGTTCTCGGTGATGAGGATGGGCAGCTTCAGCTCGTGCGCGACGCGGCGCGCCACGGAGGCAATGGCTTGCGGCGCGAACTCGTAGCGGGCGCCGGTCGTCTCGCTGCCAGCCGGCGGTGGGACCTGGCCGTCGGGGCCATAGATCTCGCGGGTGTAGTTCTGCAGCGCGAAGTAGTCGTCACCTTCGATCGCCGGCAGCCACTGGCGGAAGTTGCCGTGCCACATCTTGGCCGCCTGCTCCTCGCCGCCGGGCGCGACCTGGGGCTGCGACAGCGCCAGCGCCAGGCCGACCTGCACGTGCGGCGCCACACGGCGGATGACCGCACGGGCAGCGACGTGCGCAGCCGAGATCGTCGCCACGCCGCGCTCGTCGCCGGCCATCTGGAAGGCGCAGTAGGTGGCGGCGTCGGTGCCGCAGGCCTGGGCCGCGCTGTTGCGCCAGCCGGGCGCGCGCCAGCTCTTCACGTCCACGCCGATCGGCGGCACAAAGCCGAGGGAGGCGAACATGTTCTGCAGCAGCACGCCGATGTTGCATTCGTTCAGCGTGACAACGCGCTGGACCGCCGCCCCCAGCGCCGGCATGACCTGCTCGACATAACGCGCGAACAGCGCGGGTGTGCGCTCGCCGCGCCAGCCGCCCAACGCCATCAGCCACTTGGGCGACGTGAAATGGTGCAGCGTGACGACCGGCTCCAGGCCGTGCTCGACGCAGGCGTCCACCACCGCGCGGTAGTGCGCCAGCGCCTCGGCGCTGAACTGGCCCTCGGTCGGTTCCACGCGCGCCCACTCCACAGAGAAGCGGTAAGCCTTCAGGCCCAGCGACGCGATCAGCGCGATGTCGTCGCGGAAGCGGTGGTAGTGGTCGATGGCGTCGCCGCTCTTGTCCACATACGGGGAGCCCTCGGCCCATTCCTCAGCCCAGGTGTCGCAGTTGTCGTTGCCACCTTCAACCTGGTGCGCGGCAGTGGCGGCACCCCACAGGAAGCCTTCGGGAAATTTCATTTGCATGGCGGATTCAGGGATCGTTCGAAAAAGGAGTTCAGCTGGCGGCCACGTTGCGGCGCAGGCCGAGTTGCTGGTTCAGCTGCTTGAGCTGGCTGCGGCCCAGCGGGTAGGCCCAGCCCATGACGGCAGCCACGCCCACTGCCATCACGGCAGGGATGACGCTCATCAGTGCCACCACGCCCTGCAAGGCTTCGGGCGCCTGCTGTGCGGCACCGGCTTGGTAGGCCGTCACGCTGAGCACCAGGCCCACGATGGCGCTGCACAGGCCGGCGCCGACCTTGTTGGCGAAGTTGATCGTCGCGACAAGCGTGCCCACCACGCGCTTGCCGTGGCGGTACTCGATGTCGTCGGCGATGTCGCCGTTCATCGAGTAGCTGATGGGTGCGCTGACACCCAGGCAGATATTGGCCAGCAGCGACAGCACGAACACCACCGGCAGCCGGTCGGGCCCGCCCAGCGTGATGGCCGTCCACAGCACGGCGCCCACAAGCATCGCGGCGACGTAGACGCGCTTCTTGCAAAGGCGCCGCGTCAGCTGGTCACTCAGCACCACGCCGAGTACCAGGCCGATGCCGCCCAGGCCCATGAAGGGTCCGATCAGCTGCGGCTTGCCGATGACGACGGCGAAGTAGTAGACGCAGCTGGCGAGCGGCAATCCGATCAGCGTGGCCAGCACGCACTGCGCCAGCGCGCCGGCCCGCCAGGCACGGCTGGCGAGCAGCGCGCGGAGGTCGGCCCTCAGGTTGGGTGTGGGCGCGCTCGCCATCGGCGGCACACGCTCACGCACAAAGGCAAAGCACAGCCAGGTGAACAGCAGCCCCAGACCACCGAACAGCATCGCCGCGCGCTGGAAGCCCTGGGCAGGATTGCCGTCGGACAGCGCGTCCTTCAGCATCGGGAAGCCGGCCGCGCAGCCGACCACGAAGATGAACTGCACGAAGCTGCTGACCCCGGCCACGCGCAGGCGCTCGTCGGGATCGGGCGCGATCATCGGCAGCATGGACTGGAAGGGAATCATGATCAGGCTGTAGGCGCACCACAGCGCGATGTAGGCCACCACGAAATAGACCGTCCTGGCGGTGCCCTCCAGCGGCGGCACGGTGAAGCTGGCCACCAGCGCGATGGCCAGCAGCGGCGCGAACCAAAGCAGGTAGGGCCGCGCCTGGCCCCAGCGGCTGCGCGTGGCATCCACGCGGCGGCCGACCCAGATGTCCCACACCGCGTCGACGATGCGAACCAGCAGCAGCAGCGCGCCGATGAAGGCGGCCGACAGACCGGCCACATCGGTATAGAAGTACATCGCCATGCCGCCCGTGGCGGTGATGGCCGTGGGCATGAAATTGCCCAGCCCGTAGGCCACCTTTTCATGGAAGGGAATGCGGAGCATGCTCATGTATGGACTTTCAGGAAGCGTCAGAAGTACGCAGACAGACAGGGCCGATGAGGCCGGTGGGCAGGCGGGTCAGGCGTCGGCCAGGCAGCGGCAGGCCGCCAGGGCGGGCGGGGTCGCGGTGGGCGTTCTCGGGCGCGTTGGCCACGGTGATGACGACAGTATTGAGGCCGGCCTGCAGCCGGCGGGTCACATCGAAGACAAACGGGCCTTCGCTGCGCATCCACGGCGTGTCGCCATTGACTTGCAGCGACAGCGCGTCATGCGCCGTGCCGAGGTCCAGCGCCAGGGCGCGAGCCGCCAGCGCCTTGGACGGCAGCTCGAACTGCAGCGTGTAGCGCAGCAGCCCGGCAAAGTCGGCAAGGTCGGACAGGTTGCGCAGGTCGGCCAGCGTGTCCCAGGTGGCATCGAAGCGGATGCGCCGGCCACCCAGGCCCACGCCGTCGGCGCTGACCTGCCAGGGGCCACTCAGTCTGCGCAAGACGGCCTCGGCGGCCCCGGCGTTGGCGATGTGTGGCGCGCGGCAGGCCTTGGCGGGCGCGATCCGCAACCAGCGCGAGGTGCCTGACGGCAATTGAATCTCGGCCATCTTCATTCCTTGCACCTCCCCGCTCCACGCGTCCCAGATCTCCGCCGCCTGGCCTGCACCCAGGGGCCAGCCCGTCGTCAGCGCCGTCTTGCCAGCATTGCGCAGCAACACCCATTGCTGCTCGCCGTCGTCGCGCACATGGAAGCTGCAGCCATGGCCCGGTGTGAGCGGCACGCTGGGCGGCACGCCGGTGGCGCGCAGTGCGCGGCCGATGGCCGATGGCGGCGCGTGGCGCGTGACCTTCATGGCCCGCTGCACGCGCAGGTCGCGCGCCGCGGCGTCCTTGAAGCCCGCCTCGCGGAGCGGCACACGGCCGCATGCCCAAACTGTCACGCCGGCCTCGGTGCAGGCGGCGAGGAACTCGGCCACCTCGGCGCGCAGCGCTTGCAGGTCGGGCAGCAGCAATGCCTGGTAGCGATGGCCGCCCGGCGTGACCAGCGCGCCAGCCTGCAGGCGGCTGGCCAGCAGACCGTGGTCGTTGATCCAGTCCCAGTCGTAGCCGGCATCCTGCAGCGCGTCGTGCCAGGACGGCGGCGTCAGGCGGTCGGCGGCGCTGGTGAAGGCAAACAGGTCCAGCGGCGCCAGCACGGCCACCGGCACGCGCGCCACGCCGCGCTGCAGCAATAGCTGGTTGCGGGCCATGTAGTCAGTCAGCGGGCGAAGCATGCCCCACCAGGGGTTGGCGTCGTCCAGCTGCGTGCCGATCTCCATGGCCTCGAACGGATACCAAGGGTGGCCACCCGTCCAGTCGCCGCACTTTTCACTCAGGCGGGCGCTGGCGCCGTGGCCGACGAGCTGCTGGATGCCGGCAGCAAAGAAGGCATCAGCGCGCTCGCGGACCTTCTGCGGCGTGACGGCAAAGCCTTCCAGCAACCAGCAGAAGGCCTCACCGGTGACCAGCTTGCGGCCATAGATGTGAGCAGCCGAACGAGCCACGCGCAGGAAGTGCGGCGCGGCGCCGCCAGCCAGGTCCTCGGTCTCGGGAATGCCGGCCACGCCATAGGCCTGCAGCCAGTCCACCGGCGCGCCGTGCGCCTGCACCTTGGCCTGCAGGCCGTGCTCGCGGGCCCAGTCGGACATGGGCGCGTACAGGCGCTCGATCATCAGCTCCGACACCGTCAGCCGGTAGTCGTGGCGCACCCGCAGGCCGGTGTCGGCATCGTCGAACAGCGGCGCACCCAGCCGCGCCTGGAAGCAGTTGCGCCAGCCGGGCTGCAGCATCAGCGGCAGGTGCGGGCGCGGGTCGTAGCCACGGCGGCGCTGGAACTCGGCATGGAAGTCAGCGGTCCACAGCAGGTCGGCCGGGATCTCCAAGCTGTCGATGAAGATGCCGCGCCAGGCCTTTCCGGCGTGTTCACGCCAGTGCGGCAGGGCGGCGTCGCCAACGCGCGCGGCGTGGGCGTCGAAGGCGGCGCGCTGCAGATGGTCCAGCACCAGCTGCGGGCCGCGGCCGGCAGCTTCGAGGATCACCTGGTCGCTGACGAAGCGCTGCACGACGATGAGCTGCCAGTCGCCGTCCGGCACGTCCCAGTCGAGGCTGCCGTCGGGCTGCAAGCGTTCGGTCAGGTCGACGGTCTTTGCGGCATCCACCCAGCCGGCGGCCAGCACCTGACCCCAGCGGTCGGGCAGCGTCATCGGCACGAAGCCGGGGTACGGCCCGAGGCTGGGCACGCCGCCTCGCACGGCCAGCACGGCGACGGTCTCGACGGGGGCCGTCATGCACTCGGCCCAGCCGGCCGGCAGCGCCTGTGCTGCGGCGACGCCGCCTTGCCGGGCCAACCAGGTGGCCGAGCGCAGCGGGCGCTCGGGCTGGCGCGGCACGCCATGCCATCGTTGTGGCCCTTGCACCGTCGTCCAGGCCAGCGTCAGCTCCTGGGCGGCCAACTCGGGCGTGATCGCGTCACCGCCGCCGAAGGGCCAGGCCGAGCCGAAGGTGATGTCCACCAACATGCCCAGCCGCGCTGCCTCGGCCAGGACGGCTGCGACGGTCTCGAACCAGGCCGGCGTGAAGACGTCGTGCACGCGAGCCGACTGCTCGGCCGTCAGGTCGTGCGGCAGGCCCACGCGGCAAGGCTGGATTTCCACGCCGCCCCAGCCCGCATCGGCGAAGCCGCGCAGCTGTTCGCACAGCGCCTCGGCCTCGACCGCGCCGCCCGGCCACCACCAGCGCAGCATGGGCCGCTGCGCGGTGGGCGGTTCACGAAAAGCTGCTTCGACCGGGCTCATGGGACAGAGGCAAGGGCTGCGCTTCGCGGCGGATCAGAACTTGATGTCGGCCGTCAAACCGACGGTACGGAAGGAATTGGCGCCCAGCGAGTACGCATACCCGGAGCCCGCACCCTTGCCAGGCAGCGGGTAGAGGATCGCGTTGGGCACGCGCTCGTCCCCGGCATTGCGCACGAACAAGCTGATGCCCCATTTGTCGTCCGGGCTGCGCAGGCCGGTGCGCAGGCCGACGATGGTGTGGGCCTTGAAGCCGCACTCCGCAGCCAGCGTGTTGCACAGGCGCACGCGGCTCTTGTAGGTCAGGTCTGCGCCCAGGCTCCATTCATAACCGCCAAAGACCTCGGTGTCGTAATCAGCGCCCAGCGTTGCCTTGCCCTTGGGCGAGTACAGCAGGCGCTCGCCACCGACGATTTGGTTGTCGAAGCTGAAGCCGGCCGGGTACTCGGTACCCAGGATCAGCGCGCCGCTGGCGCGCAGGCTCAGGGCGCCCAGCACGCGGGCACGCAGGTCCAGCTCCACGCCGTAGCTCTTGACCTCGGGCACGTTCAGCGGGATGCAGTTCAGCGCGCCGACTGCGGTCAGCGTGCAGTTCTGCTCCTGGAAATTCTTGATCTTGGTATTGAAGACGGCCACGTCCACGTCGACGTGCCGGTCGAACAGGCTGGTCTTCAGGCCGGCTTCGATGCTGGTCGGCTGCTCGGCCTTGACGATCAGGCCGGCCGCCGTGCCGCTGGCGCTCAGGCCGTTGATGGGCGTGTTGTTGTCGATCTGCGGGCCCTTGTAGCCGCGGCTCAGCGTCAGGTAGGCATTGCTGCCCTTGCTGATCGCGTACTGCAGGCCGACCTTGCCCGACAGATCACTGTCGCGCGCGGAGGCGGCCGAGGTCTTCACGGTGGCAGGCGCTGCGAAGCTGGCGAAGGCGACGTTGCCCGTCTGCGTCTGCGTGTCCTTGACCCGGTCACGGGTGTAGCGCAGGCCGGCCAGCAGGCTGAACCGCTCATCGAGCTTGAAGCTGGCCTGCCCGAAGACGGCGGCCGTGCCGGTGTCCGTGGTGGATTCAGCCAGGGTCGAGATCGACCGCGGCACGGGCGGCGACGGCAGGTAGGGTGCCGGCAGGATGGTGGTGGTCCCTGTCTTGTTGGAGTGGTAGTCAGACAGGAACAGACCCGCCACCCAGTCGACCTGCTGCCCGGAAGGGCTGGACAGGCGCAGCTCCTGACTGATCTGGCGCGTGTCGATGGCGGTGCCGATGGTGCGCACCTTGTCATAGCCCACCGACATGTCGATGGCCGCGTAGTCCGGCCCCGTCTTGCGCTCGCGCACGGCGGTGATGGACGTCAGCGTGATGCCGCCGGCCAGCGTCTTGTCGATCTGGGCCGACAGGCCGCCGACCTTGGACTGCCAGAGCTCCAGCGAGTCGGAGCAGACGTCGTTGTTCTTCAGGTTCACCGTCACGCCGCAGGCCGCGAACTCGGCCAGCGGCGCGTGGTTGCCGGCCGTGTTGGACGCGTAGGCGATGGCAGGCGCGAAGAACACGGCGTTGGTGCTCTTGTTCTTGTCGTACTCGGCGATGAGGTTGATGCTCAGGTCCGCATCGGGCTTGAGCAGGTAGCGCACGCGCAGGCCGGTGCCGACGGTCTTGGCATCGGTGCCGTTGTAGACGTTGTTGTAGACGCCGGTGAGCTGGTCGGCATGGGCCGTGACGCGCAGCGCCGAGATGTCGTTGATGGGCACGTTGACCGCACCGCGCAGCACCGTGTTGCCGAGCTTGGAGCCCAGCGCGTCCTTGCCTGACAACTCCAGCGAGGCCGAGCCCTCGAAGCGGTTGAACTTGGGTGCCTTGGTGACCATGTTCAGCACGCCGGCCGAGGCGTTCTTGCCGAACAGCGTGCCCTGCGGTCCGCGCAGCACTTCCACGCGCTCCAGGTCGAACAGCGCGCCGCCGGCCGTGTTGCCCAGCGGCACGCCGTCCACGACGATGCCCACCGAGCTTTCGGCCGAGGTGGTGAACACCGCCGTGCCGATGCCGCGGATGGACGCGCTGCCACCGGCGCCGCCGGTCTTGGTGTCGCCGAACTCCAGCGCCGCGACGGCCTTGGACAGGTCGGTGATCTCGCTGACGCCCTGCTTTTGCAGCTGCTCGGCGCTGACGACGCTGATGGCGACCGGCACTTCCTTCAGCGTCTGCGTGCGCTTCTGGGCGGTCACGACGACCGTCTCCAGCACGTTGGTGTCGGGCTTGGCGGCCGGCGCCTCGGCGGCGGCCTGCTGCGCCCAGGCTGCCGGGGCCAGCAGGCTGATCGTGGTGAGCGCGGCCAGGGCGATGGCGCTGGGGCGAAAGGGCGCGAAACGAGAGGTCAAGGTTTGTCTCCTGTGATGGATGCCAAGGCTGGGCCTTGTGCTTTGGATGCGTTGCGGCGGCCGGACGAGATCAACTCACGCGCCGACGCAGGGACGTCAGAAACGGGGGAAATCCGGGCCGGCGTTGGGCGCCGGCGTGGCGCACGGCGCAGGGCACGCCAGGGGCTGCTGAGTCATTGCTTGTCTCCTGTGAGCCTCACCCTGCGGGGAGTGCGGGTGGGCATTTCTTGATCTGTTGCGGGCCAGTCTATGGACTCCCTATTTATCCATCCAGAGGATGGAGCGAATTCTCCGAATCCATGAAATGGATACGCCTCGAGGGGTTTGCTGCGCCTGGGCATAGGCCGGGAATCGCCGACTGGAAACGGGCTCTGGGGCGCACCAGGCACGGGAAAACACCGAGGCTCGCCGGCCCGCAGATGCCGCCCGAAAAGCCCTCAGTAGCTCAGGCCGTGGCCGAGCGGATACAGCGTGTCTGCCGCCGGATAGCCCGGCGCATCCGGCTCGTTGTCGATGACGGCCTGCAGCTTGTTGGCCAGTGCGAACGGCAGCTTGCCCCGGGGCGGGAACTTGCCGGTGATGACATCCATCAACGCCGAGTCACTGACGCCGAAACCGGCCAGGATGGCGCCGGCGCGCTTCAGGCCGCTCGCCTCGTCGAGCACATAGGGCTGGCGGAAGTAGATGTTCAGCACCACGCGCTCGGCGCCGACCTCTTTCATCACCGCGTGAATGTCCGCCAGGCTGGGACTGATCTGCCACGACGCTGACGCCGCCATCGTCGTGAACGACAAGTGGTTGACCTCCCAAGGCAGCGCGCCGCCGAACAGCAGGCCCGCCGGGACGCCGGGGCCGAGCAGGCCCACCGCGTCGTCCACGCAGGCGGGGTTGACCGCCGGATGCAGCACGCAGGCGTCCTGCGCGCCCCAGGGCTTGCCGGTGCGCGGGTCCAGGTGGGCGGGGTTGGCGCCCCAGGCGGGGTCCTGGCTGCGGTACAGGCCGGTGGGCGTGGCGACGGGGCCGGCGGCAGCCGGTGCGTAAGGGTTGCTGACCTCCACGCGGATGACGGCGTAGTCCGCGCCGGCGGCGCTGGGCCGCGTCGCGTTGGGCGAGCCGCGGCCGTAGTCGCCGCTCACGACGGTATAGCCGCCGTAGTCGCTGCTGCCGGCCACCGCTGCGTTCAGACCTAGCGTGTAGAGCTTGACCGGCGCAGCACTCGTGGGCGTGGGCAGCGGCAGCAGCTTGCCATGGCCACGGGGCAAGTTCTGCAGCAGCACGATGGACTTGCGCTGCGCATCCAGCCCCTTGGCCAGGGCCGCCGGGTTGCCGACGACCTCAGCAGCCTGGGCGGCATCGACATAGGGGTTCTCGAACAGGCCGAGAGCGAACTGCTCGACGAGCAGGCGCTTGACGGCCTGGTTGATGCGCTTCTCATCGAGCAGGCCGGCTGCGACCAGGTCGACGATGACTTGCCGCGAATGAAAGCCCGACAGCAGATCATTGCCATTGTTGATGGCCGTGGCCACGCGCTCGGACACGCTCAGGCCCTCCAGCCCCCAGGCACGGTGCGTCACGATGCCGGTGTCGGTGTTCACATAGCCCTTGAACCCCAGCTTGTCGCGCAGCAGGTCGTCGACGATCTGCTTGGAGAACGCGAACCCGGCCTGCCCATAGGTCACGCCCTCATAGGTCAGGTTCACCGGCACGCCGTAGTAGGGCATGACGGAGGACACGCCGGCCTCAATGGCCGCCTTGAAGGGCTTGAGGTGGTCGCCAAAGCGGCCGCCCGGGTAGACCTGGGTCTTGCCGAATGAGTAGTGCGGGTCCAGCCCCATCTCCTGCGGCCCGCCGCCGGGGAAGTGCTTGAGCGTCAGCGCCACCGGTGTTTTCGGGTTCACCGGGCCGCCCTGCAGATGCTGCACCAGCGTGCGGACGATGTCGGCGTTCAGGTCGAAGTCTTCGCTGAAGGTCTCGTGCACGCGGAACCAGCGTGGTTCGGTGGCCGTGTCGGCCATGTAGCCGTACATGCCGCGCAGGCCGATAGCCGCCCACTCGGCGCCCATGGTCTTGGCGAAGTCCTGGATCAGCCCCAGGTCGCGCGTAGCGGCCAGACCAGGCTCCTTGGGCCACGTGGAGAAGGAGCCGGCGCCGGTGTTGACCCCGAAGCGCGCCGCGCGGTCGTAGTGGTTGCGGGCGTTGGACTTGAACAGCACCGGAATGCCCAGCGGCGACGCCTCGGCCAGCGCCTGGATGGCGTTGGTCCACGTGGCCGCCTGCAGCGGCGTGACCGGCTGGCCGCTCAGCCCGGGCCTGGCAACCTTGACCGGCGTGCCCGTCACCTCGCTGCGGAAGATGAAGCGACGCATGCGCTGCTGGACGACGTAGTCACCGGCAGGCTCTGCCACGGCGCCGCCGAAGTCGGGGTTGAGCGTGTCGATCAGCATCATGCCGGCCTTGTCCTCCAGGCCCATGCGCGTCAGCAAGTCGTCGGCGCGCGCCTGCGCCGGCAGCCGCCAGTCTTCGTAAGCATCGAGCCGACCGTTGCCGTTGGCGTCGCGGAACTGGTGACCGCCCAGCGCCAGCACGGCCTTGCTGCGCACGCCGATGGCGGGCTGTTCAAGCCCGGCGCCAGCAGCCTGACCGGGCAGCGCAAGGGCCGTCCAGGCGGCCAGGCATAGCGCACGTGCGCCACTTGAGTCGGTCATTGGGAGTCTCCGTTGTCGCCGCTTCGACGACTGGCTCTCAGCCCGAATGTCGGCCGATGAAGTCCAGCACCGGGCCGCTCAGGCTGTCGTCGCCTGTGTTGACGGCCAGCGTCTGCGAGAAATGGTTGTGATGCCGGATGCAGCGCAGTTCGGGCGCAAAGCCGTGATTGCCGCTGAGCCGCGCAAACAGCTCGCCAGCCTGCACCTGCATCTGCAGCAAGTCGCGCTCGGCGTAGCTGATCAACAGCGGGAATGGCGCGGCGTCGATCTGGTCGACGATGCTCATCGCGGCCAGGGCCTGGGCGTCGTCGGTACCGAAGTACGCGTCGTTGCGCGGGTCGGGCGTGGCGATGCCGAAGGCCGCGCGCGACAGGCGCTCCAGCCGGGCGTTGTAAGGGCCCGAAGCCAGGATGGCGCCGCGCAGGCCTTGCACGCCGAAGCGCTTCATGAGCGAGGCCGCTGCCACATGCGCCGCACCGGCCGATTCGCCCATCAGGAAGATGCGCGCGGGGTCGGCCCCCAGGGCCGGCGCCTGCTCGCGCGCCCAGGCCAGCGCAGCGGCCACGTCCTCGGGCCCGGCGGGCCAGCGGTGCTCGGGGGCCAGGCGGTAGTTGGGCAACAACGTGACGATGCCCTGACGCGCGAAGTGCCAGCCGATGTTGGCCTTGTGCGCCTTGTCGCCACGGATGAAGCCGCCACCGTGGAAGAACAGCAGCAGCGGGCGGGGCGCTGTGGTCTCGACAGCGGGCCGGTAGACATCGAGCACCTGGCGCGCATGGGCGCCGTAGCGCTGCGAGTCCAGCTTGAGCACGCCAAGGGTCGGCTGCCGGGCCAGCAGCGGCTCGTAGAGCGCCTGCACCTCGGGCAGGTTGAAGCCGGCGCCCAGGGTGGCCAGGCGCGCGGCAATGGGGTCGGGCACGGTGCTCATGGGCTGAGTATCGTCAGCCATGCAGGGCCGCCACGGCGCCGTCCAGCAGCGCGCACAGCCCCTGCGCGTCGGCAGCGGTGCCGTAGACGTAATGGTCGGGCCGCACGAGCACGGCCTGGCAGCCCTGCGTCTCGAACCAGCGCGCCATGACACCCTCCGCCTCGGCCATGCAGCCCTCGCCGTCACCCAGGCGCAACGTCTGCAGCTTGAGCGCACGGGCCGGGTCCGGCGCGGGGCCGCCGAGGTCGCTGCCGGCCGCAATGAGCAGCCGCCAGCCACAGCCCAGCCAGTGGTCCATGCGCACGCGGCGGTCCGGCAGCTGCAGCCAGGGTTGCGGTGCCAGGCTGCCTGCGCAGGCGCTGCCGTCGATCAGGCCAGCCGTCAGGCGCGGCAACACGTCCTGACGGGGCTTGGGTGCGACGCCCTCGGCCAGCATCTGGCGGTCGCGGCTGCGTGCGGCAGCCACATCACGCTCGCAGATCACCGCGCCAATGCCCTTGAGCCGTGTCGTCAGGTCCGTCACATGGGCCTTGCGCTCCAGGCTGTAGCTGTCCAGCAGCGTATCCACCGCCCTGCCCTGCACGTGGCCGTGCAGCACGGCGGCCAACTTCCAGGCCAGGTTGACCACGTCGCGCACGCCCTGGCACATGCCCTGGCCCAGGAAGGGCGGCTGCTGGTGGGCGGCGTCGCCGGCGATGAAGACGCGGCCTGCGCGCCAGCGCTCGGCCACCAGCGCATGGAAGCGGTAGGCCGCCTGGCGCCACAGCTTGCCATCGGCCGGCGTGATCCAGCGCGACAGCAGCGCCCAGGTCGCGTCGTCCTCGACGACGGCCTTGGGGTCTTCACTGGGCTTCAGCGAGATCTCCCAGCGGCGGTGGTTCTTCGGGCCGATCACGTAGGTGCAGGGCCGGTCCGGCTCGCAGTACTGCACGCTGGTGTTGGGCAGCTTGGCCAGACCTTGCTCATTGGCCAGCACGTCGACCACCAGCCAGGGCTCGTCGAAGGACAGGTCCTGCAACGTGATGCCGACCAGCTCGCGCACCGTGCTCGATGCCCCGTCGCAGCCGATGGCGTAGCGAGCACGTACCTGTTGCTCGCTGCCGTCTTCGGCGCGGCAGTGCAGGACGACTTGCTCATCCGACTGCTGCAGGCCGAAGACGGTCAGCCCGGTCTTGACGATGACCGACGGCAGCGCGGCGACGGCGACGCGCAGGGCCTTTTCGACGGGCGGCTGCGTGAACACGACGGAGGGCGTGTAGCCCTGCGGATAGGGCGGCGCCACCATGGTCATGCGGCGGATCAGCTCGCCGTCGACGCCGTAGTAGCAGGAGTCGGTGAAGGGCTCCGTGAAGGGCTCGATCTGCTCGATCACGCCGAGCTGCTGGAACACGCGCAGCACCTCGTGGTCCAGCGCGATGGCGCGCGGGCGGTCGTAGACCTCGTGCTCGCGGTCGGCGACGAAGACCTTGAAGCCCGCCTGGCCCAGCAAGGCCGCAGCCACGGCTCCTGACGGCCCGAAGCCAACGATGGCGACGTCGTAGAGCATCGTTCAGGCCTCTTCGCGCCGGATGGGATTGACCAGCGTGCCGATGCGCTCGATCTCGATCTCGATGACATCGCCGTCCTTCATCCACACCGGCGGCGTGCGCGCCTGGCCCACGCCGGCGGGCGTGCCCATGACGATGACGTCGCCCGGCTCCAGGGTCAGGCAGTCGGACAGCAGCGCGATGGTCTCGGCCACGCCCCAGATCATGTCGGTGGTGGAGGCATCCTGCATGACGCGGCCGTTCAGGCGGCTCTGGATGCGCAGGCCGGTGGCGCCGGGCGCCAGCTCGTCAGCCGTGAGCAGCACAGGGCCGAAGCCGCCGGTGGCATCGAAGTTCTTGCCGATGGTCCATTGCGGCGTGCGCTTCTGGTAGTCGCGCACCGACATGTCGTTGAAGCAGGTGTAGCCGAACACGTAGTTCAGCGCGTCGGCCTGGCTGACGTGGCGTGGCACCTTGGCGCCGATGACCAGGGCCAGCTCGGCCTCGTAGTCGAACTTCTCCGACACTTTGGGCAACTGGCCGGCGGCGCCATGGCCGATCAGCGAGCTCTTGCCGCGAAAGAAGAACCAGGGGTACTCGGGCTTCTCGCGACCGCCTTCCTTGGCGTGGTCGTAGTAGTTCAGGCCCAGGCAGATGGTCTTGCCGGGCTCCGGCACCAGCGGGGCCAGCGTCAGTTCGGCGAGCGGCACACGCTGGGCGTTGCTCGCCAATGCAGCAGCTGCAGCGGCGGCGAGGTCGACGCCGGCCTCCAGCGCGGCGCGCAGGTCGGCCGGCACTTGCGGCCGGGCGGCGTTCAGGTCGATGACGTGGTCGCCGTCGACGAGACCCAGGCGGTTGCGCCCTTCGGCGCTGACAAAGGTGGTGAGTTTCATGGCGGAGGGAACCTCAAGTCGGGATGAAGAAGACGCTGCGCTGCGCGGCTTTCAGCGCAGCGCTGGGCGGGGCGGAGATGCCCCACTGGTCGACGCGGCCGGGCGGCCAGGTCCAGTCGGCGGGGCCGCCGGCGCGGTAGCTGTCATCGATCTGCTCGACCTCGGCCGTGTATTCGATGACCTCGCCGAAGGGACCGATGAAGTAGTTGAAGGCGTTGTTGCCGGGGCCGTGGCGGCCAGGGCCCCACTCGATCGCGTGGCCGGCATCGCGCATGCGGCCGCCGCCGCGCATGACCGCGTCGACATCGGGCATGACAAACGCGATGTGATTGAGCGCTTCGTTGTCGGCGTCGCCCAGCGCCAGCGTGTGGTGGTCGCGGTCGCAGTTCAGGAAGGCCATGATCCGCGTGCGGTCGGCCAGCGTGAAACCCAGCGCCTGCTCGATCCACGCCTGGCTGGCGGCCACGGCATGGCTGTTCAGCACGGCGTGGGCGAGGCGGATGGGGCGGTCAGGCTCCTCGGCGTTGTCCTCGTGACGCGTATCGCCGTGGACGACCTGGAACAGCCGGCCATCGGGGTCGCGCACGATCAGGCCGGTGCCGCCGCCGGGCTCGACGATGGGGGCCAGGTCTTGCTGGACACGACCACCAGCGGCCACGGCAGCGATGGCAATCGCCGCCAGCGCTGCTTCATCGCGAGCACGCAGCGTGACCTGCCGGATGGCCAGCGTGTCGGCGGCGTGCAGCGCCAGCAGATGATGGTCTGCACCCGTGCCACGCAGGTAGATCGCGTCGGCCGTTCGGGCGGCAACCTTGAGCCGCCAGACCTCGGTATAGAAGGTCTCGGCGCGTGCCAGGTCGGGCACGTCGAGGGCGACGCTGCGCAGGCCGCTGATCCAGCGTGAACTCATGAGTAGGCCTTGGTGGGGAGACCGAGGAAGCGCTCGGCATTGCCATGCAGCAGCGCGCTGACGGTGGCGTCGTCGAAGCCGGCGGCCTCGACGCGCTGCGCAGGCGAGCGGTCATGGAAGTTGAAGGGGTAGTCGCTGCCCAGCATCAGCTGGCTCGCGCCGAAGCGCTCCGCCAGATGGCGCAGCGTGGCGGCGTCGAACACAAGCGTGTCGAAGAACAGCTTGCGAGCCTGCTCGACGGGCGAGGCCTGCACCTGCTCACGCAGCGCCGGGAACACCTGCCAGCCCTGTTGCAGCCTCGGCAGCAGCATCGCCAGCGTGCCGCCGCCATGGCTGAAGGCGATGCGCAGGCGCGGGCAGGCCAGCAGCAGGTTGGCGGTGATGACCGAGGCCGCCGCCAGGCCCACATCGCTCGGGTAGGCCAGCACCTGCTGCAGCGGCGCGGGCCCCACGAGGCGGTCCATGCCTGTGGGCTTGAGGGCGTGTACGAAGACCGGCACATCCAGTGCCTCGCAGGCCTGGAAGAAGGGCAGGAAACGCGGGTCGCCGATGGGCACGCCGTTGACGTTGCTGCCCAGCTCCACGCCCACCAGGCCCAACGCTTCGACAGCGTGGCGCAGCTCGGCGATGGCGAGATCCAGCGCCTGCAGCGGCACGGCGGCCAGGCCCAGCAGCGCGCCGCCGCTGTCAGCCACCATGGCCGCGGTCTGCTCGTTCAGGTAGCGCAGCAGCGCCTGCGCATCCGCCGCCTCCAGCCAGTAGCTGAGGAGCTCGGGCATGGGCGAGATCACCTGATGCGCCAGCCCCATGCCGGGCAGGTCGACCAGGCGGCGCGGCGTGCTCCAGCATTTCTCAGACACGGTGCGGTACTGCTTGCCGGCGATCATCACGTGGCGATGGCACAGGTCGCCCTGCGCCGGCGCAACCACTGTGGACGGCCACTGCGCCGGCACATGCGCGCCGAGATAGGCCGGGAAGTGCTCAGGCACGACGTGCGCGTGCACGTCGATGCCGCGACAGGCGCAGGGCTGCAGCGTCATGCGGCGACCAGACCGGCGGCCAGCACGCCAGCGATGCAGATGGCCTCGTCCTCGTCGCCGCTGCCACCCGAGGCACCGGCTGCGCCGTGCACGCGCCCTGCTTCGTCCTTGATGAGCACGGCCCCCGTCTGCGGCAGGAAGCGCCCCTTGGCCGTGTCCGCCAGTGTCGTGAGGAAGTTCGGGTTGCCCTTGGCCCGCTCGGCCAGCACGCGGCTGGACACACCCATGCCGACTGCGCCCCAGGCCTTGCCGGTGGCGATGTCGACGCGGAACATGCTGGCGCCGTCCTCGCGCTGCGCGGCCTTCAGGTGGCCGGCCGCGTCCAGCACCACCACCGCCATGGGCGCATGCCCGGCAGCGCGGGCGGCAGCCAGCGCGGCGGCCAGCAGGATGTTGGCCTGCGCCAGGGTCAGCGTGGACATCGTGGTCGTCTCCAGGAAGAGCCTCTTTGCCGGGGTGGCGAGGCATTGCTTTGCACTGGCGACGACTCTAGGAAAACGGCTTCAATTCATCCAGATGATGGGATGGATATTTAGAATCCAGCGAATGGATATCTCCAAGGTCGACCTGAATCTGCTGGTGAGCTTTGATGCGATGGCCGAGCACCGCAGCGTCACGCGCGCGGGTGAGGCCATCGGGCTCAGCCAGCCCGCCATGAGCGCGGCGCTGAACCGGCTGCGGGCCCTTTTCGGCGACCCGTTGTTCGTCAAGACCGGCAGCCACATGGAGCCCACGCTGCGGGCCCAGGCGCTGGCGCCGCATGTGCGGCGCGTGGTGGAGACGGTGAAGGCCGACATCCTGAACAGCGCCACCTTCGACCCCGCCACCAGCGAGCGCACCTTCACGCTGATCACGCCCGACATCGGCGAGATCCACTTCGTGCCGCCGCTGCTGGCCTACCTGGCCAAGGCGGCACCGCACCTGAGACTGCGCGTCGTGTCGCGGCCACGGCTGGCCGCCTCGGAGGCGCTGGCCTCGGGCGCGGCCGACCTGGCACTGGGCTACTTCCCCGACCTGGACAGCGCCGAGTTCTTCCGCCAGAAGCTGTTTGACAGCCACCATGTCTGCGTCGTGCGGCGCGGCCACCCCGGAGTGGGCGATTCGCCGTTGAGCGTGGACGCCTACCTGGCCATGCGCCATGTGCTCGTCAAGCCTGAGGGGCGCGCGCATGTGTTCGAGCAGTACCTCCAGCAGCAAGGGCTCAAGCGCGACGTGGTGCTGGAGATCTCGCACTTCATGAGCCTGCCGCCCATCATCGAGGCCAGCGACCTCATTGCCACCGTGCCGCGCGACCTGGCCGACATCTGCTCGCGCTACGCCGAACTGCACATCTTCGAGACGCCGATGAAGGCACCGGGCATCCCGGTGCACCAGTTCTGGCACCGCCGCGCGCACAAGGACGCAGCCACGGTGTGGCTGCGCTCCAGCATCCAGAAGCTCTTTGCGGTCTGAGCGGCTGAGCGTCAGGCGCTGGCCGAGCCGGGCCATGCAAGCTCAGGCACTCGATGATGTCGAACGGGACTGACCAAGCCGGTTACGCGCGGCCGTACGCCCCTCTCCGCAGATGAGGCAGTTGCCGATGTCGCCTGACACGGACCCGCCGAACGTCAGGCCGCCGAGGTCGGACTCACACCAACTGGCCTGCACGAAAGGCCGTGCGATTCACCCCGGCGCGCTGTCGCCGGCGCACAGTGACGCAGCCAGGATGCATGAAACCCAACCGCAACGCAGGGTGCGGGGGCCCTTTGACTGCCTGCCTAGGCCGTGACCCACACCTTGCGGACCGTCTCCAGCGTGCGCCAGGTGCCGGTGTATCCGGGCTTCATGATGAAGCAGTCGCCGGCCTTGTAGGTCACGGGCGCTTGCCCGTCTTCCGTGATCTCCGCCAAACCCGACAGGATCAGGCAGAACTCCCAGGTCTCGCCCTTGATGGAGCGGTTGGTGCCCGGCGTCGACTCGAAGACGCCGGCTCGCACCTTGCCGTCCTTGGCGCTGTCGACGTCCCAGTTGCGGCAGATGATGTCGCCCTCGATGACGCGGTCAGCGGGCGGCCTGTATTCACGCGGCTCACCCAACTGGTCGAGCTTGAAGGTGACGAGAAGGCTGGACATGGCGGGCTCTCCGGAAGGTCAGATGGACCGACATGCTAGGCAGAGGTGCGCATACGCGGGTGCCGAAGCGGGCCCTCTTGGCGGCGTCAATGGCGCGATTTCCCGAACCCTGCAGCGCAATCTGCCGCGCTGCGCGACAGCGTCTGCGATCAGCTCATGGACGTCGGCGCCAGCACCGATTCGACCAGCTGCGCGAACCATTTCATGCCGATCGGCAGCAGCCTGTCGTTGAAGT
>Ga0114942_1000153_pt1 | contig 18408 bp, 20 predicted proteins | sample LowerColdCreek_FD_88674 | JGI IMG/M metagenome (GOLD analysis project Ga0114942, IMG submission 88674) | Groundwater microbial communities from Cold Creek, Nevada to study Microbial Dark Matter (Phase II) - Lower Cold Creek | ecosystem: Environmental > Aquatic > Deep subsurface > Groundwater ... | reverse complement strand
TGCTGGAAACGTTGGCGATGTCGGCGCTGGGCACGCTGCTGGCGGTGGGCGGCGGCCTGGCGCTGGCGCTGCCGGCCTCGGGCCGCGGCCCAGCGTGGGCGCTCGCGCGGCTGGTGCTGAACGCGCTGCGCAGCGTGCCCGAGCTGGTCTGGGCCGTGCTGCTGCTGATCATGGCAGGCCTGGGGCCGCTGCCAGGCACGCTGGCGCTGGCGCTGCACACCAGCGGCGTGCTGGGGCGGCTGTTTGCTGAGAGCTTCGAGAACGCACCGCCCGCTGCGGCCCTGGCGCTGCACCAGCGCGGCGTGGGGCCGGGCCGCGTGTGGCTGTTCGCCACGCTGCCGCAGACGCTGCCGCAGCTGGCCAGCTACACCCTCTACCGCTGGGAGAACAACATCCGCGCGGCCAGCGTGCTGGGCGTGGTCGGCGCCGGTGGCCTGGGGCAGATGCTGGCCTACCACCTGGGCCTGTTCCAGATGCACGAGACCTGCACCGTGCTGATCGCGATGATGTTGCTGGTGGCGCTGGTGGACGCGCTGTCCTGGAGCCTGCGGCGGAGCCTGACCCGATGAACGCTGACGCCCTCGATGCCTTGCTCGGCCGCTACTCGGTCGGCCCCAAGCACCTCGTCGAGCCCGGGCCCGACGACGCCCAGCTCACGCTGATGGTGCAGGCCGCGCTGCGCGCACCCGACCATGCCGAACTGGTGCCTTACCGCTTCAAGCTGGTGCGCGGCTCGGCGAAGCAGGCGATGGCCGAGCTGTTCGCCGATGCCGCCCGCGCTTCGACCAAGGGCGAGGAGGGCGCCGCGCTGGACGCCGAGCGGGCGCTGAAGCCGCCGCTTACCGTGGCCGTCGTCGCCCGCATCGACCTGGGCCATCCGCTGGTGCCCGCGCACGAGCAATGGGCGGCCGTCGGCGGCGCGGTGAGCAACTTCCTGATGGCGGCGCATGCGCTGGGTTTCGGCGGCAAGATGCTCAGCGGCGCCAAGGTCCGCAACCCGACCATCGCCGCCGCGTTTTGCGAACCTGGCGAGACGCTGGTGGGCTGGATCGCGCTGGGCACGCCGGCCCGCCAACCCAGCGGCCCGGCCCGCAAGCCAGACCCCGGGCAGGTGCTGATCGACTGGCACCCGGCTTGCAAGCAAGATCATTGAGATAGAACTAACGCCTAGAGTTCGACCGGCCTTTGCGGTCGCTCGGGCTAACTGAAAAGAATCGAGCGTAGCGAGATGGAACTGACACCCCGAGAGAAGGACAAGCTGCTGCTCTTCACCGCAGCTTTGCTTGCCGAACGTCGCAAGGCCCGAGGCCTGAAGCTCAACTACCCCGAAGCCGTCGCCTTCATCAGCGCCGCCATCCTCGAAGGCGCGCGCGACGGCAAGACCGTCGCGCAGCTGATGAGCGACGGCCGCGAGATCCTGACGCGGGAAGACGTCATGGACGGCATCGCCGAGATGATTCCCGAGATCCAGGTCGAAGCCACCTTCCCGGACGGCACCAAGCTCGTCACCGTCCACCAACCCATTCCCTGAAGCCCGAACCATGCGCGCACTTGCCCTGCTCCTGATCGCCGCCCCGGCGTTTGCCCACGAAGGCCACGGCCCGTCTGGCCCGCACATGCACAGCTGGGACGGCATCGCCACGCTGGCCCTGGTGGCCGCCGCCGGCGTGGCCGTCTGGTGGTTCACCAAAGGGCGCAAGTGATGATCCCCGGCGAGCTGATCACCGCTGACGGTGAACACGAGCTGAACCCCGGCCGCCGCACGCTGACGCTGAAGGTCTCCAACACCGGCGAGCGGCCCATCCAGGTCGGCTCCCACTACCACTTCGCCGAGACCAACGCGGCCCTCGGCTTCGACCGCGAGGCCGCGCGCGGCATGCGGCTCAACATCTGCAGCGGCACCGCCGTGCGCTTCGAGCCCGGGCAGTCGCGCACCGTCGAACTGGTCGACCTGGCCGGCGACCGCACGGTCTACGGCTTCCGCGGCCTGGTCCAGGGAAAACTATGAAGATCAGTCGACGCGCCTATGCCGAGATGCTTGGCCCCACCGTCGGCGACAAGCTGCGCCTGGCCGACACTGCCCTCGTCATCGAGATCGAGCAAGACCTGACGCTGCGTGCCGGCGGCTACGGTGAAGAGGTGAAGTTCGGCGGCGGCAAGACCGTGCGCGACGGCATGGGCCAGTCCCAGCGCGTCAACGGCCCTGGCCCGGGTGATGCGGTCGACACCGTCATCACCAACGTCGTCATCCTCGATCACTGGGGCATCGTCAAGGCCGACATCGGCCTGCGCGGCTGCCGCATCGCCGCCATCGGCAAGGCCGGCAACCCCGACGTGCAGCCCGGCGTGGACATCGTCATCGGCCCCGGCACCGAGATCATTGCGGGCGAGGGCTTCATCGTCACGCCCGGCGCCATCGACACCCACATCCACTTCATCTGCCCGCAGCAGATCGAAGAGGCGCTGATGAGCGGCGTGACCACCATGATCGGCGGCGGCACCGGCCCCGCCACCGGCACGCTGGCCACCACCTGCACGCCTGGGCCCCATCACATCGCGACGATGCTGAAGGCGGCCGAGGCCTTCCCGATGAACATTGGCTTCCTGGGCAAGGGCAATGCCTCGCGCCCCGAGGGCCTGATGCAGCAGATCGACGCCGGCGCCATCGGCCTGAAGCTGCACGAGGACTGGGGCACCACGCCCGCGGCCATCGACAACTGCCTCAACGTGGCCGAGCTGACCGACACGCAGGTCGCCATCCACACCGACACGCTCAACGAGAGCGGCTTCGTCGAAGACACGATTGCCGCCTTCAAGGGCCGCACCATCCACAGCTTCCACACCGAAGGCGCGGGCGGTGGTCATGCGCCGGACATCATGCGTGTGGTGGGCGAGACCAACGTGCTGCCCAGCTCCACCAACCCGACCCGGCCGTTCACCGTCAACACGCTGGACGAGCACCTCGACATGCTGATGGTCTGCCATCACCTGGACGCGGGCATCGCCGAAGACCTGGCCTTTGCCGAGAGCCGCATCCGCCGCGAGACCATCGCCGCCGAAGACATCCTGCACGACCTCGGCGCCATCAGCATGTTCTCGTCCGACTCGCAGGCCATGGGCCGCGTGGGCGAGGTGAGCCTGCGCTGCTGGCAGACCGCGCACAAGATGAAGGTGCAGTGCGGCGCCTTGCCTGGCGACGGCGCCGGCAACGACAACGCGCGTGTGAAGCGCTACCTCGCCAAGCTCGCCATCAACCCCGCGCTGGCGCATGGCATCAGCCACGAGGTCGGCTCGATCGAGGTCGGCAAGTGGGCCGACCTGGTGATGTGGAAGCCCGCCTTCTTCGGCGTGAAGCCGTCGCTGATCCTGAAAGGCGGCTTCATCGCTGCCGCCGCCATGGGCGACGCGAATGCGTCCATCCCGACGCCGCAGCCGGTGCACTACCGGCCGATGTTCGGCTCGTTCGGCGCGGCGCTGCAGCAGGGCTCGCTGACCTTCGTCAGCCAGGCGGGCCAGGGCAATGTCGAGAAGCTGGGCCTGGCCAAGACGCTGGTGCCGGTGAAGGGCTGCCGCTCGGTCAAGAAGGCCGACATGCTGCTCAACAACTACCTGCCGGTGATGGAGATCGACGCGCAGACCTACGAGGTGAGGGCGGACGGCGTGCTGCTGACCTGCGAGCCGGCGAAGGAGTTGCCGATGGCGCAGAGGTATTTCTTGTTTTAGGTTGCAACGCATAGCGTTCGACCGATCGCTCGCAGCGAATGACCTCTAGAATTTAGTCGTCGCCACAAGGTTCAGGAACAAGTGTTGAAGCGCTGGTTCTCCCGTTCATCGGCACTTTGTGCCATTTCCGTCGTGTCCACAGTCAGCGGCGCAGCCGGGTTCCCTCCGGAGTCTTTGCATCGTGTGCTGGCCTATGACGGTCCGACACGAGAGCGCAAAGAGGTGGCCATCCTGTTCACGATGGATGGTCGTCCCGACAGTGAGTCCGCGACGATCTGCGAGATTGATGGAATTTCTCTGGAGCGCGATGGTGTTTGCGCGTCGGTCGTCCATGTGTTGCCGGGGTCTCATCGGCTGAAGCTCAGGTACAAATCAAGAACTCAGTTTGGTTCCGGGCAACTGCAGATGGACGCTGATGCGAACCGGCTATACCAGATCAACTTCTCCTCATTGCGCGTTGACTACGCGGCCTCGGTGAGCTTGATCCCAATGCATGAGGGAGCCAAGCTAAGTTGGCGCAATCTCGCCCCAGGCTTGTCCAAAGGCAGCCCTCGCATTGATGAGGAGGTGCCGTACGCACCCAACAGTGAGCGCGGTGCGCCCGTGGAGGCGCGGACCGTTTCCGACGAGGATCGGTCAATCGTCGATCACCTAGTGGGCTGTGCGGGCAAGTTCGCTGTCGACATCGAACTTCGCAAGAACAGCCATCAAGAGTACGAGTCCCGATTCCCGATGGTCGGCGGCTTCATTCAGGCCGCGTTGGCGTATGTTGGCGAGGACGAAGCGATTTCGGGAATGCGGCGAGCGCAGCGGCGCGGAATGACGGCTTATGCAGCGGCGTTTTCTTTGAGCGCGGCGGGAACGGAGGAATCAAGAGACGCCCGTGCTCGCCTCGCGAGCGACCTCAAGGAATGCGCCGACTTCTACAAAGAGCATCGGTCGCGTTCTACATCGTGACCGCGCGTGGGAGAGCCAGCTCGGTAGGTTGAACAAAGATGAGAGTGGTTATCGAAAGGGGATGAATGAATAAGTATTGTTTATATGTATTCTTTGCTGCACTTCTGATGCTGCTCGAAGGATGTACTACCCACATGGTGCAGAAGGAAGCGGGGAGCTTGTCTGCTCGGGAAACTGCGAAAATCTACGCAACGGCGGAGCGTAATATTCCTAAATATGAGAGTGAGAGCTACCGACTTTCTTGCTGGTTTATGCAGGTGTGGGATTCGAAAAAGGTTAAGGTGCTTGATGCAAAAGGCACGTCTTTGAATTCTGTTGTATTGCTTCCGGGGATATATTCTGTGCGCGCCGATTGTATGCAGGGAACCTGGAGCGCCTATCCAGAAGCCACGTTTCGAGTGATGGCGGGGCATACCTACATAATATACGGGCTTAACGACCGCGGCCGCGTAAGCCTTCACCTCCAACACATTGACCAGTAAACAAGAGAGAACTGGGCGGTTTCAAGCTCGGAGGATTGGGTGACGCAGTTCGTAGGTTGAGGTGAGTTCGTAGGTTGGGGTGAGCCTGCGAACCCCACCGTTTTGCGCCGTCAGGATTCGTTGGGTTGCACTTCGTTCACCCCAGCCTACGGACTTGCCCGGTCGAGGTGCGAGGCACCGGTCCGGGTCGTGCGCCCCCTCACCCTGCCATCCTTGCCGTGGGTGGGTCTCTACGGGCATCCACTGCGGTGGAGCGTTTGCCCTCCCGCCTCAACGCGATGACCATCTGCTCGATCGATCACTGCTGACGCTGAGCCTGAGATTGCGCACGCTGAGCTCGGTAGGTTGGGGTGAGCCTGCGAACCCCAACGTTTTGGGCCGCTACGATTCGTTGGGGTTCACGCAGTTCACCCCAACCTACGAAATGCCCGATGCGCTACCGCCGCGCCGACACCCCGGGCGCCACCTACTTCTTCACGTTGAACGCGGCCGAGCGCAGCGAGCATCTGCTTACGCATCACATCGACGCCCTGCGGGACAGTTTCCGCACCGTTCGCCGGTCGCGCCCGTTCGTGCTGGACGCCGTCTGCGTGCTGCCTGACCACCTGCACCTACTGATGGCACTGCCCGGCGAAGACGCCGACTTCGCCACGCGCATCATGCTCATCAAGCCAGCCCGGTAGGTTGGGGTGAGCCTGCGAACCCCAACGTTTGACCGCCGCGATTCGTTGGGGTTCACTGCGTTCACCCCAACCTACGCAAATCCGATGCGCTACCGCCGCGCCGACACGCCGGGTGCCACCTACTTCTTCACGCTGAATGCGGCCGACCGCAGCGGCCAATTGCTGACCGAGCACATCGACGCATTGCGGGACAGCTTCCGCACCGTCCGCCGGTCTCGCCCATTCGTTCTGGACGCCATATGCGTGCTGCCCGACCACCTCCACCTGCTGATGACATTGCCGCGCGAAGATGCGGACTTCGCGACGCGCATCATGCTCATCAAGCAAGGCTTCTCGCGGCGGGTGCCGCAAGGCGAGCGCATCAGCGCCAGCCGCGCAGCCAAGGGTGAACGTGGGCTCTGGCAGCGGCGCTATTGGGAACACCTCATCCGCGACGACGCCGACTTCGAGCGGCATGTGGACTACATCCACTTCAATCCGGTGAAGCACGGCTGGGCCCAACGCGCGGTGGACTGGCCGCACTCCAGCATTCATCGCTTCATTCGGGATGGCGTCATCGACGCCTCGTGGGCAAGCGTCAGTGAGTCGGAGATCAACGCCGGCGAGTAAATCGTTGGGGTTCGCAGGCTCACCCCAACCTACGGGCTGCTGCGCTCATCCCCAACCGTCACAACCCCGCAAACGGGTCGCGCCAGGCGGGCAGTTCGTCCAGCTGCGCGGCCAGGCGGGCGACGTGGGGGTGGCCGCTCAGGTCCAGCTTGACCCCCTGGGCATACGGAAACAGGGCGCCGATGCGGAAGTCGGCGTAGGTGAGTGTCTCGCCCAGCATCCAGCGCCGCTGCGCCAGGTGGGCGTCGAGGAGGGTTGCCAGCCGCTCGAACTCCGACAGGTGGTGGGCCATTTCGGCGTCGCCGAGTGGTGGCAGGCCGTAGCGCGGCACGAGCAGGCGCTGGTAGTACAGCCCCGAGCCGGCCAGGCCCCAGTGCATGGCCGTCCAGCTCAGCCAGCGCAGCATCTCGGGCAGCAAGGCGCCGTCGGGGAAGAACTCGGGCCGGCCGGCCAGGCGGGCCAGTTCGCAGGCGATGGCGTCGGTCTCCCACAGCGTGCTGCCGTCATCCCGCGCCAGCACGGGCACGCGCAGGTTGGGATTGAGGTGGGCGAACTCGGCCGCGCCCGGGGCGAGCGGTTCGGCGGCCTGGTAGCGCACCGGGGCGTTCAGGTGGCGCGCCGTGGCAACGCACAGGCGGGGATTGAGGTTGGGGGAGTGGTGGAGGATGGGCATCGTGCAGACCGCGACTGGTGATGGACGACGAACCGGCCATCGCGGTTTCGACAAGGTGTCGGCTGCGCCAGCTTTCAGGTTGCGGTGGTGTCGCGGCTGGCCGGGCTGACAATGCCGCGCCGCTGAGAAGTCGCGGAGATATCTCGACCCGACAGCGCCCGTAGAAATGTCATGCCCGCCTTGATGCCGTTGCCGTTGCCGCTGCTCCTGAGCCTCGCCTGCCTCGTGTCCGCCTGCGCCGGTGGCAGCAGCGGCGGGATGGTGGGCCCGACACCGGTCGTCGCCAGTCAGTCGCCCGCTTCGGCCGCGTCGGCGCCCGCCTACGTCTACGCCGGTACGCTGGCGCGCGACAAGTCCGTCGCCTCCAGGATCACCGGCATCACCTACCCGTATCACGTCTACCTGCCCGAGGGGTATGCCACGTCGGGCAAGCGCTACCCGGTGATGTACGCGACGGACGGGCAATGGAACTTCCGGGCGTTCTCCAGAATGCTGGATCAGCACCGCAAGGCCATGATCCTGGTGAGCATCGAGCAGGGTGGCCCGCAGGCGAACCGCCGGGACGTCGACTACAGCGTGAACGGCGCCCCGGCCTATGTCCGCTTTCTGCGGGAAGAGCTGGTGCCGCTGATCGAGGCCAGCTACCGCCCGACGGCGGTTCGCACCTACACGGGCACGTCCTACGGCGCCTTGTTGGGCGCCGTGATGCTGAGCACCGAAGACGCGGTCAGGCCGTTCTTCAGCAACTACCTGTTGTTCGACGGCTCCTTCTGGGCGCTGACGGCCAAGCACATCCAGGACGAGGACGCCCGCTTCGCGGCCAGCAAGCGCCTGCCGGTGCACCTGATCCTGACGAGCGCGAATGCGCCCGGCAATGTGGACGACGTGATGGCCTACGAGGCGCGCTACAAGGCCCGGGCCTACGCGGGGCTGCAGATCGACCGCAGGGACTTCAACGTTGCGCACAACGCCGTCGGAAAACCGTCGTTCGACTGGGCCATCGACCTGATCGACTAGGAGCCTGCGCCGGGTCGTCGTTCAGTGTCGGGTCGCGCAGGAATTGGCCGCAGAGCCTGCGGCCGGGTCGATCGGTCTTCGCACCCAGCCAAGTCTGCACGCGTGATATCCGCACGCTCCGCCCGGCGAGCCGCCGGACACTTGCCGGCATGGATGCCGCCGACTTCACGCCCCCCACCACCCCCGCCGCCCTGGCCGGCCTCAAGGTCATCGAGCTGGGCCAGCTGATCGCCGGCCCGTTCGCCGCCAAGACGCTGGCCGACTTCGGCGCCGACGTCATCAAGATCGAGCCGCCCGGCGCCGGCGACCCGCTGCGCAAGTGGCGGCTGCTGCTGGACGGCACCTCGGTGTGGTGGCAGGTGCAGTCGCGCAACAAGCGCTCGCTGGCGCTGGACCTGCGCACGCCCGAGGGGCAGGACATCGTGCGGCGGCTGGCGGCCGAGGCCGATGTGCTGATCGAGAACTTCCGCCCCGGCGCGATGGAGAACTGGGGCCTGGGCCCCGACGAGTTGCTGGCCGCCAACCCGAGGCTCATCGTGCTGCGTGTCAGCGGCTACGGGCAGACCGGGCCCTACCGCGACCGGCCGGGCTTTGCCGCCGTGGCCGAGGCGATGGCCGGGCTGCGGCATCTCACCGCCGAGCCCGGCCGCGTGCCGGTGCGCACGGGCGTGAGCATCGGCGACACGCTGGCCGCGCTGCACGGCGTCATCGGCATCCTGCTGGCGCTGCAGCACCGCCATGCCACGGGCCAGGGCCAGGTCATCGACGTGGCGCTGTACGAGGCGGTCTTCAACTGCATGGAGAGCCTGCTGCCCGAGTACAGCGCCTTCGGCGTGGTGCGCGAGCCGGCGGGCAGCGCCATGCCGGGCATTGCGCCGAGCAATGCCTACCGCTGCGCCGATGGTGGCTATGCGCTGGTGGCCGGCAATGGCGACAGCATCTTCCGGCGCCTGATGGCCGTGATCGGCCGCGACGACCTGGGGCAAGACCCGGCACTGGCCGACAACGCCGGCCGCGTGGCGCGCGTGGCCGAGATCGACGGCGCCATCGGTGCCTGGGCCGCGCAGCGTCCGGTGGACGAAGTGCTGCGGGCACTTGAAGGCGCCGACGTGCCGGCCGGGCGCATCTACACGGTGGCCGACATCGCCGCCGACCCGCACTACCGCGCGCGCGGCATGCTGCAGCAGGTGCAGCTGCCCGACGGCAGATCGCTGGAGGTGCCGGGCATCTGCCCCAAGCTGTCCGCCACGCCCGGCGGGCACCACCGCAATGCACCGGCGCTGGGGCAGGACTCCGACGCCGTGCTGGCCGAGCTGGGGCTGACCGGCGAGCAGATCGCACAGCTGCGGGCGCGCGGCATCGTCCGGTGAGGGGCAACGGAACTCGGAGGGCTCGCGGTCAGCGTCAACACGCTCGACCGCTCTAAGCCAGCCTCTGGGCAAGTCGACTCAGCGTCTATTTTGGGAAGCCAACCAATGTCTCGCCTCTTCTCCTTCGTCGGCGCCGATCAGGGCGACTGGACGGTCACTCACCAACGGACGCTGGTTGGCGAGGGGCTCGCGCCCGTCTCGCGTGTGACCATGCTTGGCTCGCAGGTGGCGCCGAGTGGCACCTGGGCGCTGCGCGGCATCACCAGCAATGAGCGCTATGTCGAACGCGCCGAGAAGGCTCGTCTCGTTGCGGTGCAGGAGGGCCTGGGTCGGCCCGCAGCCCGTTGTGCGGCGCTGATTCCGATCCGCAAGACGGCGGCCTGGTGGGCGCTGACGCAGGACGAGCGCCGCGCGGTGTTCGAAGCGCAGTCGCATCACACGGAGATCGGTCTGCGGTACCTGCCGGCCATCGCGCGGCGGCTGCATCACTGCCGCGACCTGGGCGAGGCCGAGCCGTTCGACTTCCTGACCTGGTTCGAGTTCGCGCCCGGACACGCCAGCGCCTTTGACGACTTGCTCGCCGCGCTGCGGGCGTCGCCTGAATGGGCCTATGTGGACCGCGAGGTGGAAGTTCGGCTCAGCTGCTGACCCGGCCCCGCGACTTGCCCGTGCTCAGCCGTGCTGCAGCAGGTCGCCAAAGACGGCGTGCTCGCCGTCCTTGCGGGTCGGCCCGGGCGCGTCGTACAGCACCAGCCAGCTTGGCTTGCCGCCGGCCAGCGCGGGCGGCAGGTCGCAGATGGCCTCGGCGCGGTTGACGCCGCGGCCGTGGGGCAGGGCGATCGATTCGGTCAGTGCCGGCACGAAGCGCACCGGCTCCTGGTTGTCCGTCAGCGCCTGCTTGGCGCCCGGCCACTTGAACAGGCGGACCTCGCCGTCCAGCACCATGGTCGGGCCGGCGAGGATGAAGAGGTCGTCGCCGCAGAAGTGCAGGTCCCGCACGCCCAGGCCGTCGAGCTGCAGGAAGTGCTTGCGGAACAGGCTGCCGCTGCTGTCCAGTGGCGCCAGCCGCAGGTGGTCGTCACGCGCATCGATCTCCACCTCCAGCAGCCCCGCCCAGCCGCGCAGCACCGGCCCGCGCAGGCCGAGCAGCAGGCGGCGGCCGTGCACGGCCAGGCCTTCGATGTCGAAGCCGTTGTCCTTGCCCGGGATGGCCATGTAGGGCCCGAAGTGCGGGTCGTCGGCCAGTGCTTTGGTGAGCAGGTTGGACTGGGCATCGCCCTTGAGCCGCAGTGCGCGCCGGCCGTCCTTTGCCTGGCGCACCAGGCAGGGTTCGCCGCGCTCGTCGTGCTCGACCGGCAGGCAGGCGAGCAGACGCCGGTTGCCGTCCAGTGACACCTTGGCCAGACGCTTGGCGTTCGCGGCGTCGTCCTTGTCGGGCTTGGCGTTCTTGCGCTTCAGGCCGTGCGAGCCGACCACCCACAGCCAGCCGTCGACCATGTCCATGCCTTCCAGATCGGCCTCTTCGTCGGCGGCGCCGGGCAGGTCGAGCAGGTCGGTCAGCGGGAAGTCACGCACCTCGCCGAAGCGCAGCAGCTCGGGGCCCTGGGTGTCCAGCCGGCGCAGGCGGTCGATGCCGCAGGCCTCGTCGCCGGCGACCCAGAGCCAGTCGCCGGTGAAGGCCGCACCGGAGAGGTTGGTCTTGACCAGGGAGTCGGCCGCGAACTCGAGGCGGACGGCATTGCTGCTGCGTTTGTTGGGCATGGGGTGGCTTCTCGGCAAGGGACGGCAGCGGTGGCTGCAAGCATCAGTGACCGACGTCGGTCCTGACTTTGTGCAAGCCTAGCGCGAGCCGCGAACTGCCGGTGTAGGCCGACGCTGCTGAAGCTAGTCGCTGTTATCGGCTGCTCGCCCGGCGGCGGCGTGCCACCAGCGCCAGCACGCCCAGGCCGCCGAGCATCGCGGCGTAGGTCGCGGGCTCGGGCACGGCGCTCACCTCGAACACCATGAACTGCGTGCGCTGCGTGGCGGAGAAGTTGTTGTCGGCCACCAGCACCAGCGTGCGGTGGCCGTTGGCCAGCGTCTCGCCCCAGCTGATGCCCTCGATGTTGTCGAGCGCCACGCCTTCAAAGCTGATGGGCATCTCCAGCAGCAGCTCGCGCGTCATGGGCGTGTAGGTGGCGCCCACCAGGCTGGCGAGGCCGCTCACGTCGGTGGTGTCGGCGGTGATGGTGGTCCTGACGAGCCGGATGGTGTTGCCCACGCCGGCGGCAAAGGCGCGCTCGACGGCGATGAAGCTGGTGTCGTCGATGGCCAGCAGCTCCGACATGCCGTTGTCGGGCGGGAAGGGCGCGCCGGGCGGCGCATCCACGGGGATGGCGGGCAGCGCGTAGGCGTACTGACGGCCGGACTGGCCCGTGGCGGTGTCCACGGCGGTCACGCGCACGACGCTGCCGGCGGCGACGGTGGTGAGCGGGCCGTCCTGGATGAGCGCGTCCTCGTTGGCGGCGTAGAGCATGCCGCCGGGTGTCACGGCCAGCGCTTCGAAGCCCTTGTTGCTGCGGGCGCCCGTGGTGGCGTTGTCGACGTAGCCATAGGCCGAGGGCAGCGCGAACTCGCGGACGAAGCCACCCGTGGCGGTCATCTCCCGCACGAAGGGTTGGTAGCGCGCGGCCGGGTTGCCGCTCCAGTTGCCTTCGCTGGACCAGGCGAGGTTGCCGTTGGGCAGCAGGCGGATGCCCTCGGGATCGACGGTGCGGCTCGTGGCGGGGAAGGGCGTGCCGCCGGGGCGTTGCATGTAGGTTTGGCTGTTGATCGTCACGCCGTGGAAGCCGGCCGCGTCGTAGTTCAGGCCCAGCTCGTAGAAGCGCGGCGTGCCGCGTTCACCGCCGCGGTCGTCGGCAATGGCGACGTAGCGGCCTGCGCCCAGCCGGTCGATCCCGGAGATGCCGCCGAACTCGACACCGGCGAACAGCGTGCCGGTGGCAATGTCCTGCGTGCCGATCAGGCGCAGGTCGAGGGGGGCGGCGTGGGCGGCGCCGGCGGCAAGCAAAAGGGCTGCGGCGGCCGTCGATGGAAGGAGGTGCATGTCTGTCCTGGGCGGGTGTCCAACGTGGGCCCGGATGCTCAGCGATGAACGTGACGGCGACACAAGAGGCATGGGCCGACCGGCTCATGCGCGCAGGTCCGGCGCCTTTACGATGGGCAGCGCTGTCTCGTGCCGTACCGACCCTCACGCACCTCCCCCAAGGAACATCCATGCGCAACGGACCCCGGGCGAACGCGCTCGCCACCGCCCTTTGCCTGCTGTCGGTCTGCGCCGCCGGCGCCCAGCAGCCCGCCACGACGAATGTGCAGCCGCGCGTGACCGTGGCCGGCAAGAAGGCCGAGCTGTCGCAATGGGTGCGGGCCGAGAGCCGGCGCTTCGTCGTGTATTCCGACGCGGGTGAAGACGACGTCACGCTGTTGCTGGACAACCTGGAGAAGCTGGACCATCTGCTGCGCATCTACACGCTGCCCAGCCGCGAGCTGACGCGGCCCGAGCCCAAGATGACGCTGTACTTCCACAACAGCGCCTCGGACCTGCGCGAGATCGATGCCAGCCCGCCGGCCGATGCCGTGGGCCTGTACAGCAGCTGCGCGGCGGGCGTGCAGGGCTTTGGCGTGCATCTGGAACGCATCGCGAGCCTCGGCGACGCGCAGCTCGACAAGTCGCCGCTGAACGAAACGCTGTCTTATGTCTTCGAGGCGTATGCGCGGCACTTCCTGTATCGCCACACGGACATCCGCACGCCCGCGTCGTTCATCGACGGCTTTGCGCAGTACTTCTCCAGCGTGCGGTTTTCGGAGCGGCAGATGGTGGTGGGCCGGGTGCCCAAGGGCGTTGCCGGCTACCTGAAGTTCCTCGGTGAAGGCCGGCAGTACAGCCTGGCGTACGACGATGTGCTGGAGGGCAGGCTTGCCAACGCCCGTAACTACGCCGGTGCGGCCGGCGTGCGCCTGGAGTTCGCGGCGAAGTCCTGGCTGTTGACGCACTACATGCTGTCGTCGCAAGACAACCGCCAGCGCCTGGACCGCTACCTCGTGCTCGTGGGCCGCGGCGTGGCGCCGACGGTGGCGTTCGAGCGCGCCTTCGGCCTGAAGAAGGCCGACATCAGCGATGCGATGTGGCGGTACGGGCTCAAGGGCCTGCCGGTGCTGCGGGTGGAGGCGCCGGCCTTTCCCGCCAGCCAGGTGAATGTGCGCAGCCTGCCCGTGGCCGCGGGCAAGTTCGTGCTGGCCAATGCCGCTCTGAAGGCCTGCCCCAGCCGCCAGACCGGGGAGGCGCTGCTCAAGCAGCTGGCCGTGCTGGCGCCGCAGTTTCCCAACGACGACCTGGCACGCCTCACCTTGGGCCGCGCGCACATCGACTGGGGCAACCCGCAGGATGCCTTGCCCCAGCTGGCGGCCGTGCTGCAGGACGAGGAAGCCCATTTCGAGGCCCGTTACCTGCTGGGGGTGGCCAACCTGCGCCTTGCCGAGCGCCACCCGGGCGATGCCAGGCACGCCCATCTGCAGGCCGCGCAGCGCCATCTCGATCGTGCCCGCGAGTTGAATCCGCAATCCTGGGAAGCGGCGTTCGCCGTCTTCAAGGCCGAGGTGGCGGCGACGGACGAGCCGCGCAAGGCGACGCTGGAGGGCGTCATCACGGCCTGGCAGGCCGCACGCGATGTCGACGCGCTGGGCCGTTCGGCGGCGCTGGCGTCGGCCTTTGCCGGCCAGGCGGACGAGGCGCACCGCACGCTGGTGTTGCTGTCCCAGAACGAACGTGATCAGACCACGGCCCAATGGGCCAGGCAGTGGCAGGGGCGCCTGGAGACGGGTGTGAGCCGCGGCGACATCCTCGCGGAGATGCGCCGCAGCCCGCTGCCCGATGCGGCAATCAAGGCGTGGACGATCGACAAGGAGCGCGTGTTTCACGCGGTCGAGCGAGGCTACGGCCTGGAAAGCGCGGACAACGTCATCAAGGAAGCGGCGCGCCAGAACGATGCCGCAACGGGCACCAATGCGCCGGACAGCCCGGGCCGCCGCTAGCCCGGTGGGCACTTGAGGGACGCACCGGCGATGACAGCGCCCGCCAGATGCCAGATGCCCGACCTCGGCCCCAGGTCCGCGCAGATGCTGGCCTGAGCCGCCGCGGGCGGCGGGCACCCCTACCCGTGCCGAACGGACGGTACCCCGCCTCCCGGGTGTCACCGCGCTTACACCTCGCGTTCCGAAACTGAGCCTGGTGGCTGCCCGGCGAGGCACGCGCGGCCGCCGCCCTCAACGATCACGGAGCATCCCCCATGAAGACCCCCCTCCTCGGTGCGCTGGCCCTCGGCGTCCTCGCCCTGGCACAGGCCCCTGCCAGTGCGGCCAACTACAACACGCTGGACGGCAGCGCGCCCCTGGTCATCGCCCACCGCGGCGCCTCGGGCTATTTGCCGGAACACACGCTGGAGGCCTATGCCAAGGCCATCGAGCTGGGGGCCAACTTCATCGAGCCCGACCTGGTGATGACCAAGGACGGCTTCCTGATCGCCCGCCACGAGCCCATGCTGGACAGCACCACCGACGTGGCGGCCAAGTTCGGTGTGGAGCGCAAGAGCACGCGCATGGTCGACGGTGTCTCGACGACCGCCTACTTCGCCGGTGACTTCACGCTGGCCGAGATCAAGACGCTGCGCGCCGTGCAGCCGCGCGCCAGCCGCGACCAGAGCTTCAACGGCCAGTTCGGCATCCCGACGCTGGACGAGATCATCACGCTGGCCAAGGCGCAAAGCGTCGCGACCGGCCGCACCGTGGGCATCTACCCGGAGGTCAAGCACAGCACCTTCCACGACGGCCTGTTCGGCAGCAAGACCTTCGAGGACAAGCTGGTCAGCACGCTGCACGCCGCCTACGGCAACAGCGCCAGCGCGCCGGTGTTCATCCAGTCCTTCGAGGTCGGCAACCTGAAGTACCTGAACGGCCAGACCGACATGCGCCTGGTGCAACTGGTGGACGCCGACGACGTGAACGCCGATGGCTCCATGAGCCTGGTGGACCCCTACCGCCAGCCCTACGACGTGCAGCTGGCCGGCGGCACGACGACCTTTGCTGACCTGGTGACCCCCGCCGGGCTGGCCGCCATCAAGGCCTACGCCGACGGCGTGGGGCCCTGGAAGCCCTACCTCGTGACGACAGTGGCGGACGGCGTGGACCGTGACGGCGACGGGCAGCTCACCATCAAGGACCGCCGCGTCGACGGCAGCACCGGCGTCATCGAGGCCGCGCATGCGCTGGGCCTGGTCGTGCACACCTGGACCTTCCGCAACGACGCCAGCGGCTACGGCTTTGCCGACCCGAAGGCCGAGATGGCCTACTACATGCAGCTGGGCGTGGACGGCGTGTTCACCGACTTCACCGACACCGGCGTGGCCGCCGTGTCCAGCGTGCCGGAGCCGGGCACCTGGGCCCTGATGTTCGGTGGCCTGGCGCTGCTGGCCGGCCGTCGCCTGCGCCAGCACGCCGGCTGATCGCGTCGTCAGAGGGGCGGCGCTTGCAGCCGCCCCAGCACCTCGCCGCGCCCGGCCGTCCAGCGCATCGCGACACCCTCGCCCGACGCCGGAAAGACGCCGCTCAGCCCGGTGATCGTCACCTGGTGGGTGACGATGACGAGCACGCCCGGCCCGCGCCAGCCGGCCAGCTGCTGGCGCGCGCTGCCCAGCATCTGCGCTTCGCGATCCGGCTGCTGGAAGAACGAGCCGAAGGCGGGCTGCTCGCGCACCGGCAGGCCGGGGAAGGCCAGCCGCGCAGTCTCCAGCGTGCGGCACCAGGGCGAGGCCCAGACCTCGGCCACACGCAGCGCGCCCAGGCGCTGGCGCAGTGCGTCGCCGATCTGCCGCGCCTGCGCGCGCCCGGCGTCGCTGAGGTTGCGCTGGGTGCTGCAGTCGCCGAGCTTCAGGCCTGGCGGGTCACCACCGCCCGGCGCCAAGGCGTGGCGGTAGATCAGCACATCGCCGTCGCGCAGCGCCAGCGACCAGGCCGGGGCGAGCAACAGGCAGAGCAGGCAGGCAATGAGAGTTTTCATGGCCGAACATTCTGGGCGGCCCGATCGCAGCGCGCTGACGCCGCGCCTGATGACCCTCGTGCGTGCTCAGTCGCGGAAGCTCGGCGTCGACTTGCCGGCCATCATGGCCTGGCTCAGGTCCTCGCTCATCAGCATCGCCGCGTTCCAGGTCGCGATGTAGTTGAGGCCATCGGCCACCGAGTGGTCCCTCGCGTAGTTCAGCTGCTCCTTGGTGCCGCGGATGGACAGCGGCGACTTGGCGGCGATGGCGGCGGCAATCTCGCGCACGCCGGCCTGCAACCCCTCGCGGCTGTCGAACACGCGGTTGACCAGGCCCACCTCGCGCGCCTCCGTGGCGTCCACGCGCCGGCCCGTGTAGGCCAGCTCGCGCACCAGGCCCTGGCTGCCGACGAGCTTGGGCAGGCGCTGCAGCGTGCCCACGTCGGCGACCATGCCGATGTCGATCTCCTTGATGGAGAAGTAGGCATCGGCGCTGCAGTAGCGCATGTCGGCCGCGCAGATCAGGTCGATGCCGCCGCCGACGCAGGCGCCGTGGATGGCTGCGAGCACGGGCTTGCGGCAGCGCTCCAGGCTGGTCAGCGTGTCCTGCATGTCCAGGATGATGCGGCGCAGCGCCTCGCGGGTGCGGCCGTCGCAGGGGTCGGCAATCTGCGGGGCAATGCCCATCATCATCTGCAGGTCGATGCCGGCGGTGAAGTGCTTGCCTTCACCTTCCAGCACCGCCACGCGCACCTCGGCCTGGCCGTCGATCCAGTCGAACGCGCGGCGGATGTCCTGCCACATGGTCGCGTTCATCGCGTTGGCCTTGTCAGGGCGGTTCAGGCGCACCGTGGCGATGTGGTCTTGGAGGGCGAGGGTGAGGGTGTCGAGTTGAGGGGTGCTCATGTGGCGTCTCCTGAGAGTCAAGCGGTCGGTTCGGTCTGCTGTCGCAGCCAGTCGGCCAGTTCGGCCTCGTTGATCTGGCTCGCAGCGACACCCAGCATCGTGATGACGCAATCAGCGTCGGTCGCCAGCAACGCCAGCCCGTTGAGCCAGAGGAACAACTCCATTGCGACATAGGCGGTGCGCTGGTTGCCGTCGATGAAGGGGTGATTCTTGGCGAGGCCCATGGCGTAGGCGGCTGCCAGTTCGAAAACGTCGGGGTTCCCGTAGGCCACCAGGTTTTGCGGTCGTGCCACGGCGGACTCGAACAGGCCCTCGTCACGAACGCCTGTGGCGCCACCGTGCTCGGCCAGTTGCTCGTGATGAATCGCCCTCAGGACGTCGGCGCTCAACCACCGCCAGGCGCGCGCCGGATGGGTCACTTGGCCAGTTCCCGCAGCACGGCGCGCCGTTTCTTCATGATGCTGCGCGCCGCGTCCATCTGTTGTTCAAACTCTGGGTTGTAGGGCGAGATCAGCACGCCGTTGACGGCTTCAGAGAGGTAAAGCACGTCGCCCTTTTCCACTTTCAATCGCGCAAGCACTTCCTTGGGCAAGATCACGCCGAGCGAGTTGCCGATTTGGGTTACCTTGAGCGCACTCATCGCCGTTCCTTTTGTTATAACGTTTGTAATACTAACTGACGCCTGTTTGCGTTGACAAGTCCATGATCCACGCCTCCAAACGCATTGCCGGCGGTGCCGGCCTCGCCGCCGTGCTCGTCAAGCGCGCGCCCGTCCTCGAACTCGACTGGGACACCCGCAGCAAGAGCCGCTTCTCGGTCACCGACTCCACCGGCCGCGAGATCGGCGTCGTGCTGCCGCGCGGCACGACGCTGCGCGGTGGCGATGTGCTGGTGGCCGAGGACGGGTCGCTGCTGCGCG
>Ga0114942_1000152_pt1 | contig 18432 bp, 14 predicted proteins | sample LowerColdCreek_FD_88674 | JGI IMG/M metagenome (GOLD analysis project Ga0114942, IMG submission 88674) | Groundwater microbial communities from Cold Creek, Nevada to study Microbial Dark Matter (Phase II) - Lower Cold Creek | ecosystem: Environmental > Aquatic > Deep subsurface > Groundwater ... | reverse complement strand
AGGAAGCCTATCATATTTTGGCGGCTACTAACAATTTTCCTGAGTTTACGGGTCGCATATGCCCAGCTCCTTGCGAAAGTGCCTGTGTATTAGGTATTAATCAACCTGCGGTTGCCATAGAAGAAATAGAAAAACATATTATAGAAATAGCCTACAGCAAGGGTTATGTACAGCCCAAAAAACCGATTACTAGAACGGGGAAGAAAGTAGCAATTGTGGGTAGTGGGCCGGCCGGGTTGGCAGCAGCAGCTCAGCTTAATAGTGCTGGGCATTCGGTAACAATTTTTGAAAGAGATGATGCAGCCGGCGGATTGCTACGCTACGGAATTCCTGATTTTAAATTAGAGAAATGGGTGGTGCAACGTAGAATTGAATTATTAATGCAGGAAGGAATAATTTTTAAATTTAATGCCAATGTAGGGGTGAATATTAGTGTAAACGATTTATTACGAGATTATAACGCAATAGTTTTGGCGGGTGGTGCTACTACTCCAAGAAATTTATATATCCCTGGCCGAGAGTTGGATGGTGTTCACTTTGCAATGGATTTTCTAAAGCAAAGTAATAAAAGGGTTGCAAACTTAGCAACCACCGATTCTGCAAATTGTATAGAGAGTAATATGCTTTCAGCGGAATTACTAGCAACCAATAAAAATGTAATTGTTATTGGTGGGGGCGATACAGGAAGCGACTGTGTTGGTACAAGTAATAGGCAGGGGGCTGCTACCGTTACTCAATTTGAACTTATGCCAAAGCCAGCAAACGAAAGAAATAATACGATGCCTTGGCCAACTTATCCGATGATTTTAAAAACTACTTCTTCACATGAAGAAGGTGCTAATAGGCATTGGGCCATAGCTACAAAAGCATTTTTGGGCGATGAAAATGGAAAATTAAAAGCAATAAAGGTGGTAGATTTAGAATGGAAAATTATAGATGGTAAGCCTGCTGCATTTGTTGAAATTGAAGGGAGTGAACGAGAAATGCCTTGCCAATTAGCATTACTGGCTATGGGTTTTGTACATCCGCAGCAAGTGGGAATGTTAGAAAAAATGAGTGTAGAATTAGACGAAAGGGGAAATGTAAAAGCTACTGAAAAAAGCTATCAAACCAATATAAATAAAGTATTTACCGCTGGCGATATGAGGCGTGGGCAAAGCTTGGTAGTGTGGGCAATAAGTGAGGGGAGAGAATGTGCCAGAAAAGTAGATGAATTTTTAATGGGTAGTTCTTTGTTGGAAAGTAAAGACGCTAATATATTAACTGCTTCGTTGGTTTAATATTTAGATGAAGTGAAGTAAATGACTTTTTTAGATTTTGGCTGACTATTGATTTGTAGGCAAATGCTTTTTGTAAGAAGTTGCTAGTTATTATATCTAGTCTTCTTCATTTACTTAAGAAATTTATGTATTATCCCCACTTAGGTATTTGGTAGATAATTATAACTTTTCTTTTCATAGCTTTTTATTTTTTGATTAACTTGAACGTTGTGTAGCTCTTTAAAATTTATGATAGCCTTTGAGTCAATATTTTTGAATTTTGTGTTCAGTATTGTTTTATTGTATCATAGGAATAAAGCTATCAGTGTTCCATTAATTCAGAAGAATGTAAAATAGCTTTGCTGCTGTAGTTCTATTGAAAGTCATCTTTTGACTTATTCATTTCTAAATAATCTTTGACTTCTTTCATATATAAAGCTAATTCACCACCCTCAGTTTTATCAATAAAAACAATTATGTCTTCAAAATTCCATTTGATTAAGTCTTTGTCTTTTGCTTCAATATTTAAGCTCTTTATTTCAATTGTCGCTTTTTCTCTTTCTTCTAAATTATAATTTTTGTAAAGTCTTTCAGCTATATCTAATACAGTCAATATAATTAAATACTGTTCGCTTACAATTTGTTTCCTGTATTTCTCATTAAAATCTGTCAATTTTTTTTGAAGAATAATTAAAGTTTCATAGTAATTCATTATATCACTTTCTTCAAATTCTTCACTCATAAGCTTCTTCTCAATAAGTTCAATAGCTCTTTCATAGCAATATTTTGCTAAATTGTTGTTGTCCTTATTAAAGAAAAATTTACCAGCTATGAAGAAATAATTTTCTTTATTTATCAAAGTTCCACCATTTTCAATAGTTTTTTTTGATTCATTTTCATTATTACTCGATTCTATAAATGCTTTATAAATGTATAAATAAGAAGATAATGGATTACTTAAGATGCCATTGGATAATATTTGAATGGCTTCGTTAGTTAGGCCTATTTTGTTTTTTAGTTCTGCAATTCTAATATAACAATCTTCAACTTTGTAGTTTGCATCAATCAATGATTGAAACATATCAATTGCTGACTGCTCTTTAGATATGTCCCCAAGGAATATAGCTTTTGAAAAACTGTAGTTGTTAGATAATTCTATATTCTTTTCCCTAAAATTATTTATAGCTTTGTCAAAATAAGTTGTTACATCATCGTTTCTTTTTTCCTTTTTTAGGAGTTTAATCAATTCGTTATAGTATTCAACCTTGTTTGGATTAATTGATATTAAACTTATATAATCTTGAATAACTTTAAACGAGCTATTTAATTTTATTAATACCGATATTCTGTTATTGTAATAAAGTTCCTTTTTGTCTGAATGTTCAATGGCTCTATTTAAAAATTCTAATGCTTCTAAATTTTCACCTTTGGATTTAAATCTCAAGGCAATATTATTTAGAGCTGATGAATCATTAGGTTTTAATTCTAGATGTTTTTTGTAGTTTTTTATTGATTTTTCATTTTCATCTATTTCGGCATATTCAAATCCTAGATGCCAATATGCTTGAGGATGATTTTCAATTTTTTCAACAATTTTTTCTAAAAGTTTAATTGCTTCATGATGCATTTTTTTCTCTCTTAGTAATTTAGCTTTTGAAAAGAGAATTTCAGGATCGTCAGGAATTCCTACATTTTCAAAAAATTCAAGACGTTTTTCTAATAATTCAATTGTCTTATTTGTTTCTTGTTCAATTGAAAGATTTTGAATTTCTTCCGTTTTTTTCTCTGCTAATACTTTAAGTTTAGAGGTTTCAATTGTAATGTCACTTAATAGTTTGTCTTTAATAAGTTGAATTAATTTATCATATTCGCTTTGTAATAATTGCTTTTTATCAGTAATCAAGCTGTCGAATTCTAATTTCTTATCGTTTACATAATTTTTAGCATCTTCAAGTGTTCTAAATGCTTCTCTACTTTTCCTTTGCGATTTTAAACTCTCAAACCCTATATAAATTCCTGCTAAAGCAATTAAAATTCCAAAAATTGAAGCTACATTTCCTGTAACTGATAAATAATTATTAAGTCTATCATTTGTGTGTTGGTATTGCGTTGCAATATTATTGTATTGGTTTATGAGATTTTGATTTTCTAACTCTAGCTTACGAAGCTTTCCCTCGAAAACTTGAGTATTACTTTCTAGTTTGTTAATAGTTTCCTCATTTTTTTTGTGTCCTGAATGATTTTCTTTTGTTTGACCAATGCTAAATGTAATTGTGGTAAGAAAATATAAGACGATTACGATTAACGTTTTTTTCATTTTTTTTTATATTTTTTTTGTATTGATTAGGCTTCACTCTAAGTCGTCAAGTTTGTATTCGTCAATAAACTTCTGATAATGTTCTTTTATTTCTTCTAATGTTGTCTTTTCGTCATCTCGATTTTTAAAAACCCAATCATACAATTTGTCATTTAGTGCAAGTTGCAATTCTGTCTTATTGTTTCCGTCCTCAACAGAAATGTATGGCGATAACATTTTTGGATATTGTAAACTCAAATAATAATCAAAACTATAATGATAAACATATGCTTCGTGTGCATCGTCTTTTAGACGAAGTTTAAAGTATTTCTCGACACAAGGAATTATACATCTTGATGAGTAATAATTATTCTTAGTGTTTATTAGAATACGTTTAATTTCTGATTCTTCAACTGGATTACCTTGTGCATTTTTTGAAAAAATAATCTGTTTCACGTTTGCCTCAACGTCTTCAACTTTTTTAATTGAAGTCATTACCTCACTAAATTTGCTCAAAATAAAAGTTGTATAGTCATAGGAAGGCGAACCACCTCTTAAACTAATTGAAAGTTCCTTGTCTTTGACTTCATAAACATCTCCAAAATGAGAATTTATTCTTCTGTCATAGATTAGTTTTATACTGTCAATTTTGTTAAGTAATTCTTTTATTTTGTAATTTCTATCGCCTATCTTAATTTCCAAGTATTCCCATTGATTGAACTTTTTAACATCAAACTTATTTAAGAAGTCATATTGTTCTTGGTAATAGTTTAGAAACATACTTCCTAAACTTTTTAACTCGTCATTTTTAAATAAACTATTAAAGTTTTCAGTGATTACTTTGAATGAACTTGTGAAAAATTGTCGGATAAGTTCGCCATGATATTCTGGTCTTATTTTATTTCTATTCAACTCTAAAACAGTTGAAGCTTTGTCCTTGTGAATATTAAGTTCAAAACCTAAAAACATTGTTTTTAAACTATTTTCTGCTTTTTGGTTTTTATAATATGTTATCACACGCCAATTAGTTTCTTTCTCTCCTGAATGAATGTTGAGTTCTAATGAATTTTCTTTTTCAAAGTATTTGAATTTGTTTTTGTTGTTCTGGGTTTCAATTTCTTTACCATTTAAGAATAATTTTATAGGTATGTGGCTTTTTGATGTAAAGTCAAAAATTTCATCAAACACCTTTCCTAATTCAATATCAAGAGATTCATGAGAAAAAGGGTCGTAATTATGTGCTATTCTACTTGCATTCTTTTGTTCGCCTTTTATTGACCATCTTTCAGGAATTGCTTTTGTTTTGTGTTCAAAAGAAAGTTTAGTTCCAGGTTTTATTTTATGATTAGTTTTTATCTTTTGAACTAAAATACCTCCGTCTTTAGCTGAGTTTGGACTATTAAGTTCAATGATTTGAAATTCTTCATTAAAAAAACTCTTAGTTTCTAATTTGACTTGTTCAGTCAGCATAAAAATGCTTTGAAAACCAATACCAAAAATTCCAGAGGGACGAAGCCATAAAGGCATTTCGTCAATTAGACTAATTCTTTTCCTATTTTTAGATGAACTTCCAGTGTTCATTAAAAAACCTAAATCAAATGTCGATAATCCGGTTCCTTTGTCAGTAATATTAAATTCCCAAACTTTATCTTGACCAATTACGCTCTTTTCGTTTATGTTGATAAGAATAGGAAAATTGTCTTTAATGCGAATAAAATCAGTAGAACTTGGAGTAGATAAATCAAAATCTTTTTCGTCCCTATATTCTAACCATATTCTTAATAATGTAGCATCAACAGCATTTTGCAATACTTCTCTTATACATTGATATGCACCTTCATATATTCCAGCACCTCGAAGCAATTCCATTGCTTTGTCGGTATCAACGGAAAATTTGGGTTTCTTTTTTCCATCAATATAATCGTAGTCTGATAATTCAACTTTTAGACTACCAATTGTTGGCAAATAGCCAAATTCTTTGAAAGGAACGATATTGTTCCAGTTAATCATTTGTTGGCTGATTTCAGAGTTTAAATAATTGAACCAATGTTGAGTTACATTAGCCGTATCGTAGTCAAAACATTTTGCTCTAACGTCTATAATTTCATTATCAACCCTGAATGATTCAATAGAAAGATGTTTCGCTTTGTGATTCAAAGTGTCTATTGGGATTTTGCTCAAAGTCCGTAGCATAACTTCTGAAAAGCGATTGTTGTCTAAGTCTAACAAATCGCCAATTCTCAAAAGGCATGAAATAAATCTTGGGTGTGAATTTTCAATGTCAATTCCTACTTCGCTAAATGGCAGTTTCATTACATCTTCGAAGTTCTTTGTATGACTTGAACATATGTCTGCCAAGATTTTGAAAATTCTTTGAGGAATTACTCCTCTCGGAGAAGATAATTTTAATTCTCCATTTGGATTTGTGATTATTTCCTTAGATCTATCAGAGTGAGTTCTTCTAAAAAATTCAGCCAATATGAATTTAATACCGTCATGATAATGTAAATTCAGTTCCTTTGAATTGTATTTTATTTTTTCGTCTTCAATGCTGAATTGTAGAGCAAATTCATGTAATCCATTTTTTTTGTCTTGCTGAATTTCTTTAAAAAAATCAAGAAAGTCTTTTGATTTTAACGCCTCAATAAGTTTGTCACTTGAAACAACCATACCAATGTCATGACAATAACTTGCTTCAAGAATTAACCAAATGTCAATTGCGGAAAGCTTATCTAATTTTTCTTTGCCTAAAACTCTTACAATATTGTTGATTATGGTTATTGAGTGCGACTCGTCGTGAAGGCTGTAATGAGGAAATAAAGTTGAAACTGCATTCAAAGCAACGGGAATAACTTTCTTGTCATAATTCCACTGTGCGTATAAAATTTCACTTTGTGTGCCTACTGTCTTTTGGTGAAGTAAATCTTCAAGATGTTTTATCATTATCTTCCTATTGTAATATAATTTTCGAATGCTGTGTCAATTACTACACTTAGCTTTTCAATATACCGATTTATGCTGTAATTTATTTTATACTTGCGTATTCAATAAATCAAACAATTATTTTCACATTTAGGTTTTAAACAAACATTTGAATAGCCAAATTACAATACGGAATGTAAATTACAAAGGCGGCCCAAGGGCCGCCTCTTTATAGTTTATTATAGAGTTTTAAAAATTAACCTAAAGCAACTCTTTTAAATGCGGTAACCTTCAAATCTTTATTTACACTTGTTAAATAAGCCTCAACAGTAACACCACCATCTTTTACAAAAGGTTGAGCTAATAATGTATTTTCTTTAAAGAATGCATTTAGCTTCCCTTCTGCAATTTTCGCAATCATTTCATCTGGCTTACCAGCCATTTTAGGATCGGCTTTCATCGTGTCAACAACAATTGCTCTTTCTCTTTCAATCGTTTCCGCAGGAATGCTATTTGCATCAACTGCTAATGGATTCATAGCAGCTATTTGCATTGCTATATCCTTACCAGCATCAGCAGCTTCTTGTGTAAGCGCTACTAACACACCCATTCTATAAGCGCCATGAATGTAAGAAGCAACATAAGGCGCCTCAATTCTTTCATACTTAGCTACACCAATTTTTTCACCAATGGAAGCTAACTTGTCATTTATAATATCAGCAACCTTTACGCCGTTTACTGATGCTTCATTTACTTCTTCAGCAGTTTTTGCATCTGCAGCTACAGCAGCATCTGCAATGCTTTGTGCAAAGGCTACGAAATCAGCATTTTTAGAAACGAAATCTGTTTCACAGCTAATACATACAATGTATCCAATTTTATTATCGGTAGATGTTTTTGCAATAATAACACCTTCTTTCGCTTCACGGTCGCTACGCTTAGCAGCTACTTTTTGGCCTTGTTTACGCAACCAATCAATGGCAGCTTCAAAATCACCATTTGTTTCGGTTAATGCTTTTCTACAATCCATCATGCCGGCACCAGTTGCCTGACGTAACTTGTTTATTTCAGCTGCTGTAATAGTGGCTGTTGACATATACTTATTATTTATTGGTTTGTTATTAAAATAGATACTTAGTGCAAGTAGTTAAAATTAAACGGTAGCTTTTAGGCTACAGTGTTAAGTAATAATGAATTAAGCACTAAAACTAGAAGTGTGCCACGCAACCATGTTGGGTGGTAAGCAAAATGCTGACCCAAAAAATTGCGTAACACACTTATATAAGAACTAGAAATTATTATTATCTTCTTCCACCAGCGGCAGGGCGAGAGTTGGCTACTCTACGCTTAGGTGCACCACCCGGGCCACCTGTAGCACTGTTTGCAGCACCACGACCAGCACCTCTACCACCACGACCACGGCCAGCTTCTGCCTCGGCTTCAGCTTGTAACCTTGCAGCTCTTCTTTCTGCTTCGTTATCCTCTTCTACTACATCTTCATCTTTTGCACTCTGGCGCTCTTCTAAGCCTTCAGCAATAGCAGCAACAATGTAGTTGGTAATAATAGCAATTGATTTTGTAGCATCATCATTTGCAGGTATAGCAAAGTCAACCTTGTTAGGATCGCAGTTGGTATCAACCATACCAAAAGTTTGTATGCCTAATCTTTTAGCTTCTGCAAGTGCAATATGCTCGTGCCCAATATCTACTAAAAATAATGCTGCTGGCAAACGGCTAAGTTGGGCAATACCACCCAATACTTTTTCCATTTTATCCTTATCACGGCTTAAAGTAAGTCTTTCCTTTTTTGTTAAGCTTTCTGCACTACCATCAGCCAACATTTTTTCAATGCTCTGCATTTTCTTTACACTTTTACGTACAGTGTTGAAGTTGGTAAGCATGCCACCTAACCAACGTTCTGTAGCATAAGGCATATTAATTTTTTTGGCACATTCGCTTACTATTTCCTTTGCTTGCTTTTTAGTAGCAACAAACATTATTTTTTTACCACTTTTTGCAATTTGTTTCATTGCAGCAGTAGCTTCTTGTAAGCCTTCTACCGTTTTGTTAAGGTCTATAATATGAATACCTTTCTTTTCTGCAAAGATGTAAGGCAACATTTTAGGATTCCACTTCTTCTTAAGGTGTCCAAAATGTACACCCGCATCAAGAAGTTGTTGTTGTAAAGAAGTATTTGTTTCCATTTTGAGAATTTGATAGTGTAATGATGTAATAATATGATAATAAAAAGCAGCCTTTCCACTTTGCAGTGCAGGTAGTAGAAAGGCAGTTTTTTAACGTTTGCTGAACTGGAAGCTCTTTCTTGCTTTTTTCTTACCAAATTTCTTACGCTCAACACCACGTGGGTCACGGGTAAGGTGGCCAGCGGCTTTTAGTGTAGGGCGAAATTCTGGGCTTACTTCTAACAAAGCACGGGCAATACCTAATTTTGCAGCTTCGGCTTGGCCTTTTAAGCCACCGCCTGTTGCGTTAATTTTGATATCGAATTTATCAGTTACTTCCGCAGCCTTTAATGGGGCTTCTACTTGGTTTTGTAAGTATACCAATGGGAAGTATGCTTTGTAATCTTTATCGTTTACAATTATTTTACCTTCGCCTTTGCTAAGGAATACACGTGTTACGGCTTCCTTTCTACGACCAACGGCATTTTTTTGCTTTTCCATGTATCTGTATTTGGTACCCAATAATTATTGGGCTTAATTGTTAATTAATTAGAACTTTAGTTCTTTAGGTTGTTGTGCAGTGTGCGGATGTACAGTACCAGCGTATACAAATAATTTTTTGTACATCTTACGGCCAAGCCTGTTTTTAGGAAGCATACCTTTTATGGCTCTTTCCATAATTACTTCCGGGCGACGCTTAATTAGGTCCTCAGCGGCTTCTTCTTTTTTACCACCTGGGTAGCCTGAAAAGTTAATGTACTGCTTATCATGAAACTTATCACCTGAAAAAAGTACTTTTTCGCAGTTGGTAATAATTACGTAGTCACCACAATCTACGTGTGGTGTGTAATAAGCTTTGTTTTTGCCACGCAAAATAGCGGCAATTCTTGCAGCAATACGACCTACGGTTTGATTAGTGCCGTCAACAACGTACCAACTACGCTGTACGGTAGCCTCATTCGCATGCTTTGTGGTGAAATGTAATTTACTCATTGTTCTTTGTTTTTTATCTGGCGCTATCCCGCCATTTTTTATTTGGAGTGCAAAGGTGGGCATTAGCAAGCAAACAAACAATGATATTGTGCTTATTTTTTTACAACAGGCTTATAACTTACTGATTATCAATAAAATTTTTGCTTAAAAAATATTATTGGTAAACAAATGGTACTCTTTTTTCTTACAAATCGCCTAGTTGGGGACGAAGAATAATAGATTCTACACAAGCTTGCGGTGATAATTTTGTTGCGGCATACACCATTTCGGCAATATCATTTGCTTCCATAATTCTTTTGGTGTCTACACCGCTACCGCTCCAGCTATCGGTAAAGGCTGCACCAGGGTAAACACCCGTTACTTTTATATTATGCGGCATCATTTCTTTTCTTAAATTATCGGTAAAGCCGGCTAAGGCATATTTACTAATACTATAAGCACCACCACCTTCGTATGCTTGCAATGATGCAATAGAACATATATTAAATATATGTCCATGCTTAGCCATCATCATAGCAGGTAGCAATTTTCTGGTTAAATGATAGGCACTTAACAAATTTACCGCAAGCATTTTTTCTAAAGCTTCATCCGCCTCATCATATACATTTCCGGGTATAAAGCTACCTGCATTGTTTACCAAAATATCGGGGGTGCCAAACTGTAAGCACCATTCCCCATAGGCCAAAACAGCATTTTTTATGGATAAATCTGCTGGAAATATATGTACAGTATGTTGGTAAGCAGCCTCAACATCCGTTTTCATTTTTTGTAATTCGGTTTCATTTCGTGCATTTAACAAAAAGGTTACTTTGGATAAATTTGCTGCCATTTTATGTACAATAGCCGCACCAAGGCCTTTGGTAGCACCAGTAACAATAATAATCATAGTTCTATTTTTTCAATACGAAGTAAATAGAAAAAGGGGAGAATTGGTGTTGAAATATTAGGATACCGTTTATTTGCAGAATGGAAAAATACAAGCATATTTTTTTTGATTTAGACCATACCATTTGGGATTTTGAGGCTAATGCAAAACTTACCATGCACGCATTGTATGAAGATTTTGAATTGGCTAGTATAGGAATAACCAATTTTGATAATTTTTTTAATGCATACAGTGAGCATAATCATAAATTATGGGCTAGGTACACCAAAGGATTTATAAGGCAAGAGGAGTTGCGGTGGAAAAGAATGTGGCATACTTTGTTAGATTATAAAATTGCTAACGAAGGGTTGAGTAAAGAAATGTCAACCAAATACCTCGATTTATTGCCCACAAGAACAAAGCTTTTTCCTTACACACATGAGTTATTAACTTATTTAAAGTCTAAAAATTATATGCTGCATATAATTACCAATGGTTTTGAAGATGTACAGCACAATAAAATTAAAAACAGTAATCTTTCTCAATATTTTACTAATATCATTACTTCTCAAGGCAGTAATAGTGTTAAGCCCGAAAAAGCAATTTTTGATTATGCCATGCAAAAGGCTAATGCTATTGCAGCAAATTGTGTTATGATTGGTGATAATATAGATGCAGATATACAGGGTGGCATTAATGCTGGTATTGATACTATTTTTGTAAATCATATTCAAGCAATACCTAGTATAAAAGCGACTTTTGAAGTGGCAAGTTTGCAAGAGATTACTACAATTTTATAAAAACAAATATGGCAGAAGACCTACACATTATACAAGGAACTAAGGAAGAACAATACCAAGCACTAATACCGCAAATAGAAGGTTTGTTACACGGAGAGCCTGACCTAATAGCCAACTTGGCAAATATAACTGCTGCTCTTAAAGAACAATTTAACTGGCTATGGGTTGGCTTTTATTTAGTAAAAAATGATGAATTGGTTTTAGGCCCTTTTCAGGGTCCTGTGGCATGTACCCGAATTAAAAAAGGAAGGGGCGTATGCGGAACAAGTTGGGAAAAAGCCAAAACCTTAATAGTGCCTGATGTTGAGAAATTTCCTGGCCATATTGCTTGTAGTAGTGTTAGTAAATCTGAAATAGTAATTCCGTGTTTTAGTAATAATGAGGTAGTTGCGGTACTAGATGTGGATAGCGAGTTGTATAACAATTATGATGATGTAGACGCTAAATACTTACAGCGAGTTATTGAAATGATTAACTGGGGGTAGGTAAAGTACTTATTTGAAGGAGGAAATAATTTTTATAAGTTCTTCATCGCTAGGGTTTAACTCTAGAGCTTTTTTATAATACTGTAATGCCATCTGTTGATTGTTTATTTTTAAATAAAAATCTCCCCATCGGGCAAATACAATTGCACTTTTTGGATGTTGTTGCTGGGCCAATTGAAGAATAGTTTCTACGGATTTGGCATCTAGCGGTTTTTTGTTCATCAGTTCATAAGCCAAGTAAGTTATTTGGTACTCATTCATGTTCATTTCTTCAAAAGCTTTTTTTGCAGCGGCATAATTTTTAGCCTTTAAATATTCACTTGGTGTAAACTCGTTGTCCTGCATTTTAGGCATTGCTTGTGCTGGTGTTTGGTATACATTTCTTAATGATACTACGTTACCATTGGCATCTCTTGCAAAAAAGCCACTAATATTATAATCGGTAAATACTATACTATCCTTGCCTGTTAAAAAACAATAAATATTTCTGCCCCCGTTAATATTTTCTACTAAATAATTCCCTTCTTGTTTTATGTAAATCACTTCATCCACAGCTCTTCTGTAGCGGCCTTCATAGGCTTTCAATATTGATAGTGGCAGAATTTTGGGCTGTATTGTCTCGGGTAAAAAATTATTCCATTTGTATACTTTGGCTACTGAACGTCTTAGCTCTGTACCAAAACCATTAAAGTCATCCCCTGTATTCATCATAATAACTACCCCATTTCCACCAACTACACTACCTATTGCAAACGCAATAAAACCTGCATTTGCACCTTGGTGTTCAAAATATTTTCCCTTAGCAGAATTATTATTTGCTTGTTCTAGTAAAAAAGCACCCAAGCCCATATCTTCCTTAAACCCACCACGGCTTATTTGTATTTTAGGTTTCACCATTTCGTTAGCCAAAGATGTACTTAGGAAATTGTTAGTACCTGCCATGCTTTTCTGAAGGGCTATTATAAGTAAAGCCAAATCGGTAGGTGTTGTATGCAAGCCTGCAGCAGCTTGCTGTGGGTATACATATGCTACACCCTTATACCATGAAGCAGCTGAATAACCATTGGCAAAGCGTTGTTGAATGTGGGTAGGCAATGGCTGCTGAAAAGTACTGTTGCTAATACCTAAGGGCTTAAAAATATATTGCTGTGCAATGGTATTAAAATCTTGTTTCAATACATCCATAATGGCCATTTGTACTATCATATAGCCACCACCTGAATAACGCCATTGCTTATTAGGTTCACTATTTACTACCACAGGCCTACTTTCAGCAATTGCAGCACCGCTTAATACTTGTATAATATTAGGCAACTTAGAAGTTGTTGGTAAAAAACCCCAATAAGCAGATTGAGAAGTGCCAGCTGTATGGCTTAGTAGCATGCGAAGGGTTATGGGCGTTGTTCTAGTAAAATCGTTATCTGCCAGTTTCCAGCTTTGCAAGTATTGGTTTATGGGTGAATCTAGGCTAAATAAACCTTGCTGTACCATTTTTAAAGCTATTACAGCCGTAACTAGCTTACTAATAGACCCAGCAGAATATATTGTTTGTGTTGTGGCTTTAGTGTGAAGTAAAGTATCTGTCTCGCCATAACTTTTTACATAATCAATCTTAAAGTCTTTAATTACTGCAATGCTAACACTTGGAATATTGTAATATTTCATTCTATCTACAATATTCCAAGTGGCAAAGCCTTTTATTGGTACATAGGGTATTAAGTTATTCTCAACAGCCTGAATTCTTTTCGATAAAGTATTACTTTGGCTATTAGCTAAAGTTGGGCAAAGGAAGATAAAGCAAAGTGCCGAAAATAAATTTTTCATTTGGCTAGTTTCTACAAAAATGCTGCAGGCCATAGTTTCTTTCCGCCTCAAATTATAATTTGATACAAGCGTTTAACCAATTATTTCTTTCCTTCTTTTACTTTTTTTGCCTTTTCAATTATCTCTCTAATTTCTCCTACAGTGTAAAAACGGTACACCTCAGGTGCTTTATCGCCTACTTGCACGGTAGAAGTCATTTTTCTAAAAGGTCCTACTACTTCAGCAGTAATATTGTCGGAAATTTTTGTGGCGGTATTTGGTAATAAATAATAGTTTCTATTGGTGGCGTTAATATTTTTTCCTAAGATTAATTGTTCCAACGAGTCAATTCTTTGTTGCATACTTTCTTGGGTAATTACGGTTTGTGTTTCTTTTGGGGCGTTGTAGTTTTGGTAACTACCAACTATGGTATCCTTTTTTGTATTTACAATGTATAACCCATTTGCATCAACGGAAACTTGGCTTTTGTTTGTACCGTCCGTTATGGTTAGGCTTACCGCCTCTTTACTACTAATTAAAAACTGTTTTTCTTCATGCCCACTTCCATCAGCGTCAATAGTAATTGTCTTTGCGTTTTCGTCAATATTGGCTTTTCCTTTGCTCATTACTAGTATCATTTTTTCGTTACTAGCACAAGCGGTAAAAAATAAACTGCAAGCGAATAAATAGGCTAACCTTTTCATATAGTTTTTTTGTTAGAAAATGAATGTAAAGAAAAGCTTTAAGCAAAAAAAATCCCACTCAATAGAATAGAGTGGGATAACGATATTAAATTCAGTATTTACTTAGCATTTTCAAAGCGTTCTGCAACTTTACTCCAGCTAACGGTGTTCCAGAATGCAGCTAAATAGTCGGCCCTTTTATTTTGGTACTTCAAGTAATAGGCGTGCTCCCACACATCGGCTCCTAATATTGGTGTTCCTTTTACTTCCGCTACATCCATTAACGGATTGTCTTGATTGGGGGTGCTGCTTACTTCAAGCTTACCATCTTTTACAATTAGCCATGCCCAACCGCTTCCAAAACGGGTCATACCAGCAGCATTAAACTTTTCTTTTAAGGTTTCTAAACTTCCAAAAGCTGTATCAATAGCATCTGCCAGTGCACCAGTTGGGTTGCCGCCCGCATTTGGTGCTAAACTTTCCCAGAAGAAAGTATGGTTCCAATGGCCACCACCATTGGTGCGTACAGCTGGTGAAATAGTGCCTGCATGCTTTACCAATTCTTCAATGCTTTTCCCTTCATGTTCGGTGCCAGCAATGGCTTTATTAAGGTTGTCAACATAAGCTTGGTGGTGCTTTCCGTGGTGTATTTGCATGGTAGTAGCATCAATATGCGGCTCTAATGCTTCGTATGCATAGGGCAATGGTGCAAGTGTAAATGACATAGTAGTATTTTTTATAGTTGAGTGCCAAATTTACTGCCAATTAATTTTTAAAAGCCATTTATGGTTATAATGTTTCCGTAATTTTTTTTGGTTAAATGGGTAAGTGACATTTACCGTTTATTCCTAAAAAATTCTTTCATTAATGCGGCACATTCAAACGAAAGAACACCTGTTTCTATAATTGTTTTTGGGTGAAATGGATTTTTATTCCCGTAGAAATGTTTGTAGCCATGTTTTTCATCGCTTGCACCAATAACAATTCTTCCAATTTTACTCCAATATAATGCGCCAGCGCACATATGGCAAGGTTCTAAGGTTACATACAGTGTAGCTTCTGGTAAATATTTTGCCCCCAAATAACTAAAAGCAGCAGTTAGTGCAATTATTTCGGCATGTGCGGTGGTATCAGTTAATTTTTCTACCATATTATATCCCCTGCCAATTATTTTATTTTGCTGCACTATTACTGCCCCAACCGGAATTTCATCTTGCTCAAATGCGGTTTCAGCAGCTTTTAAAGCATGCTGCATAAAGTAAGTATCGCTGAATTGATGTATCATAAACTAAGCTGTAGGCAAACATACAAAAGCATGCAACTTAATTATTTTATATTGTGCCTTATAAGTATAAAAATTATGTGCGGTATAGCTGGTATCATTTCGCCCAATGCTCAATCAGTGCAGGAGCAACATTTGCAAAAAATGGGCGAAGCTTTAGCACATAGGGGGCAAAATGGGCAAGGCTTTTTTATTAATAGCCAAGCCACAGTTGGCTTAGCACATAGGCGGCTAAGTATTTTTGATGTTTCTACTGCTGCCAACCAACCATTTTCTTATTTACATTACCACATAGTTTTCAATGGAGCTATTTATAACTACATAGAACTTCGAGAACAATTACACAGTTTTGGCTACCAATTCACCACTACAAGTGATACCGAAGTGTTAGTAGCTTGTATGGATAAATGGGGTAAAGAAGCCCTTAATAAATTAGATGGCATGTTTGCTTTTGCACTCCATAATAAGCATACAGATGAAGTGTTAATAGCAAGAGATAGATTTGGAGAAAAGCCATTGTATTATTACGCTGATTATGGCGAAAGGGGTAAATTCAGTACTTTTTTATTTGCTAGCGAAATGAAAGCCCTATGGCAAATGGGGGCGCCAAAGTATGTAAATGGCACTATGCTACTTAATTACTTAACGCATGGAATGTTGCAAAATCCGCTGAAGCCAACTGCTACATTTTACAATGATGTACTACAGCTACCGCCCGGCCATTTATTGGAAATTAATACCCAAAAGGGTAAAGTAAAAATGAGCCGATGGTACAATGCACAACAAGCCATTCAGCAACATCATGTTATAAATAAGTTTAGCGAGCAAGAAGCGATTGAAGAATTACATAATTTACTTAAAGACAGTATTAGTAAGCGTTTGCGGTCGGATGTTTCAGTAGGTATGAGCCTTAGTGGCGGTATAGATAGTAGTGCCATTGTGGCTTTGGCGGCTAATATTTCTAACCAAACATTCAATACTTTTTCCGCTATTTTTCCTGGTTTTGAAAAAAATGAGGCTTCATTTGTAGAAGCAGTTGTAGCACATCATAAGCAAAGGCTTTCACCAATATACACTTCGCCTACGGTGGATGATTTAATAAGTAATTGGAGCAATTTTATGTACCACCAAGAAGAGCCAGTACAAAGCAGCTCCGTATTTACACAATACATGGTATACAAGCAAGCAAATAAGCACAATACTACAGTGTTGCTAGATGGCCAAGGTGCTGATGAAGTATTAGGGGGCTACACAAAGTATACTCAATGGTACTTGCAAGCCTTGTGGCTAAAAGATAAAAAAGCTTTTTTCGAGGCTAGGAAATTATTGCAGCGTAATGAATTTTTGCCAGCTTTTTCTATAGGCAATATTGCTGCTGCATACTACCCTAAAAGGGCTGCAAACTATTTGCAAAAAAAAGCAGTTAAAGAACAGCAAAAGCATGCATTTATTAATCAAGATTTTTTACTAAAATATTCAAACGTTGATACGCTACAAAAGCCTATTGTAAATGAATTAGAAGATTTATTGTACTACAACACTTTTAAAGTTGGCCTGCCCGAACTATTACGCTATGCAGATAAAAATAGCATGGCTTTTGGCCGAGAAATTCGCTTGCCTTATTTACAACATACCTTGGTAGAAAAAATGTTTTGCCTACCGGCAAATTATAAAATGAATAATGGCTATACAAAATGGATTTTAAGAAAAGCAGTTGCTCCCTATTTGCCCGAAAGCATTACTTGGCGAAAAGGAAAAGTAGGGTACGAACCACCACAAGCTAATTGGATGCAACATAAGGCGGTGAAAGCTTTGATACAAGAGGGCAAAGAGAAATTAGTAAAAAATGGCGTGTTAAAACCCACAGTATTACAGCAAAGTATAATTGGTAAGGCAGCACATGAAATTAACAACTTCAATTGGCGCTACCTATCGGCAGCTGCTATTATTCCTTAACAAATCAGCAGTATTTTTGGCATCAAAATAGCAGCTACTGTTACCTATCTTTACACATTAAAATTAATAGTATGACTTACCATAAAAACACAATTTGCATTCATGCAGGGGTAGAACCAGATGCTACCACCGGGGCAATTATGACCCCCATTTATCAAACAAGTACTTACGTCCAAGCCGCACCAGCAACGCATAAGGGCTATGAATATGCAAGAAGCCAAAACCCTACAAGATTCGCTCTGGAAGCAGCTTTGGCACAATTGGAAAACGGACAATATGGCCTAGCATTTAGTAGCGGTGTAGCCGCAACCGATGCAGTAATAAAACTGTTACAGCCTGGTGATGAGGTAATTGCAGCCAACGATATGTACGGAGGAACTTATAGATTGTTCACCAAAGTATTTGCCAAGTTTGGCATACAATTTACCTATGTTGATACTACAGATGTAGCCAATATACAAGCAGCAGTTTCCAAAAATACAAAGCTAATTTGGATTGAAACCCCCACCAATCCATTAATGAATATTACTGATATTGCAGCAGTAGCAGAAGTGGCAAAAGCCAGTAAAATTTTGCTGTGTGTAGATAATACTTTTGCTTCTCCTTACTTACAAAATCCGCTTGATTTGGGTGCCGATATCGTAATGCACTCTGCTACAAAATATTTAGGCGGCCACAGCGATGTTATACAAGGTTGCTTGGTAATGAATAATCAACAATTAAGAGACGATTTATACTTTATCCAAAAAAGCTGTGGTGCTGTTCCTGGTCCACAAGATTGTTTTTTGGTGCTAAGGGGCATTAAAACCTTGCATGTGCGTATGCAAAGGCATTGTGAAAATGGCGTAAAAATTGCCCATTGGCTTCGTAATAATGAAAAAGTAGCCAAGGTGTACTGGCCCGGT
>Ga0114942_1000151_pt1 | contig 18440 bp, 11 predicted proteins | sample LowerColdCreek_FD_88674 | JGI IMG/M metagenome (GOLD analysis project Ga0114942, IMG submission 88674) | Groundwater microbial communities from Cold Creek, Nevada to study Microbial Dark Matter (Phase II) - Lower Cold Creek | ecosystem: Environmental > Aquatic > Deep subsurface > Groundwater ... | reverse complement strand
GGTCGAGGCTGGTTTTGTCTATGCCTCCGATGCCCAGGGCCAACCGGTAAAATTGCTGGGTGTTGTTGATACGGTTGTCCCTATCCTTTACCCGGCAGCTGTCAGCAGGCTGAGCAGCAATCCCGCAGCAGCACGCCGCTTTGTTGAATTCCTATCGTCCCCCACGGCGCAAAATATTTTACTCAATCATGGCTTTAGTACTAATCAATGAATGTGGACTGATCAATGGACTGGAGTGCAATTCAATTATCGTTATGGGTAGCAGGTGCAGCCACTTGCCTTAATCTGGTCATGGCGGGCAGCTGTGCGTATTTTCTGTCACGGCGGGACTTTATCGGTAAATATTGGCTGGAAGTCTTGTTAACTTTACCGATGGTGCTGCCACCGACGGTGGTTGGTTATTACCTGTTGGTATTGTTGGGACGGCAAAGCAGTATAGGTACTGCACTTGAACAATGGTTTGGCATTCGGCTGGTGTTTAGCCTTGAAGGCGCTATTGTTGCAGCAACCATAGTGACTTTTCCTTTAGTCCTGAAACCGGCCAAAGCTGCTTTTGACTCCGTCAACCAACAATATATTCAGGCAGCCAAGGTTCTTGGATTAAGTCGGTTCGCGGTGTTTTGCCGCGTGACCCTGCCACTGGCCTGGAGGGGAATAGTAGCAGGTCTGATGCTGGCATTTGCCCGTGCTATCGGCGAGTTTGGTGCGACATTAATGCTCGCCGGTAGTATTCCGGGTCAGACACAAACATTATCTGTCGCTATTTATGAAGCGATGCAAGCCGGTGAACAGGATAAGGCAAATCAACTGGTGCTGGTTACGTCTTTATTGGCAATCACCTTGCTGCTACTGGCGCATTTGCTCACACGATCTAAACATAAAGCGTCCTGACATGGCTGGTCTAAGACCGGTACGAATCACACCACGAACCCTGAGGTATTCGAACTTTGTTTGATATTTGCGTGCAAAAAACATATGGCTCCGGCGGTTTTTCACTAGATGTGCAAATACAAAGTCAGGTACAACGGCTGGTGTTGTTGGGTCCTTCAGGCGCCGGTAAAAGTCTGACGTTAAAAGCTATCGCAGGTTTACTGACACCGGATCACGGCCATATTCGGATCCGCGATCAGTGGTACTTTAACCACAGCAACGGACTTAATCTCGCGCCGCAAGACCGTCAGATCGGGTATGTATTTCAAGACTATGCTCTATTCCCTCATCTTAATGTGTTGCAAAACATCAGCTTTGCGTTGACACGAACACTGCTGAACCCTAGCAAACACCTTCAGCAACAAGTCTTCCCCTGGTTAGAACAATTCGGTCTCACATCTTGCGCGAATTTATACCCGCATCAGTTATCAGGAGGGCAGAAGCAACGGGTGGCATTAGCCCGGGCTTTAGTTGCCAAGCCTAAAGCGCTGCTGCTGGATGAACCATTTGCCGCAGTAGATACTGAACTGAGGCATCATCTGCGCCATGAGCTGCTCAAAATACAAATCCAGACCCAGCTCCCCATGATCTTAATTACTCATGATACGACCGATGCCGACTACCTGGGTCAGCAGGTGGTCGAACTACGGCAAGGCCGTGGTAACTCCAGCATGTTCTGATCCTCATTCCACACACTGTTTCGTGATGAAAGCGAGCCAGTGACCAGGCCTCAGACTTCACACAGGTATGCATCTATAAACTTGCAAGACGTTAGGGGCTCTGACTAAAAAATTAAGTGCGGAAGTACAGCGAAGTATGACCACGCGGATCGCTGGCTACCTTAACACTATGGCAATATCAGGCTTGAGAATTGGTGAAACACTATCAATTCGCAGCCATTAAAATTGGAGGCTACACAACTGTTGCAACCAGTCTTGGAGTTGTTGAACTCGCTGATCGCGTCTGAGGCGAAGTTTCCAACTTAAACACCAGTTTGCATTCGGAAATTCCAAAACCAATGCGGGCAAGGACTTTAATAAACCCAATTTCAATTCTTCCTGAATAAGTATTGGATCCAACAGCGCGACCCCTTGTCCTGCTAGCACTGCTTCAATCATCAACAAGCTGTGGCTTACCCGTTGAATCGGCAAGTTATTGGTCAACTCTATTTGGTTTTGTGTCTGCCAGAGTGCCCACCCATCGATATCGAGCAGATCTATTCGTGGCATTTTCTGCAGAATACGGGACATTTTCAGCGGGTCAGTGGCGCAAAGTAATGGCTCAATTAATGCGGGCCGCCCACAAACCAGATAACGCTCAGGTGCAAGTGGGACAAACTCGTAGCCAGAGTTTGTTACTGCCCGGCCAAATATCAAATCCAGGTCTAATTTTACAGGGTCATCATCGCAGTGCAGCATTCGCACACGAAGATCCAGATTGGGTTGCTGCTGGTGCCAGTGCTGCATATTTGGCATTAATCGTCTCAAAGCAAACGCGCTATTAACGCCAAACTGAAAGCAACTGGCTTGAATTGCTTTAGCACTTGCTGTTGCTTGCTCTATTTTTGCGAACGCCTGTTGTAGCTGAGCGGCATATTCACTGCCCACCTGACTAAGTTGCAGAGAATTACCAACACGAATGAATAACTTCAATCCCAACTGTTCTTCAAGTTTCTTGATTTGATGACTCACGGCCCCAGGAGTCAACGACTGCTCGGCTGCAGTTTTAGAGAAATTCAAAGTGCGTGCAGCACTGACAAATAGCTGCAACGCATGTAGAGATGGATTGCTCATAACAGACCACTATGAATTTAATTCAAAGTATATGAGCACAGTTCGCTGGCGGATTTCAAATTAAAACTCTAAATTTAACCACATAAATGTCCCTGACAGAGTTCAATATGAATATTTCAAAGAAATTAGTTTTGTTATCTTTTTTACTTCCTTTGTTTGTGGCCGCAGAAACAACACCTGCAGATCCAACAATACAACTACCCGGTAAACATAATTTTTGCGGTCCATCCCGGCCAATACAGGCACAATCACCAACGGAGCTGGTTCGAACGTTGTACCAAATTGTGTCAGGGTCCGCAGAGGAACAGAGAGACTGGCAATTGCTGGCGAATTTAATGGCCCCAGACGCAAGAATTACTCCACTTTTTCATTCCAAAGATGGTGTGAAAGCTGGGGCGCTTACGGTACCCGAGTTTATTATGTTGAACAAAAAACTATTTTCAAATCAAGGATTTTATGAGACAGAAACAAACCAAACTTTGTTTCAGTTTGGCCATATGGCGCATATCCTTAGTTATTTTTCCTCCCGTAAGACAAAAAATGAGCCTCCATATTCCAGAGGTGTGAATAGTTTTCAACTGCTGAATGACGGCAGTCGTTGGTGTGTTATCTCAGCAACTTGGGATTCAGACTTGCCACAACACCCAATTTCTACTGCGCAGACTGTGAATTTAACCAATTGATTAGTTACTATTGGCTAACGCTGATGTTCGCATAACCTAAATTTTTAGCTGTGAATAAAAAATGTGAGGTTTACTAACGGTGCTGAACAAGCGTTAAACTTCGCGAACGCTTTAGCGATTTATATAAAGCTACACCCCAAATTTTCATATTTGGATGAGGCATTTTTATAAAATACAACTTTTACACTTCTACCTAAGGAAATTTATTTTGACATCCTCTCCTTTTTGTTATTCGTAAATTTGCAAAATATAAGTTTTTTCTGTGGACTATTTATTCAATTTCGGGCGAAGCAAACAACTTGTAACACTCACTGGAAATTTTTAGTACTATAGACCCAAGTGTGAAATAGCTGGATGATGAACATTGTAATTCAAGTAATCAGTTCAATTCTATCGGGAAACATTAACCGGGATTTTTATTGAAAACGAGGTGCCGACCCCTAGCTCACTTTTTACCGTAATGTCACCCAAAAGTACCTTTTTAACCAAGAAATATACTTTACTCAATCCAAGCCCACCGCCAGTACTTGACATTTTTGTTGTGAAAAAAGGATCAAACATACTACCTAATACACATTTAGATACCCCAGTGCCGTTATCACTGAATATTATATGTACAAGATTCTCCGAAATTAAACTTGCGGATAAGTAAATATTGCCGGAATTACGGCCCTCAAATGCGTGTTGAATTGCATTGTAACCTAAAGCCTGAAGTACACTTCCCAAAGCATTGGGATAACTAACCATTTTCACCTGCTGAGCAAAGTTAAACTCCAAAACGTATTGATTACTAACATTTAGAAACTCAAGAAACTGCACACAACATTCATGCAAGTCGAATACTACAGCACTTTCCCCTGCTGATGTACTAACTATATTCTTGAAATTATCTACTAAGGCAGAGGTTTGCTGTAAATTTTTATCTAACACACCGAGTGCTGTTCGGGCCATTTTAACGTAGCTATCGAGTTCCAATCTATTGAGGCTTCCATTCTCCAAGCTCAACGATATCATCTCATTCTTCTCTTGCAAAATACTGGTAGACATAATGCAGTTACCAAGAGGAGTATTTATTTTGTGGGAAACACCACTTACTATATTCGATAGTGCTTTCATCTTCTCTTGCCCTACCAAAATATCCTGAGCACTTTTTACATCATTGTGAATCATAGAGTTTCTAAAAGCACTTGCTGCATACCCGCACAACATTCTAAGTATTAGGTTGAACTTTTTATCCGGCTCACGCGACTCAAATGCATTTAATTTAACAACTCCTACAACTAAACTACCGACGTACATGGGACAGGCTAATGTCGTGAGTTCCTCTTCTATACAAGAAATTAAAGAATTATTATTGGACTGTATAATTATCTCATTCAACTCAATGCATTGAGTAATAATATCAAAATTTAATTTATCACTGGTTATGTCCGTTGCATCACTAGAGCCCTCCAGTCTTCGATCAACCCTTAACAATTTATTTTCCTTGGCATCTAGCACATAAACTTCAACTAGCCATTCGCCAAGCAACTCGTTTATATATTCTTTAAGAATACAACAAATAGAAGCAAACTCTAAGAATGAAGTAATTGTTTGCCCCATTAAGCAAAGTCTTTCTAACACCCGGTTAGATTTATTTAGTATATCTACTTCTCTCTGAGCAAGAACTTCGAAATGCTTTTTTGCTTCAATTAAACTGAACTGGACATCCTTAAGAGTGGAAACATCGACAACCAGAACAAAAAAACCTTTTATATCACCACGTACCTCATGGGGTTTATATGTCACTAATCCATATCTGTTCTGGCCAGTAGGTAAAGAAAACTTACGTTCAAATATTTGCTGCACACCACTTAACGCTGCCAAAGTATGTGGTAAATTTTCATAATATACCCTTCCGAGCACGTCTAGCATGTGCCTGCCAATCACTTGTTCAGACGTTTTACCAAACCAGTCTAAATATGCTTTATTAGCAAATCTATAAAAAAGTTCGTTATCAATATAACCAACGATCGCGGGAGTTTCGTACACGACCTCCGCCGCAAGCTGTAAGTCATATTTAGATGCAGTGACTAATTTATTTCGCATATTACAAACCCTTTAGAAGGTCGCCTTATTAAATTAAATTTGTAAAAAAAATCTACGATATAAAAAAGGATATTTATCGCATTAGCCATAGCCTTTAAGGATGAAAATACCCATATACGAGATGTAGAAATTAAAACCTAGATGCAATGGTAAACCATTTACACCAAGGTAGAGAATCTACACTTTTACGAATTGATTATTTCAAAATTAGGTTTACTGAAAGAAGAAAGAGGAATAAATGGCAGACTTAGTTAAATTTCAATTTTTAGAAAACCGTCAGCAATAAATATTAATTTTGAATGCAATAACCACCTATATTAATAACAACCAAATCCACAACATTAAAAGTCGAGTATAAGATTAATTTTACTCATATAAAAAAATAAAAAACCACACTTTATTTACAACAATATTTAAAGCAGTAAAATTCTGCATTGGTCGTCTTTCGATTTAAAGGTAATGCTCTATCTATATATAATTTCATTTGCAGAAATTTTCAAAATCCTGACTTAAAGTTAAAGCAATCAACGTTAACGTCTTTTTCCGCAAAATACTTTAGACTCGGTGGCCAGACTGATGGCCAACACAAAACCGTCTATTTGTTTTTGTGAAATTTTCTTCAGCTGTGTAATGATAAAAACATTTACCTTTGGCTGTTCGAATTAAATGGGAATTCGAGTTATCTAGATAATTTAGACTTAGCGGAACCATATTGTAATTTTGAAAATATCGGGTATAGCTACACCCCTTAATAAATATAAAAAGGTGAAATTAGATCCCACCAATTAAGTACGTATAAAACAATCTGTATTTATACCACCTTAACATTACTGCGATATTTTATCTAAGCAAAAAAATGCAAGAGCTTTCCAAGAAAGTGCGTTAACATCGTTAATTTCTGATTTGAAACATGCGATTAAAAAATAATCATTCATTAATGCAGTCTTCTCCCCTCTGGGCATGATTCCGCAGGGGGAGAAAATTCGACTATCAAATAACCTTATTAGTTATTAATTAAAAACAAATTTATTTGTCATGGATTCTAAACTTGAAGCCAAAGATGATAAATCAGTACTTACAGTTATTACTTGCCGAGAATTTTCTACTGTAATGTCCGACACGCCGTTTATTTTGACCATATTTTCTGAAATATTTTCGGCTTGTTGCCTTTGTCGTTCTGCAATTTTTGTTATCTCTGTATTTTGAGATAATATATCAAGCACTTTACTATTTATCTGATTTAATGCAGCTCCGGTTTGTTCGACCTGAATTACACTTTCTTTTGCTTTTTCAAGTCCCAAGTTCATAGCTTCAGAAGTTGTTTTCACTCCAGTTTGAAGCTCAGTAATAAGCAACTCAATTTGCTCCGTTGACTGATGTGTCCGTTGAGATAGATTCCTAACTTCCTCGGCAACTACAGCAAAACCTCTACCGTGCTCTCCCGCTCTAGCAGCCTCAATCGCTGCATTCAACGCAAGTAGGTTGGTCTGGCCAGCTATATTTTTAATTACATCAATCACTGATCCAATATTTTGACTATTTGCTTCAAGACTAGTCATTCTAATTTTTGCTTACTCAACGGTTTCAACCAGGCTGTCGATAAATGCAATTGTTTTATCAACTTCTGCTAGTCCTTCATTAGAAACGTCTCGACAATGCTCTGCACGTTTAGTAGCGACTTCAGCACTACGGAATACTTCTTGCGATCCGACAGACATAGCTTCTATCAAAGATATTACGCCCCTAGTTTCATGCTGTTGGTCGGTAATTTTATTGCTTGTCTCCAAACTAATTGCTGAAAACTCCTCAGCAGACGTAGCTACCTGTGTCGATACCAGGCATATGTTCTTCATTAACTCAGACAGTGAACCAACTGAGACATCAAACTCGTTTAACAACTTACCAAACTCGTCGTGTCGTTCAACTTTGCAATCGAATTTTAGGTTACCGTTTGCAAACTCTGAAAACAAAATGATGAGTTGCTTAATGGGTTCTGTTATAGACCTAGCCGTTAGCCATAATATTAGCGTCAATGCAACGATGATAAATGCTACGCAAACTAAAATTACCAATCCGGATTCTTCTTTAATTATGTTGGCTTCATCGGCCTGCTCCTGCATTATTTTTGTTTTTTGTTCAATTACAGCACTTAATTTCAAATTTGCTTCGTGAAAACTACTAGAAACATCTCCAGTCACCTCACTGAGAGCCTCCTCCTTAAAAAACTGCTTACTATTAGCTATAACCTCTTTACTATGCGAAAGATACTCTGTCCAATCATTTAAAAAATCATTTAACTGATTAGAAAGATCTTTCCTGTTTTCTAATTTAATTTCGCCTTTAACTTCAGCGACAATTAAGGATTCTAAATCCGACAAAGCAGGCTCAATCTTATTCATGCCATCTAAATCTGAAGTTCCAACATGTGTTATCAAAAATTGCTTATGCCTATTTGCTAAATCCTGCACCTTATATATGGTAAAAATTGATTTCGCATCTTTCTCTGCGACATCCAGAGATATTTTACTTACTCGAGTAATATTTGAAATTGACAAGGTAGCCAGGCTAACTAACGAGACAATAACAACACAAAAAATAATACCAAGCTTGAATTTTAAAGTAATGTTATTCATGACACTTTCCACCTAACTCTAAATAAATTATTTTTTCACAGTCACCGTTGACGAGAATGTGCTATTGCTAAAATCATTTATGTTTATTGGCGAATTCATCACACCGCTTTCTACAGCAAGGTCCATAATCATTTTGAGGCCAGCTTCATCGTTATTTAAGTTAACGTAGTTAATAGCATTAACCTCGCCATCCAAACTTGCCTTTATTGACTCCTCGGAATGCGCCTTTATATATTTTGTATTAATTATTTTAGCTATCTCGTCTAATTCAGCTCCCCGATTCTTTACAGAAACCTGAATATCGACTCCAGCCTGATGAACATATTGAATAACCTCTTTTAGAGCAGCAGACTTATTTTTAATCGCAGCATCAGTCGCTATAATTAGACACTCAACATGACCATGTTCCCATTTCAATACATCTTTCGAATACCAAGCTACCTTACCGTATCCGCCTGATTCGACTATCTCTGCCCAAGGCAACGATTGCTCAAAGGATGCCGCTTTCCCCGCCTTGCCTTGTTCCTGGATGTATAGTGGGGACTTTGGAGGTGGAACAGCCTTTGCTATTACGTCTCCAGGTTTTTGACCGAGAGAAAGTGTCATATTATTGTCTTTGAGGTATTTATATAGTGCAACTGTGTGCGTGGCCTCTAAAGAGGGTACCGCTGCAACAGTTACTATTGACGACTCTTCTTTTAACTGGGTTATAGCTTTTGCAAACATACCGTCTGGTAATCTTTTCTTCTTTTCGGCCACCAGATTCATTTTCTTAAGAAAAACATCATTTACTGCTAAAGCGTTACCATTTCTATGAGCTAAGCCAATCCATCTAAAATTTTTATTTTCGTTAAACATATTCATAGCCATTGGCGCTATAATAAATGCTATATCCGCCTGGCCAGACATAAACTTCCCTTTAAGCTCCGGCCAACTTTTCATCATCTCAACACTATATTCAGCCTCGGTCATCTTATCCTTGTATTTATGGTGTGCAACAATCCCTGCATAATGATCTGCCAAAGGTATGTATAGAGCATGTATTTTTTCTTTTGCATTTGATAAACCAGGAATAAGAGCCATTACAAACACCAGCCCCATGTACACGTTGTATTTTTTTGATCTCATTTGATATCTCCAGACTAATAATATTTAAAATAATGTTAAATACGAGTAGAGCAACTCGTGCTATTTAGACGGCATGTCCGACTGGCCTTTTCTTTGTTGGTAGTATTTTTAGCATAGGAATAGTTAATAAGGCCAACCGGCATTATTGTCATTTTTGAATATAGTGAATTCCACTTTCTGATGATTCTTCTATCAGTTCGAGTTTCTATAATGAAACGCATCTAAGAAGGGGGGACGAATTATGCGGAAATTCATTTTATCAACTGTTGCTTTGTTTACGTTAAATGGTGCTGGGGCGTTAGAATTAGGTAATGACAACGCTACCGTAAAATGGAATTTTAGGTACAGAATGGAACAAGTTGAGGTCGACGGACCATTGAAAGACGCTTTTGCTTCAACGTTGAGGAGTCGTGTAACGTTTAACAGCGCTAGCTTCTCAATTGCCGAGTCCCTAGACATAAGGGCTTTGGTTGAGGTTGACCACGTTGGACTTATTGGCGGTGAAAGTTATAACAGTACAGTCAACGGTAAAAGTCAGTTTGCAACGATCGCGGACCCTGATGCGTTAGATTTAAACCAGGCTGCATTGGCAATAAAATGGAACGACTCAAGTTTAGTAACTTTGGGCCGTCAGAGAATAAACCTTGGGGATCAGCGGTTTATTGGTGGTGTTGGTTGGCGTCAAAATGAGCAAACTTTTGACGGCGTACGTCTTACCCAGAATTTTGGCAAGTCGTTTCAAATTGATATTGCGAACCTACATAATGCAAATCGGGTTTTTGGCCCGGATGGTGCCAACGCGGATCTGCATGGTAGTTTCAATCTTGTTCATTCTCAGTGGAAAGTCACATCGGAACATGTGCTCCAGGGCTATTTCTACGACCTTGATTTTGAAACCTTACCTGCTCGTTCCAGTTCAACCAACGGCATTGACTATAAAGGAACTTCCAACAAGTTGAGCTGGCAATTGTCATACGCATCGCAACGTGACGCACATTTAGCACCTACGAGTTACAAAACCAATTACAGCCGTATGGAACTTAGTTACCCTATAGATGTGGTCACTATTAAAGGTATCTACGAACGTTTAGGATCAGATGGAAATTCTGCATTTCAAACTCCATTTGCAACTTTACATGCGTTCAATGGATTTGCAGATATGTTTTTGACGACACCTGTCAAAGGACTTGAAGAAAGTGCTATTCAAATTTCCTTTCCTGTTGGTCCTGTAAAGTCGTCAGTCTCTTGGCATAAGTTTTATAGCGATGTTGGAAACACCCACTATGGAGATGAAACAGATGTAAGTTTCGTTTTCGATTTGAGTAAATAACTTCAGTTTCTATCTAAGCTTGCTTTGTACAATACTGATAAGTTTCAGAACGACACACATAAATTCTGGTTTATGATTACCTACCAACCTTAACAGGTTATTTAATTCTCTTAATTATAGATATTAACGCTACCAACGCGAACGACCCTAAATTCTTATACGAGGTATTAATGGAAAGGGTTTTATTGTATATACAAATCAGTCATAAGAGTAAAAGGGTGAAGCGCTGACCGGAAAACAATCTGTAATTCAGATTGCGTTTCCTCCCTGTCAGCGACCTGTGGCATAACAAAGCAGAGATGCGGTGACATACGCTGCACGAGACCGTAACACGAAGCCGTAGAACAGTTAATGGACAAAATGATAGCGCCAACTGCCCCTTTACGGTTCCAGGGAAACCGCAAAGCGGGCAGGCTGGGAATAAAACGAGAGTAGACTTGATAGGATAATTTATTTAACCATGCGCAGAACAATTCCGCGTAAAAAATAGCTTCGTGGAGCTTTCCTTTCGTCAGCGCTGAAATCGTTTTTTTCAATCGATTTGCTAAATCAGTGATGGCTCTGGCAGCTGCTGGTAGTGATGTTTTAAATTTCTAAGCCTATGCAGTAAAACCCTCATACCCAGCTACAATAAAAAAGTTTTTATTTCGATAAATTAGCCTGGGCAAGGCTATGAACATTTTTTGATCATTCAGTCTAAAAGTTGCAGCCGCAACCGGTCTATAACCAGATACTGCCTTTCAATGCCAGGGCGCCTGCAAAGCATACCGATTCCTTTACCTTTCATTTTTCCGCACAGAAAGACCTTCGCCAATCCGCTTAAGTTGCTTAAGTTGCTTAAGTTGCTTACGCATTGTTTAATATAATATTTTTGACACTCTGCGCAGTTATAACTGGCCCCGAAGTTTGGGAAGGTCTCGAAGATTTTGGCGCTCACCGGCTGAGTTGGTAGCAAACACGTGGCCTTTTCCCTAGTGGCATTCCGGTGCACGACACAATCGCCCGTATCATTGCCCATCTGGCCTCGTAAAAGTGGTTACCAGCGTTCAAGCTGGAGTAGCGAATTGCTCAGCATAGTGCCGCGTGAAGCGCTGAATGTTGTGCTCTACAGCTAAACAATCCGGCGCTGGTTACCTAAGCACGGCATCGTCTGGTCACGTACAGCACCGACGTTGTGTATAAAGGACCCGAATAAAGAAGCAAAATTTACAACGACACAACAAACACTTGCAAGCAGCGATAGCCTTAGTTCGGTGTTTTATGAAGATGAAGTTGATATCCACCTGAATCCAAAAATCGACGCAGATTGGGGTTTGCGAGGCCAACAACGCAAAGTCGTTACGCTTGGGCAGATTAAGAAGTATTTTTAAGCAGGCGCGTTGCAAGCAAACAAAGGCCAGGTGACTTAAGCCGGTTCAGCGTCAAAGAGTTGGGAGCTTTTTTGTCAACTGACTCAGGGCGCTCCGGAAACGCTACCGAAGTGCCGGAACCACCACGTTGATAGTCGATAACTACATCATTTATACGAGTAATAAGGCGCAACACTGGCTGGAAAACAACCCGAGTTTAAACTGCTGTTTCTATCATTTTACAGCCCGTGGCACAACAAGATAGCGCTGATGTCGCATTCGCTGCGTGAGACCGTCACACGAAACCACAGCTGCAAGTCGATGGAGGAACTGATGGAGCGAGTTAAATACTGTATGGATACCAGTTCACCGTTCTATGGCAGCAGGAATGGTATCAAACGGGTGTAGCATTAATAGGATCAGTTATTTAGCGTTTATCCGCTATATCGCCGTAAATTTGATACAGCAGGAAAAAAGCAGAAAGCTGAGTATCCTGTGGAAAAACGGGCATTGATGATAGACACTGATTACTTGGATATCGTGATCGAAGCAGGTGTTGGCCTTATGCTGTCGAAATAGTTAGCATTCATACTTCCCCCTGGCAAATAACTCCATGGATTGTTCCTAATCTTAAAATAATCAATTGTATATTTTAAGCATTTTCTAAATGCCTTATGTGTGGCAGTATAAAAAAATGAATAACGTCACCTTTATCGCATCATGCACCACATGACCACAGTTTTATAGCTCGCCTCTTATTAAAGAGGTAGATTGATACGACATGTTTTTGCAGATACAATTTTCACGTCTGATTCAATTACTTTCGTTCCCACACAAAAAACCCATAACATCATTCAATCTAACAAGCAGTATATTTCAACCACGAAAAACAACACATGCGAGGCCACTCATATCATTGACTACGAAAAATAAAAATTAAAATATTTACATTAACAGCTCGCCAATTTAATTTGGCGTGCGCTTTTGCTGTAAAATTAAATAAACATTCCAGGGAATACAATAAATTAGTGAAATACACATTCACCAAGCGGCAACCAATTCACATATCACAAAAAGCCATTAATGATTACCCATGATTATTTAATGAAATTTACTCAGACTCAACCTCACATAAATAACTCAACTTTTTATCTTTCGGAGGAGCCGCACAGAATACAATTTAAATAAAAATAAACTCCTTGCGCGATAATTAAATGAACTTGACGCACAAAGATTAACGCAACGCGAATCTGGCTTCTGTCATTTGATTGAAAATAATGGAAATTTAATTACCTTACATAAAATCAACAGGAATATGCACCAATGAAGTCATCATATAATTTTATCTATGCAGTCACGTTATTAAGCAGTGCTTTGTATAGCTGTACATCACTTGCCGCAGACGCTCCAAAAATAATTAGTCAACAACTTGCAGAAGGTTTGTATCTGGTAAGGGGCAGCGGGGGTAATATTGCAGCACTACTCGGTAACGAAGGTGCACTAATTGTTGATTCACAGTTTGCAGAGACAGCGCCACTGGTAAAAGCTGAGTTACAGCGCCATCATAAGAACATTCATGTAAATACACTTATAAACACACATTTCCACAGGGACCATACCGACGGAAACGCTGCTCTCGCTGCAGGTGCTCGTATCATTGCACATCAAGCAGTATTAACCCGCCTGCAAAAGAATAATGATTTTAACAAAGAAGGTTTACCAACAGACACATTTGTTGGTGAGAAAACCATAAAATTAAATGGGCAACAAGTACTTTTAAAAACTATGCCCTCTAGCCATACTGATGGTGACTTGATCGTGTGGTTTAGAGCACAGAATGTGTTACACATGGGCGACCTATTCTTCGCAGACCGTTTTCCATTCATTGACGTTGAAAATGGTGGTTCGGTAGCAGGTTATATAGAAAATTCGAAAAACGTTCTCCGCATCATTAATGACACAACACAAGTTATTCCTGGCCATGGTAAGTTGATGAATAAATCAGGTTTACAACGCTTTATCGATATGATGGAGCAAACACTTGCTGAAGTTAGCAAAATGAAGTCTCAAGGACTTAGCGAAGAACAGGCCGTCATCAAAGGATTGTCCGAAAAATGGAAAAGTTGGAGCTGGAATTTCATAACTGAAGAAAAGTGGATCCGCACTTTATATAACGCCTGATAGATATCTAACGAATAGCACATACAAATATGCGCAAGTGACATTCAATATAATTATCTGAAATTAAATATGAATGTCACAACTAGTTCAGATCTTAATATCAATAATAATGTGTCATTTTATTAAAAATAATAATAGATGACACATAAATAAAATAATATTATATACTGGCAATTTTTGGCAAAAAATGTAGACACGATTCCATTACTCCCTGCCTAATAAAAGAATCAAAGCCGTTACCTGCATTATCTGGAATATTAAGAGTGAAAGCGTGAATGTTCGTTTTTTACTCAGGTTGTTTAGCAATCGATCTAGCTGGTGCGAAAGATGATACTAATCATGCCTGATGCGTTTCAAAAACGCATAGTCCTTGAGCTAAATGCGTCTAAAAAAAGCTCGTGCTCTTGCCCTGCTGGAGTATTTTATATTACTAGTGGCAAATTAAAATTATGCCAGTTGACATTCATACACCCATTGTTACGTCAGAGATATAACATACAATGATGCAGACATTTAAACTAAACGAAATTTATGTTTGCCACTTTTACAACATCACCAGATACCCAAATATTAGATATCGATTCCTGAATAATTTCAAGTTGAACCTCAATTTCGCTAGGCCTGCCTAACAACCGACCTTGTGAAATTCTAATGGGCCCATCGCTCGGTGATAACCTGTGTTTGTGTAAAAATGCAGCTGTAGGCCCGGCAGCACTTCCTGTAGCAATGTCTTCAACAGAACCAGCATTGTCCCAAGTTCTGCCTTCAGATTTTATAACATCAAAAACATACACAAATTTAGCGCCAAATTTTTCGAGTATACAGCTAAAATTATTAACACAGATTTTAGCATTCTCTATCCCACTAGTTATTGGGACGATTAAATAGGGCAATCCTGTTGATATGACTTCCAATGGATAGTTAGATAAATTTTCTTTTTTTAAATTTAAGGAAAAAATTATCTCTTCAATTTCGTTATATCCTATCGTCTTTATAAATTCTGGCTTCCCTTGATCCATCGATGCATGAAAGTATTTATGAGTTTTATTTGTCCTCACGTTAACAGACCTCTTATTGAGTTCAATTGTCCACTCTTTTTCTTTACAGTCACCCGACAATTCGTGTAGGTGTGCAGCTAAGCCAATTACTGGATGACCTGCAAAATCAAGCTCTTCTTCTAAAGTAAAGATCCTCGCGCTGAAGGATGTGTCACTTGTGCCTGCAGAAACAAATATAGATTCAAATTGACGCATCTCTTGTGTCAATGAAAGCATTTCCTGTGTGGTTAGCGTGTCGTAATCATAAAAAATAGTTAAACCATTCCCTGAAAGCTTTTTCTTGGCAAATACATCAACTAGCTTACACTTCATTTTAGATCCCCACGCTTAAACCGAAAAATTCTATTAAAAAACAACTAAGGGCGCGCAAAAAATACGGAACGTAATCATACAAACGACCAACAAACAAATTAATACCCACCCAACTAGTCTGCGTTAATACACTTTACGTGCCCCCCTATAGCCATCATTCACCAAATATAATAAAAACTAAATCGACATTGAACCGACGTAAAACAACTATATAATTTTACAATATTTTTCATGAGTACATTTCACTGACATTGTTCGTACAATCCCTTCCTGCGCACGCAATTGGAACAACAAACTGTTGGGTCTTTCCATGTGGAAAAAACCACTACCGCGAGCGATTGCGCGCTTGCATTCAACATGAATTCACTACTAGGTATCCAATCGCGTTTCCAATCTAATACCTTGTTGGCATACATGGCAGGGTATTTTGCTTTAAATCTCAATACTATCTCGTTCGCTTTGATAAAATCGCCTCGTAGCCAATTACCATACAAAAGCTCATTAGCAGCAGGGTCAGCCAAAATTTGATCCAATGCGTAACTTAAATACTGTTCGTCTGCCTCTTTAGTCAGCCCGCCCATATACATCATTACATCATCTTGCGCGGCAAATTCGCTCTTTACTGCTCCCCCCGCTTACTTGGCCATAGCGACCAATACTTTTTCTGCGGAACCCGATTAGTTGTGTTCCAGCTGCGCGTGATAAGCGTTTTCCAGATTCATCGCTACTAGCCAAAAAAGTTAAGGAGTTAAATCTTTGATGTCTCTTAAAGAAAAGCTGGCAACCGTAACAAGTCTACAGATTCGTTCGACCCGATGCGCAGGGGCAATGGATGTTCAAGATCCAAGCCGTTTTGAACTAGCAATGCACGTGCATTTCCGGGTATGTTTTGATTTGTCAAAGTCCATAGCGTCGTCTAGGATGCAAACAACCGTTCTAATCGTTCGTCTTGTCAGGGCAGTTTACGCGCTGGCGTACCACCGAATATGCAGGCCTTACCGCCGTCTCGTTCCACTGACTACAAGGCCTAAGATAAAGCGTCTAAAGTTTCAGCCCGAATCAGGTTGGTAGAAAAACTTGTTGCGGCCTCGGCTAACCCCATCTTTAATAGTTGCCGGCGCGACAACGTACTCATTGACGCCGCTAGGAAACTTGCTTATCGGTTGATAGTTTTCATCAGACTACCATTTAATAATGGAGACCTACGGTACATACATTGAAGCGAGAACCATACCCCCACCAGTGCATCGAACCGACCTAGTTTAGGTATCTAAGTGGGAAATTTGATAGATGTTACAGAGCATTAGCTAATTTAGTAGCCATCCGAGTTAAAATAGGCTATTCCAATAAATGCAATAATCACTGGAAAAAAACGTTGTACAATTTAGTGCTAGAAGGTTGCTTACATGAATGTTGTAAATTCATCAAACTCAGACCGTTCACTATAAGAAGTATAAGTTACATAATATCGATTTTTGCTTCTGCATAGTTCAGGTCAAATTGAATCCATGTCGATAGAGTTTTTGTTACTGAAGTAGAGGTAGGTATTTACCTATGAGTATTTTGTATTTAACAGACGGTAATTATCTTCGTGCTCTGACAAGTGAAGATTACAAAACTCTTACCTCGTGGGTCAAAGACCCGCATACCTGTTCGAGATGGCCGGGTTCAAGTGTTGTATTTCCATTTAATCCAAAAGAGCTACCAGGATTATTAAAGAAGCGTTTTAAAATACGGATTAGGCTGAAGGAATAGCTACTTATTGCTATAAATCTGCTACAAAATTTTCTCTCAGGCATAAAAAAACCACTTGAGATGCCTATAAGCGGTTGATTTATATGGCGAAAAAATAAGGATTACTCGGCGCTTCCTGCGCCTCGCCCTTAGGGCCGTCTTCGCAAGCGAAAACGTTCAAAAACGCTCCCGGCGTTTTACTCGTATCATCCTGATACTCGCTCTGCGAGCCGGCTGCGCCGTTCCTGTTTGCTCCAGACAAACCGGTGTCGAACAACAGGTTCTTTTCCGACAGGGTGCTATAAACGCAAAAACCGCCGAAATGGCGGTTTTGACCGAATATTGTGACAGCATCTCGTCAGGATTACTCGGCGCTTCCTGCGCCTCGCCCTTTGGGCCGTCTTCGCAAGCGAAGACGTTCAAAAACACTCCCGGCGTTTTTGTCGAACAACAGGTTCTCATCCGACAGGGTGCTATAAACGCAAAAACCGCCTAAATGGCGGTTTTGACGTTTATGGCGCACCCGTCATGCGCAAAACATATGTATTATCCGTCTCATACAGTCCAAAAAACAAATCTATCTTATTGATTTTAAACAAACACAATTCCAATGCATTCCATAGAGGACTATACTAGCCACATACATTGACGGTTTCAAATGACGGTTTCCATTATGCCCTTGTCTGACAGATCCATAGCTAACGCTAAGCCAAAGGATAAAGCCTACAAACTTGCTGATGAGTTAGGGCTCTATGTGCTAGTTAACGCTACAGGCCATAAAGCCTTTAAGTACGATTACCGCTTAGACGGTAAACGCGGGACTTATACCATTGGCTCTTATCCCCGAGTGAGCCTCAGTGAAGCCAGAGAAGAACACAGGAAAGCACGAGAGCTGGTTGCCAGAGGCTTAGTACCAACAGCGGTAAGAGAAGAACAGAAGAGCAATGGGAAACGATTTAGCCATTACTTTAACGAATGGCTCAGAACCAGTAACTCAGCGCCCTCGACTAAAGCTGACATTATCCAGCGCGTTAATAAAAACTTACTACCGTACTTAGACGCTAAGCCAATAGAGCAATGGGATACCCGAGAGCTCTACGATTTGCTAATGAAGGTAAGCGACAGAACCAGAGAAACAGCTTTAAGGCTTGCTGGTGTCCTGAACCAAATCTTCAAACAAGTGTTTGTACTAAAGCTCATATCTATTAATCCAGCTGCTGG
>Ga0114942_1000150_pt1 | contig 18537 bp, 10 predicted proteins | sample LowerColdCreek_FD_88674 | JGI IMG/M metagenome (GOLD analysis project Ga0114942, IMG submission 88674) | Groundwater microbial communities from Cold Creek, Nevada to study Microbial Dark Matter (Phase II) - Lower Cold Creek | ecosystem: Environmental > Aquatic > Deep subsurface > Groundwater ... | reverse complement strand
GTCAAGGGCGGCGGCGCCGCGCTGACGCGCGAGAAGATCGTGGCTGACCTGGCCGAGAAGTTCGTGTGCATCGCCGACGCCTCCAAGCTCGTGCCCACGCTGGGCAAGTTCCCGCTGCCGGTCGAGATCATTCCCATGGCTGCGGCCCAGCTGACGCGCCGCTTCGCCAAGCTGGGCGGCGACGCGAAGCTGCGTGCCGGCGTCGTCACCGACAACGGTGGCCACATCCTGGACGTGACGGGTCTTGCCATCACCGACCCGCTCGCCTTCGAGGCCGAGGTCAGCCAATGGCCGGGCGTCGTCACGGTCGGCGTGTTCGCCCGCCACAAGGCCCAGGTCTGTCTGCTGGGTGGCGCGGACGGCGTGAAGACGCTGACGTTCTGAGCCCACGCCCTTAAAGCAGAAAGCCGGGCGAGGCCCGGCTTTCAAGGGTGGGCGCGTTGCGCCTCAGAAGGTTTCCCAGTCACCGTCCGCGGCTGCCGGTGCAGGCGCGGGCGCCGGGCGGGGTGCTGGAGCGGCTGCTGCCGAGGTCGCGGCGGGCTTGCGTGCGGCGGGGGCGGCGGCGGGCTTCCTGGCAGCCACCGGGGCGGACGAGCTGGCGGCCTTGGGCGCGGCGGCCGGCTTGCGCGCCGCTGCCGGCGCTTTGGTGGCGACCGGGCGCGGGCGGTCGTTGCTGAGCTTGAACACGCTGATGGCCTCGGCCATGCGGGCCGACTGCTCACGCAGGCTCTCCGCCGCAGCGGCCGATTCCTCGACGAGCGCGGCGTTCTGTTGCGTCATCTGGTCGAGTTGCACGACCGAACCGTTGACGACGGCAATGCCCTCGCTTTGCTCGCGGGCCGCGGCGCTGATCTCGCCAATGATGTCGGTCACGCGCTGCACGCTGGCGACGATCTCGGTCATCGTCGCCCCTGCGGACTGCACCTGCTGGGTGCCGGAGTCGACACGCTCGACGCTGGCACTGATCAGGCTCTTGATCTCTTTGGCGGCCTCGGCGCTGCGCTGGGCCAGCAGGCGAACCTCACCGGCCACGACGGCGAAGCCGCGGCCCTGTTCGCCGGCACGTGCGGCTTCCACCGCCGCGTTCAGCGCCAGGATGTTGGTCTGGAAGGCGATGCCGTCGATGGTGCCGATGATCTCGTTGATCTTGCGCGAGCTGTGGCTGATCTGGTCCATCGTCGCAACGACCTGCGAGACCGCGTCGCCACCGCGCTGGGCCACCGCAGCGGCCGAGCTGGCCAGCTGGTTGGCCGTCATCGCTGCGTCGGCCGTCTGCTTCACCGTGCCGGTCAGCTCGGACATCGACGAGGCGGCGTTCTGCAGGTTGCTGGCCGTCTGCTCGGTGCGCTGGCTCAGGTCCAGGTTGCCGGTGGCGATCTCGGCGCTGGCGGTGCCGATGCTGTCGGCCGCGCCGCGCACCTCGCCGATGAGCTTCTGCAGCGCGCGCTGCGTGCCGTCCAGCGCCGTCAGCAGGCGGCCGAGATCGCCGGTGGCGTTGGTGGGAATGGGATGCGTGAGGTCGAAGCGGGCCAGCGCCTCTGCGGCTTCGGTGGCGGCATTCAGGCTGGAGCCGCCGCCGCCGCCGGTCACCAGCGCGAACAGTCCGGCCACCCAGGCGAGCACCAGGCTGGCGATGAGCCAGGTCTTGCCCGAGCCGGTGACGCCACCGGAGAGCGCCACGCCGATGCCGATGGTGACGACGCCGAGCACCAGGCCCAGTGCCACCTTCAACCTTTGAGAACCGCTGCCAGAACCGAACATGCCGTCGTCTCCATCAATTTTGAACAGGACCGCCAGCCTGAGCCGGCAAACCGAAGGAGTGTGCGCTCCAGCCCCGTGCCGCAGACAGGCGATCAGCGGTGCAAAGCGGCAATAGTTGTGCGAACGCGGATGAAACAGCCTCAGCCAACGCGGCGCCGTTGCCGGCGCAACGCGAAGCGCTGCGGGTCGACGGCGTCCAGCAGTTCGGCCTCCAGCGGCCGCGGCGAGCCCAGCGCCAGCGCGGCCACGAGCCGCCCGGCCAGTGCCGCCCAGCCGATGCCGCGCGATGCGAAGCCGGTGCAGACGACCAGTCCCGGCCGGCGCGGCTGCAGACGCAGTTGCGCGGCCTGCGGGCCCGGCGCGGCGAGGCCGCCGATGAGCGGCAGGCGGTCCGGCGCGACCAGCCGCCAGGCGACGCGGCCGGCCAGCGGCGCCCGGGGGGCTTCGGCAAGGCCGGCCAGACGGGCGTAGCGCGCCAGGTTGTCGGCCTGGTCGGCGTCGCGCAGCTCGGGGTCGGGGTCGCCGTCCTGCGCCGTTGCGCCGCACCAGGCGCCGCCCCGGCCGTCGGCGATCGCGTAGCCGTCGCCGGCGACGGGAATGCCCGGCTGCCAAGCCGCTTGGGCCAGGTGCGTGAGCTGGCCGCGCTGCACGACCAGGTCGCCAGCCAGCTCACCCAGCAGCGACAGCTGGCCATGGCCGCCGGCCAGCACGACCAGCGGTGCCGCGTCGATCGGCCTGCCGTCGGCCCCCAGCAACTCCCAGCCGCCGGGGCACTCGCGCAGCGCGGCGACGGGCGAGCCGAAGCTCAGCGCGGCGCCGCTTGCGGCCAGCATGGCCTGCACGTAGGCGGCCGGGTCGAGCGCACCGCCGCCGGGGTAGAACCAGGCCGGGTGGCCCAGCGGCGTGCCGGCGCGTGCGGCCGCCTCATCGGCCGCAAGCGGCTGCACGTAGCCGGGCGCATCAAGCATCTGCGCCGGCGCCAGCCGCGTCTCCAGCCGCAGCAGGCCGCGCTGGTGGGGCACGCTCAGCTCGCCCAGCAGGCTTTGCGTGGCCAGCGCCGCCGCGCGATTGAAGCGGGCGTGCGGGCCGTCGTCGGGGTTGACCGTGCCGTGGAACAGGCCGGCCGGGTTGCCTGAGCTGGCCTGGGCCGGGCCGGGCAGGGCGTCGATGACGGTGCAAGCCACACCGGCGCGCGACAAGGCCAAGGCGCAGGCCGCGCCGGCCAGGCCTGCGCCGAGGATGACGGCGCGCCGCGCCCCGGGCGCCAGCGCCTCGCGGCCGGCCGGCCGCTGCGGCAGGTGGCGCGGCGCGAAGCGCGCGACCGTCATCTCCGGCTTGTTGGCAAACCCGGGCGCGAGCGACATCTCGAAGCCCAGCGCGGCCAGCGCCCGGCGCATCGGCCGGTGGATGCTCCAGGTGGCCAGCGTCGTGCCGGGCCGGGCGTGGCGGGACAGGCTCTTCAGCAGCCATTCGTCCCACAGCTCTGGGTTGAGCTTGGGCGAGAAGCCGTCGAGATAGAGGGCGTCCGCCTCCAGCACCAGTTCGCGCAGCAGCGCGCGGGCGTCGCCCAGGCCGAGCAACAGCTCGACGCGGCCACCCTCGAAGCCCAGCGTGTGCAGCCCGGCCGTCGCCGGCGGCCAGCGCTCGATGAGCTGCGCAGCCAGCCCGGCCAGCGTGCTGCCGGCATGGGCCCGGGTGAGGTCGTCGCGCGTCAGCGGGTGCTTCTCGACGCTGACGAAGATGAGCCGCTCGCCACGTGCCGGGTCTTGCCGCCAGGCGTCCCAGGTCGCGAGGAAGTTGTTGCCCAGCCCGAAACCCGTCTCCAGCACGACGAAGCGCTCGCGCCCCTGCCAGCCCCCGGGCAGGCCGTTGCCGGCGACGAAGACATGCCTTGCCTGCGCCAGCGCGCCCGCCCGCGAGTGATAGACGTCGCCGAAGGCGGGCGAGGCCGGGGCAGCGGGGTCGGAGAAGTCGACCGCAGCCGGCGTGACGATGGTGCGCGCGGTCATGTGGCGCCGCCGTGCAGCAGCAGAGCCAGCCCTGCGCCGAGCGCCAGGGGCAGGGCCAGCGCCGGGATGACGAAGCGCGCGAAGCGCCAGCCGCCTGCGGCCAGTGCGGTGATGCCGCGCGTCACGCTGTTGCACGCCAGGGCCAGCAGTACGCCCAGCACCACCTGGCCCGGCGTGATGGTGCCCGCCGCCTGCAGGCCGGCCAGCGACGCGACGGGCGCATGCGCGTCCGCAAAGGCGGCGAGGGCCACGGCGCCGTACAGGCCCGAGCTGCCGAAGTGCTCGCGCGCCCAGCTCACCGCCACGGCCACCGCGCTGAGCATCAGCGACAGCGCCAACGCCTCGCGCAACCGCAGCGGGCCGCGTGGGTCGCCGGGGGCTGCCGGCGCCGTGCCGACCTGCTCCACGCGGCGCGAGCGCTGCGCCAGCAGCGCGCCCATGCCGCCGCACAGCACCATGCCCAGCAGCGCCAGGGGCAGCACCGCCATGGCGGCGGCCGGGGCCATGGCGAACAGCATGACCAGTGCCTGCAGCCAGGTCGCGCAGGTGGACATGACCGCGCCTGCCGCGCAGGCCAGCGCCAGGCCCGGCTCGCTGCGTGCGCGGGCACCCATCGCGGCGATGGTGGCCGTGCTGGACACCAGGCCCGACAGCAGGCCCGACAGCGCCAGCCCGGCCTGCGGCCCGGCCAGCCGCAGCGCGACATGGCCCACGGCCTGCAGCACCAGCAGCAACAGCATCAGGCCCATCAACGAATGCGCCTTCATGCCGGCCAGCCAGGGCAGGGGCTCTTGCGGCATCAGCGGCAGCACCACCAGCGCCAGCGCACCCAGCAGCAGGCCGTCGTGCAGCTCCTCATCACGCAGCACCTGTGTCGCAAAGCGGTGCAGCCTCGTGCGTGCCGCCAGCAGCGCAGTCAGCACGACGGCTGCCGGTGAGCCCAGCAGCGGTGCCGTCACGCACAGCGCACCGATCAGGTAGGTGACGAGCAGGGCGATCTCGGTGGTCAGCCCCGGGCTCCGGCCCTGGCCCCGGCCGCGCAGGTAGGCGATGGCGGCCAGCGCCGTGATGGCCAGCGCGCCCACCGCCAGCAGCCCCGGCGCCTGCAAGGCCTGGCACAGCGCACCGGCCAGCGCAGACAGCGTGAACGTGCGCAGGCCGGCCGGCTCGCGGTGCGGCCCGCGCTGCTTGTGGCGCTCGCGCTCCAGGCCGATCAGCAGGCCGCTGCCCAGCGCGGCGGCCAGCCCGATGATCAGGTCGGCGGAGACGCCAAATGCCTGGCCCAGACCGTCCATCACCAATCGACGGTCTCGCCGTGCTGGGGCACGCGCACGGGCAGGCCCAGTTCGTCCTGGATGCGGCAGCGCAGCGCGTCGGCGGCCGCCGGCTCGCCGTGGACGACGTAGACCTGCTCCGGCGGCCGGGGCAGCGCCCGCAGCCACTGCAGCAGGCCGTCGGCATCGGCGTGGCCGGAAAGGCCGTCCAGGTGGCTGACCTCGGCGCTCACCGGCACCCAGCGGCCGCGGATCTTGATCTCGCGCTCGCCGGCCACCATGCGCGCGCCGCGCGTGCCGCCGGCCTGGAAGCCGGGGAAGGCGATGTGGTGGCGGGCCTGGGGCGCCAGCGTCTCGATGTAGTTCAGCACGCGCCCGCCGGTGGCCATGCCGCTGGCCGAGATGACGACGGCCGGCCGCGCGCGCGGCTGGGCCAGCGAGGCGGCAAGCTTGAGGCTCTGCGCCTGCTTGGTGACGTAGTGCACCCGGTCGGTCAGGCTGCGTGCTTCGCTCACTGAGATGCGCAGCAACCGTGCGTGCTTGAGCGTGATCTCGGTGGCCTGCTCGGCCATCGGGCTGTCCAGCCAGATGGGTACGTCCAGCGGCAGCTCGCCGGCATTGCGCAGCCGCTGCAGCACCAGCAGCAAGGCCTGGGCGCGGCCCACCGCGAAGCTGGGCAGCAGCACCGAGCCGCCCCGCTTGAGGGTGGTGCGCAGGATCTGCGCCAGGCGGGCCTGCACGTCCTCGGCTGGGTGCAGGCGGTTGCCGTAGGTGGACTCGATCAGCACCACATCGGCGGCGGCCGGCACCTGCGGCACCGGCATCATCAGGTCGCCCACGCGGCCGATGTCGCCCGAGAACAGCAGCGAGCGGCCGCCCTGGCTCACGTGGATGGAGCTGGCGCCCAGCAGGTGGCCGGCGGGCGTGAAGCGCACCTCGGTGGCGCCGAGCTTGAGCTTGCCGTCGCGGGGCAGCGGCGCGAAGGCCTTCAGTGTCGCCTCGGCCTCGCGCACGCTGTACAGCGGCAAGGCCTTCTCGTGGCGGCTGCTGCCGTCCTTGTTGGCGCGGCGGGCGTCTTCCTCCTGCAGGTGGGCGCTGTCGCGCAACAGCACGTCGCAGAGGTCGCGGGTTGCCGAGGTCGCATAGATCGGGCCCTTTAAGCCCTGGCGGCGCAGCGCCGGCAGGTAGCCGCAGTGATCCAGGTGGGCGTGGGACAGCAGCACGGCATCCAGCTGCATGGCCGGTGTGCCGAGCGGGCCCCAGTTGCGCTCGCGCAGGGCCTTGAAGCCTTGGAACAGGCCGGCGTCGAGCAGCAGGCGTTGGTCACCCAGCGTCAGCAGATGGCGTGAGCCGGTGACGGTGTCGGCGGCGCCGAGAAAGGTCAGCTTCATGGAGCCCCCAACGTTTGCATGGCCGCCGATTCGAGCACCTGCACGGCCGGGCCGGGCTGATCCAGCGCAAGCACCATGGCGCGAGCCACGCGATCCGGCGCAATCGGGCGCCAGGTCTTGGGAATCAGACCGGCCAGCGGCCGGGTCAGCCGCAGCGTCCAGGCCTCGGCCCTGCGGCGTGGTTGGCCCAGTGCCTCGCGGGCACCGTCCAGCAGCGAGGGCCGGACGATGACGAGGCGCTCGAAGCCCAGGGCCGTCAGCGCGGCCTCGGCCTCACCCTTGACGCGGTTGTAGAACATCGCCGAGCGGGCGTCCGCTCCCAGGGCCGAGACGACCGCGCAGCGGGTGGCGCCGGCGGCCTGGGCGGCGCGCGCGACCGCCAGCACGGCGTCCAGGTCCACCGCCCGGAAGGCCGCTTGCGAGCCGGCCTGGGCCAGGGTCGTGCCCAGCGCGATCAGCACCTGCGTGGGTGCGGGCAGGCCGGTCGGAAGGGCCAGCAGGTCGACGACGGCCTCGCGGCGGTGCGGGCCTGGTGGCAGGTCCGTCATCGGCCGGCGCACCAGGGCCAGCACCGGCCGGTCGGCCAGCTGGGTGAGCAAGGCCCGGCCAATCAGGCCGCTGGCGCCGGCAACCCAGGTCGGGGGAGGGGAAGACATGCGCGGGATTGTGGGCGCGATTGGCCGGCGCGCCGTGCTGCTACGCACACCTGCGTAGGGCCGCGCGCCGGTCTTTCTCATTCAATCCCGACCCAGCAGGAGACCGTCATGCACCACCCGTCGCAGCCCGCAGCACCCCCGTCCGTTCGCGCCCTGGGGCCCCGATTGAGCCGCCTCGCCATCAGAGAAAGCGTGCGCGTTCCTGCACCGGGGCGCCACTGACCGTCTCGCAGACGGTCTTGCGCGTCAAGGTGTTGTTCATGCGGTGCTCCGTGAAGGCGGGCACCCGAGCCCGCCCAGTGCCGCGATTTCAGCGTGGCACCTGCGGGGCATCTATACGATCAAGCGCGTAGTGCTGTGGTCAGGGGCTGGTGAACCAGGTCTCGACCTGCCAGGGCTCGGGCAACGCCCGGGCGTCCTGCAGGAAGGCGTGGCGGCCGCGAGTCAGCATCTTCTGCCAGGTCTTGATGTCGGCCAGCGCAGCGCCATCTGCGCCAACCAGGTTGCGTGTGAACTCGATGACGACGACCTCTCCCGGCTTCAGCTCGATCTCCAGCGGCTTGCCCCGGGCTACGTCGTAAGGGTCCACAACGTAGCGCCCGGGCGGTACTTCCAGCATGGCATGGGTGCCGTAGTCCATCGCCGGGGTGAGGGCCTTCTCGGGCGGGTGCTCCAGGCGCATCCAGGCCTCCGAGGCCCAGTCGACCTTGGTTGACACATAGGGCGCCTGCGCTTGCGCGCGAATGCGGATGAACTTGCTGCGTGTGAAGTCGCGCAACCCGGGGCTGGAATAGGTGTTCACGAACGCCAGCGCCGACTGGGAGGCCGACTGCCAGCCCGCCATCTGCTCCGACGGGACCCAGCGCCCGCCGGGGACCGGCGCGTGGTTGCGCACCTCGCCGCGCCGGCTCAGCGTGGCCGGCAACGTGAAGGCAAAGTAGCGCCGCAGGTGCAGGCGCATCCCCCAGATGCGCCCACCCTCGTAGGCGTCGTCGGTGTAAATGTTGCGCAGCGCATGCCACAGCAGCTTGCTGTCGACACGGTCCCATAGGACTTCCTCGACGACCCAGCGCATACGCGGCACCAGGCCCGCCGAATTCATCGCGACGTCGTAGGGGCGCCAGCGGGACAGTGCGAGGTAGCGGCGCTCCGGCGCCACGTCGAGCGCGGCCACCTGGTCGGCCACCTTGCGCTGGGTCCAGATCTGGCGTGACAGCCGTACCGGCACGGCACCGGCAGGCCCGTCGAGATACGCCTGGATCTGGCCGCAGAAGAAGGTCGCCGCGGGCTCCACCGGCACCGGAATGCTGATGCCCAGCATCCTGGTGGACTTGGGCTTGCAGTACTCGTCGCTGGCTTCCACCACGACTTCGATCTGGTCGGCCGGCAACTCGTCCGGCAGCGCGTCGCGTCGTACTTCCAGGTCGGCGGCGTTGTATTGCTTGGGGCCCCAGGGGGCCTCACGCAGTTGCGCGAAGGCGGTTGGCGCCAGGGCTGTCAGCGACAAGGCGAACAGCAGCGCGCGGGCCATTCGCCGTTTGAGTGTCGGACGCTGGCAAGTGGGGGCTGAAGGGCTTTGAGTGATGTCGATTGGCATAGGCATCAGACAGAAGAAGAGGGGGTCTGTTATTGACGCAGCGACCCTGCGATCAATCCTCCAGCAGCGCGGCCAGCGCCTGCGCATCCAGCGGGCTGGCCCGGCCGTCGCCTTCGAGCATGCCTTCGGCCAGTCCGCGCTTGTCGCGGTGCAGCTCGATGATGCGCTCTTCCACCGAGCCGGCCGTCACCAGCCGGTAGACGGTGACGGGCCGCTGCTGGCCCATGCGGTGGGCGCGGCCGGCGGCCTGGTCTTCGGCGGCGGGGTTCCACCAGGGGTCGACGATCAGCACATAGTCGGCCACGGTCAGGTTCAGGCCGAAGCCGCCGGCCTTCAGGCTGATGAGGAAGACCTCGCCCTCCCCACGTTGGAACGCGGCGACGCGCTGGGTGCGCTGAGGCTGAGGCGTGCTGCCGTCCAGGCGCTGGAAGGGCAGGCCCATCTGCGCGAGGCGCGCACCCAGCAGGTCCAGATAGTCGGTGAACTGGCTGAACACCAGCGCCTTGTGGCCGCCGTCGACCAGCTCGCGCACGATGCGTTCGAACTCGGCCATCTTGGCGCCCACCAGGCCCAGCTCGGGCGACACCAGGCGCGGGTCGCAGGCCGCGCGGCGCAGGCGCATCAGCTCGGCCAGCACCTGCATCTGGGCGCCGCGCTCGGGGTCTGCTGCGGCGGCGGCCACGCTGGCTCGGGCGTCGCGGCGCAGGGCTTCGAGGAAGTGGCGTTCGGCCTCGGTCGGCTCCACGCGGTGGACGATCTCGGTGCGCGGGGGCAGGTCTTGCAGCACCTGGGTCTTGGTGCGGCGCAGCAGGAAGGGCGCGACGATGCGGCGCAGGCGCGCGCGGGCCGGCGCATCCTGCTGGCGCTCGATGGGGCCGGCAAAGCGCTCGTTGAACTGCTGCGCCGTGCCCAGCAGGCCGGGGTTGACGAGGTTCATGATGGACCACAGGTCCGCCAGCCGGTTCTCCACCGGCGTGCCCGAAAGTGCCAGGCGGAAGTCGGCATCGAACTCGGCCACGGACTTGGCGCGCTTGGTGGCGGCGTTCTTCAGCGCCTGGGCTTCGTCCAGCACCAGTGTGGCCCAGCGGCGCGCGGCAAATGAATCGGCGTCGATCTGCGCCAGCGCGTAGCTGGCGACGATGACATCGCCCGGGCCGGCGGCGGCCAACAGCGCGGCGCGGTCGGTCGCCTCGGCGTAGACCTGCGCATTCAGGCCCGGCGCGAACGTGGCGCACTCGGCGGCCCAATTGCCGCAGACCGACGTGGGCGCGATCACCAGCGCCGGGCCTTCTTCGGCGCGGTCGATCAGCAGGGCCAGGGTCTGCACCGTCTTGCCCAGGCCCATGTCGTCGGCCAGCACGGCGCCGAAGCCGGCAGCGGCCAGGCGGCGCATCCAGGCGTGGCCCTCGGCCTGGTAGCTGCGCAGCTCGGCGCGCAGAGACTTCGGCGTTTGCGGCTGCAGCGCGGCGGCGGCGGTCAGCTGCTCCACGCGCGTCGCCCAGGCCTTGTCGCCGGCCAGGTGCACGCCGGCCAGGCCCTGGTCCAGCCACGCAGCGCTGGCCTTGGGCAGCTGCAGCTCACCTTTCTTCGTCTGTGCGAGCGAGTCCAGGTCGCGCAGCTGCTGGCGCAGTTGTTCTGACAGCGCCAGGTAATGCCCCTCGGCCAGGCGCACGAAGCGGCTCTTGCTGGCGCGGTTCAGGGCCAGCAGCTCCTGCAGGCCAACGACGCGGCCTTCTTCGACCTGCGCCTCGCCGGTCACCCCCAGCCAGTCTCGGCCGCTGCTGACCTGGATCTGCACCGCGGCGCCGTCCACCGGCAGCACGCGCACCGGTTTGCCCTTGGGCCAGTCCAGCGCGGCGATGCCGGGCAGGCCGGGCAGGCGCTCCACAGCGGCCAGCGCTTCTTCGGCGTCGGCCAGCAGCCAGGGCTGGTCGGGCGGCTGCTCGGGGTCGAGAAAGGGCAGGGCGTCGAGCACGGCGGCGCGATGGCCGGCCTCGGCGGCGAGGTCGCGTTCGGTCGCCAGGCTCAGGCCCTCGTGCAGGCACATCAGCCGCGCGCGGCCCAGGCCCGGCGTGACGGCGGGGCCGAAGTCGCCAAAGGGCTGGGCCACGAGCAGCAGGCTCAAGCCTTCGCCCTGCGGTGTCAGGCGGGCGTGCAGGCGGCTGTCGCCGGCCACGCGCTGGCCGGCGTCGGCGTCGCTGTGCAGCTGGAAGTGGCCGGTCAGCACCTGCAGCGCCGCACCCAGTTCGGCGGTGGCGTTGGCCGGCACCTTCCAGCCTTGGGTCACCAGCTCGGCGACGCGGCGCTGCGTGGGCGTGATGCGGATCAGCCGCGCCCGGCCCGGGCCCTCGCGCAGCACACGCTGGGTGTTGCGGCGCTCGCGCTCGGCGTCGGCCTGGGCGCCGAAGAGTGCGCCCGCGTGCGGCGGCTCGGCGGCGACCAGCGGTGGGTGCAGGTGAAACTCGAAGGCGTCATTTGGCGGCGTGCCGACGCGGCGGACTTCCAGCTCCGGCAGGCCCTCGGCCAGTTCCACCCACTGGCCCGGCGCGTCGGCAAACATCAGGTGCGGGTGGCCGATCAGCGCGACGATGGCCTGGCTCACGTCCAGGCGCAGGTCGTGCACGCCGGCCCAGGCGTCGCGCTCGATGTGGCGGATCACCAGGTTGTCGCGGCTGCGCTGGGCGCCTTGCTTCTTCAGCTTGGCCAGCGTGACGGCCTTGAACTTGGTGATGCCGCGTGCGCTGGTGCTGATCTCCAGCGGCTCCAGCGTGTGGACGCGGCCGGCACTGTCGAGTTTCAGTTGCCAGGCCAGCTCGGGCTTGGTGGCGGCGCCGGCGGGCTTGCCGTCGTCGCTGAGAGCGGCGATGGCTGCCAGCGCGTCCTGCCAGGCCTGGCGGGGCTGGCCGAGGAAGTTGACGGCCTGCGTGGGTTCGGCACCGCCCAACTCCAGGCGCTTCAGCGCAGGGCGCAGGTACTCGGCCAGCAAGGCTTGATCGGCGCCCAGGCCGGCGAGCAGGTCCTGCGCGAGCTGCGGCGTCCAGCCCGGTGCGGGCTTGCCCAGCCAGGCGGCGAGCAGCAGGCGGTCTGCCGGCACGGCGTCGCCCGGCGCGCGTGGCTGGAAGGCGGCTTCGAGAAAACTGTCCTCGCCCAGCTTGACGCCGATGCCATGCGCCCACAGGCCCCAGGCCTCGTAAGCCGTGGGGCTGCGGCTGCCGGATTCGGCAATCGCGTACTTGCGCGCCTGCGCCCAGGCCTTGGGGTCGTCCTGGGCCAGCAGGCTGAGCAGGTACAGGCGCGCGGTGTCCAGCGACAGCGCGTTGCGGCGGCTGCGGCTGGCGATGTGTATGGCCTTGATGGCGCCCTCAAACCCGGTGCTGGCCTCGGCCCAGCGGCCGGCGACGAGGGCGCGGGTGGCAGCCAGCAGCGCGACGCCCGGGCCTTCGAGGCCGCGCAGATGCTGCTCGGCGCTGTCCAGTTGCAGGGCCAGCATGTCGGCCTCGGCCAGCCGTGCGCGCATCGGGATGCTGAGCGATTGCGTGCCGGCCTGCAGCCAGGTGCGCAACTCGGCGCGTATCGGATGGCCGGCGGGCAGCACGTCCAGCAGCTGGCCCAGCAGGCTGTCACGCAGGTCGGCGTCGATCTGACCCAGCAGCTTGGGGCACCAGGGGTCGACCAGCGCCTGGACGGCCAGCATGGGGCTGGACAGTTCCTGCAGGCGCGTGGCGACCAGCTCGCGGAACTCGGCCGCTGGCATGCCCGAATAGATCATCAGGCGCAGCACCGTGCGCATGTCCTCGGGGCTGCGGAAGTTGACCCAGGCGATGGGGTCCTGCCAGTCGCCCCGGCCCGAGCCCAGCAGCCACAGGCGCTGCCGCCAGTAGCGCTCGTGGCCCGGGGCGGCGAGCAGGGTCTGCAGGCGTTCGACATGGTCGGCCAGCACGACGCGCGTGCCCTTGCCGTACAGCCCCTCGGCGCGGCCCTGGGCGACCAGGGCCTGCAGGCCGTCGCGGGTGGCGTAGTGGTCGAAGGTCTCACCATTGGCACGCTCGCGGCCGGTCAGCGACAGCCATTGCATGACGCTGTTGATGCTGGCCGTGCCGCCGAGCAGCAGCAGGGCGTCGAGCAGCGTCTGCAGGTCGGCCTCGGGCAGGGCGCCGGACGTGGCAAGGTGCTCGGTGCGTTGCGCTGCCTTGGCCTCCTTGATCTTGCGCAGCATGTCCTGGGCGGTGACGACCGTGCCGTCGGGCAGGTTGAACTTGAGCGAGTTGTCGAGCGGGGTGCGGGCCATGGCGCGGGATTAGATCAGCCAAGTAAAACGGCCCGCACAGGGCGGGCCGCTTGGCATTGCGCTGGAGCTCATGCCATGCCGCACGCAGGCGGCATGTCCTTCGGCAGGCGTCGCAGAGCACGCAGGTGCTCTGCTCGGTCCGGCCTCAGCGCTTGGGCTGCGTCAGACGCGGGCCGTTGTTGTGGCGCGGGGCGCCGCCGTTGTTGCCTCGCGCCGGCTGGGCACCGGCTGCACGCGGTGCGTGCTCGGCATGCGGCTTGGGCGCGGTCCTCGCGCCGCCGACGCCGGTGTGTCCACCGGGCTTGCCACCCGGCCGGCCTTGGCCGTCACGGCCACCGTCGCGTTGACCGCCACGGCTGTCGCCGCCACGGCCACTACCACCACCACCACCACCACGGCCGCCACGGCCATTGGCACCGGCCGGCGGGTTGGGGTTGCGGCCCCGGCTGCCGTTGGGGTTCAGCACGGTGCGGCCCAGCACGATGGGCTCGGCGCGCTCGTTGGGGTCGGGCGCGAAGCCGGCCACGATTTCCTTCGGGATCTCGCGCTTGATGAGGCGCTCGATGTCCTTCAGGAAGCCGTTCTCGTCAACGCAGACCAGGCTGACCGCTTCGCCCTGGGCGCCGGCACGGCCGGTGCGGCCGATGCGGTGCACGTAGTCCTCGGCCACGTTGGGCAGCTCGAAGTTGACGACGTGGGGCAGCTGGTCGATGTCGATGCCGCGGGCCGCGATGTCGGTGGCCACCAGGCAGGTCAGGTCGCCGCTCTTGAAGTCGGCCAGGGCCTTGGTGCGGGCACCCTGGCTCTTGTTGCCGTGAATGGCCATGGCGCTGATGCCCTGGTCGTTCAGGTAGTCGGTCAGGCGGTTGGCGCCGTGCTTCATGCGCGTGAAGATCAGCACCTGGTGCCAGGGCTGGCCATCGGCGCCGCCCTTGATCAGGTGGACCAGCAGTTCCTTCTTGCGCTCGCGGCCCACGGGGTGGACCTTCTGCGCGATCTGGTCGTTGGTCTGGTTGCGGCGCGCCACTTCGATCAGCGCCGGGGCGTTGAGCAGCTTGTCGGCGAGGTTCTTGATCTCGTCGCTGAAGGTGGCGCTGAACAGCAGCGATTGCTTCTTGGCGGGCAGCAGGGCCAGCACCTTCTTGATGTCGTGCACGAAGCCCATGTCGAGCATGCGGTCGGCTTCGTCGAGCACGAGGATCTGCACTTGCGACAGGTCCAGCGTGCCTTGCTGCGCGTGGTCGAGCAGGCGGCCGGGCGTGGCGACGAGGATGTCGACGCCGTCGCGCAGCTTGTTGATCTGCGGCTGCATGCCGACGCCGCCGAACATGACCATGCTCTTCAGCGGCAGGTACTTGCCGTAGGTCTGCACGCTTTCCTCGACCTGGGCGGCCAGCTCGCGGGTGGGCGTCAGCACGAGGGCGCGGATGGCGATCTTGCCGCGCTTGTTCAGCACCTTCTCGCCGGTGGACAGGCGGTGCAGCAGCGGCAGCGTGAAGCCGGCGGTCTTGCCGGTGCCGGTCTGGGCGCCGGCGAGCAGGTCACCACCGTTCAAGACGGCGGGAATGGCCTGGGCCTGGATGGGCGTGGGGGTGGTGTAGCCAGCGTCGGCAATGGCCTTGAGCAGCGGCGCTGCCAGGCCGAGGGAATCGAAACTCATTCGGGTGGGGAGTGAGCACGCCTGTTCGCATCGGCTGCCGTTGCGACGGGGAGTCGCAACCAGTCTTCGGGCAGCCGGGCGGCGTGCAGGGGCTGAAAAGAGAACGCCGTGCAAGACTGAGAAGCGCGGCGGATGGCCGGCATTCTACTTGGCGGAAACCTTGACCCAGTCGACGCTCAGCCAATTGGCCGGGGAATGCGGCACGCTGATGCCGGCTTTCATCGCCCAGGGGATGACTTGCCGGTGCAGCGGGATCAGGTTGACCTGCTCGCGGTAGGCCTGCAGTGCGGCCTTGACGAGTGGCTGGCGCTTGGCCGGCTCGGTCTCGATGCTGGACGCGGCAGCGAGCGCGTCGCCCTTGGCGTTGATGATGCCGCTGTAGTTGGCCACGCCCACGCCCTGCTCGCCGCGGTTGCGCAGCACGGGGGTCAGCATGACCTCGGCATCCACGGTGCCGCCACCCCAGCCGGCGAGATAGAGGCTGGTGTCGTGCTTTTCGACCTTGGGGAAGAAGAGGGTGCGCGGCATCGCGTTGACGCGCACCTTCACCTTCAACTGCGCCCACATGCTGGCGACGGCGACGCAGAGCTTCTCGTCGTTGATGTAGCGGTTGTTCGGGCAGTCCATCGTCACCTCGAAGCCGTTGGCATAGCCGGCCTCGGCCATCAGCTTCTTCGCGGCGGCCAGGTCATAGGGCAGGCGGGTTTCCAGCGCCGGGTCGTTGTAGCCACCCAGCGGCGACGGCGTCAGCCCGCCGGTCGGGGCCGAGTAGCCGGCCATCAGCTTGGTCTTGATGGCCTGGATGTCGATGGCCTGGTAGAGCGCCCGGCGCACGCGAATGTCCTTGAACGGGTTCTTGCCGTCGGGCGACTTGCCGTGCAGCAGCGTGTCGCGGGTCTGGTCCATGCCGAGGAAGACGATGCGGTTCTCCACGCCGTCGACGACCTTGAGCCCGGCCGTGCGGCGCAGCCGCTCGATGTCACGCGACGGTGGGTCCAGCACGAAGTCGATCTCGCCGGTGATCAACGCGGCCGTGCGCGTCGCGTCGTTGCTGATGGGCGTGAAGCTGAACTGCTGGACATTGCCTTCGAACTGGCCCCACCAGTTCGGGTTGCGCCTGTAGGTCGTGCGCACGCCGGGCTGGCGGCTGACGAGCATGAAGGGGCCGGTGCCGTTGGCGTTCAGGTTGGCGTGGCTGTCCTCACCTTCCTTGAAATTCAGTGGGCGCGTGACCCGGTTCTGCTCGCACCAGCGCTTGTTCATGATGAGCAGGTTCATCAGGTGCTCGCCGAAGATGGGGTTGGGCTTGGGCAGGACAAACTCGACCGTCAGCGGGTCCACGGCCTTCGGGATGCCCACCGCGTTGGCGTAGACGCGGAACGGCGAATTCGGGTCGCGCAGGCGCTGCATCGAGAAGACGACGTCCTCGGCGCTGAACGGGCTGCCGTCATGGAACTTGACCCCGGCGCGCAGCTTCACGCGCCACAGCAGCGGGTTCACCTGCGTCCACTCGGTGGCCAGCGAGGGCACGAGGCTCTCGTCCTTGGCCCGCCGCAGCAGGAACTCGTAGACCTGGTTGTTCAACGAGGTCGTCAGCAACTCGTTCTGGGAATGCGGGTCCAGGGTTTGCAAGTCGCCCTGGGCGGCCCAGCGCAGGGACTGGGCCTGGGCGAGGCTGGTGGCGAGGGCGAACAGGGCGATGAACAGGCGACGCATCTGAATCTGGCTCCATCGAAACACGGGCTCGGCGACAATAGCAGGCAACGCAGGCCTCTTCTGGGGCCTGCCGCCATTTCAGCTTCACAGGATTGCCCCATGGCCCAGTACGTCTTCAGCATGAACCGCGTCAACAAGACGGTTCCCCCCAAGCGCCACATCCTCAAGGACATCTCGCTGTCCTTCTTCCCCGGCGCCAAGATCGGCGTGCTGGGTGTGAACGGCTCGGGCAAGTCGACCATCCTGAAGATCATGGCCGGCGTGGACAAGGAGTACGAAGGCGAAGCCACGCCGATGCCGGGCATCAAGATCGGCTACCTGGAGCAGGAGCCGCGCCTGAACCCCGACCAGACCGTGCGCGAGGCGGTGGAAGAAGGCATCGGCGGCGTGCTGGCCGCCAAGAAGCGCCTGGACGAGGTCTACGCGGCCTACGCCGAACCCGACGCCGACTTCGACGCGCTGGCCGCCGAGCAGGGTGAGCTGGAGTCCATCATTGCCGCCGCCGGCTCCGAGAACACCGACCTGCAGCTGGAAATGGCCGCCGACGCGCTGAACCTGCCGCCGTGGGACGCCGTCATCGGCGTGCTGTCCGGTGGCGAGAAGCGCCGTGTGGCGCTGTGCCGTCTGCTGCTCTCCAAGCCCGACATGCTGCTGCTGGACGAACCCACCAACCACTTGGACGCCGAATCGGTCGAGTGGCTGGAGCAGTTCCTGCAGCGCTTCCCCGGCACCGTGGTGGCCATCACCCACGATCGCTACTTCCTGGACAACGCGGCCGAGTGGATTCTGGAACTCGACCGCGGCCACGGCATCCCGTGGAAGGGCAACTACTCCGACTGGCTGGACCAGAAGGAAAAGCGCCTGGAAGGCGAGCAGAAGAGCGAAGACGCCCGCGCCAAGGCGATGAAGGAAGAGCTGAAGTGGGTGCGCTCGAACGCCAAGGGCCGCCAGGCCAAGAGCAAGGCGCGTCTGGCCCGCTTCGAGGAGCTGAGCGACGTCGAATACCAGCAGCGCAACGTCACCAACGAAATCTTCATTCCCGTGGCCGAGCGCCTGGGCAATGAGGTCATCGAGTTCGAGAACGTCAGCAAGAGCTTTGGCGACCGTGTGCTGATCGACAACCTGTCGTTCAAGGTGCCGGCAGGCGCCATCGTCGGCATCATCGGCCCCAACGGCGCCGGCAAGTCGACGCTGTTCCGCATGCTGCAGGGCGTGGAGCAGCCCGACTCGGGCACGGTCAAGATCGGCAAGACGGCCAAGATGGCCTTCGTCGACCAGAGCCGCGAGAGCATGGAAGCCGACAAGACGGTGTGGCAGGACGTCTCCGGCGGCCTGGACAACATCACGGTCGGCAAGTTCGTCATGCCCAGCCGCGCGTATCTCGGCCGCTTCAACTTCAAGGGCAACGACCAGCAGAAGCTGGTCGGCGCGCTGTCCGGCGGTGAGCGCGGCCGCCTGCACCTGGCCAAGACGCTGGCCCAGGGCGGCAACGTGCTGATGCTGGACGAACCGTCCAACGACCTGGACGTCGAAACCTTGCGCGCGCTGGAAGAGGCGCTGCTGGAGTTCGCCGGCTCGGCCATGGTCATCAGCCATGACCGCTGGTTCCTGGACCGCATCTGCACGCACATCCTGGCCTGCGAAGGCAATTCGCAGTGGTTCTTCTACGACGGCAACTTCCACGAGTACGAAGCCGACAAGAAGAAGCGCCTGGGCGAAGAAGGCGCGCGCCCGAAGCGCATGCGCTTCAAGCCGATCAAGTAAGGAGCTGGGACCCGGGGCGACATCGGGACACAGTTCTTTACCGCCGCCCCAAACATCCCATACAGGGCCGCTGGAAGATGACTGCACCCCATCTTCTTCCAGGAGACCTCTGATGAAAGCCTTCCAGATCCAGAACTTGTTGCGTGTCGGTGCCGTGGCTGCGGCGCTTGCCCTGGGCGGTGTCGCTGCCCACGCGGGTGGTCATGGTGGCCCCCATCGCGGAGGCCCCGCCGCGATGGCAGACGGCGGCATGTTCGGTGCGCGCATGGACCACATGCTGGACATCGTCAACGCGACGGACTCCCAGCGCAGCCAGATCGACACCATCTTCAAGGCCGCGCGCCAGGACCTCTCCGGTCAGCGCGATGCCGGCAAGAAGCTGCACCAGCAACTGGCCACGCTCTACACCGCCCCCAACATC
>Ga0114942_1000149_pt1 | contig 18636 bp, 14 predicted proteins | sample LowerColdCreek_FD_88674 | JGI IMG/M metagenome (GOLD analysis project Ga0114942, IMG submission 88674) | Groundwater microbial communities from Cold Creek, Nevada to study Microbial Dark Matter (Phase II) - Lower Cold Creek | ecosystem: Environmental > Aquatic > Deep subsurface > Groundwater ... | reverse complement strand
TGGCGTCATCGGTCAGGGTTGAAGTCGAGTCGTTTTAGGGTCGCCCACGGGTTAGCAAAGCTTGCCAAAGCAACATCCAAGAGCGGTCGAACCAAGTGACGCCTAACCCTTCCATCGAGGGGGGCGTCCAAGGGCATTCGCCCTTGGACGCCCCTCATGTCAAACGTTAGGCCGCAAATCAATTTTGTTTTCCTAGGAATCTATGAAAAGCACGCGTCGCTACACCGTTACCTATTCGGAATTTAGCCTGGCCTACCTTGAATACCTAAGGAATTTGACGCCACAAGGCCTTCTTTTTCTTATGGCGTTGGTCATGGCGTTCCTTTCAGGGCGAGCGATTGGTTCTGGCAAGCAGGGGACTTTTGTTGCGCTGGAAATTCTCTGTTTTCTGGCCGGACTTGTTGCATGCGTTGCGAATACCCAGCAGTTCTTGCGAAAAGTCAGTTCTCCGCTTGATTTGCTACTTAAACGCTACAAACGTTCGTTCGCCTGGCGAGGCCATACTATGTGGAAGTCCAACTTTTTGTCTTCTTGGGCTTTAGTGAAACGGCGACCTGTGGCATTTGGCGTAGTCTTGCTCAGTGCCGTGCTGGCTTTCCTGGTCCCCATACTTGTCTTTGGCCTTGCGGTAATTAACTCGGGTTCAATTGCTGGGCAGCTTCAGCAGCACGTGGCCTAACCCATCGCTCAACCGGACCCGCAACGGCATGCCACCTTCGGGCCTCATTTCATTCTGGCCCTGCGGCGTCCTGCCGCTGCGGGCCGGTTAGCTCAACCGTTAGGCGTCAGCGGCTATCGTGGGAATCGAATATCACATTACCGTGCCGGCGCCCGTCAGAGAAAAGGTCGCCGCAGCACTATCTGGCCAACTCTCTGGGCTATTGAATCGCGTGGACCCGAAGGCGAATGAGCCGTTTCCTAACGTCTTTGTGAAGATGATTCCGGAGGGCCTGTACGTATGCGACAACCTCACAGACCCAAGAGTGGCTTCGCTGCTTATCCGTAGTCTTATAGATCTCGTACTTCAATACTCGCCAGAGGTCACGCTCGTTGAGCCATGATGCCGCCTAACCATTCATTGCAGCCGACCCAGGCCGGCTGCACCGTCCGGTCGGCTGAACTCCTACGTTGAGCAGCAGCTAAAGACCTATGCGAATAGTCGAAGCACTTCAGATTTCGGGTCGGGGATTGGTTGTCGTCACGGATAGCAAGCTCCGTGATGTGTCCAGTCGTGGCGCCATTCCTCCAGCGGGTGCGCCGGTGCGCTTCTTGACGCCAGACGGAACTCACCGCGAATCAACTATTCGTAGCGTTGAACTGTTCAGCAGTCCGCCTAATCCAGAGAAGCCGTTCGCGTTTGTCGTCCAGGACGGTCTCAGCAAGGCTGAACTTCCGCCAAATACCCAGATCAGTTTCGCAGGCGAGGCCGCATGAGGCGGCAGCGGCTTCTGCTCAACCTTTCGCTGCAGCGGACGGCTTCGCCGCCCGCTGAGCTTTCACGTTAGGCATCACATTCAACTCACTTTTCGCGCATATGTCGTTCAGTCGAATCCTCACGAACATCTGTGCCGACGATCTGGCCAAAAGTCGAGACTTCTACGTTCAGTTGCTTGGCTTTGAAGTCAACTACGACAGTGACTGGTACGTTCAGCTGCGTAGCCCTAAACCCCAAGACCTTGAATTCGGAATCATCAAGCGAACGCACGAACTCGTCCCAATGAACTTCCAGACTGCACCGTCCGGGATGTACGTCACTTTTGTTGTGCCAAATGTCGATGAGCTCTATGAGAACGCTCGAGCTATGGGCGCAACGTTGATCCAAGAACCTCGAAACGAGTTCTACGGCCAGCGCCGCTTTCTAGTGCTTGACCCCTCCGGATGTCTAGTTGACATCTGCTCCCCTTGGAGCAAGGAAGAAGCGTAGGCGCCGCGCGTTGATGACTAACCCACCGCTCAAGCGGAGAGCCAACGGCGTGCCGCCTGGCCCGCGAGGCCGCGCTGGCTATCATCGGCCTCGCGGGCTAGTAGCCGCACTGTCGTCTACCGCTTGGCTAGAACGTTAGGCGGCAGAAACATGCGAATCGCTGTCCTCGGCAATTCAGGCTCCGGCAAATCCACCCTCGCCAACTGGCTCGCTAGCGCCATGGGCGCGGGGCTGCTGGACTTGGATACCGTGGCGTGGGAACCCGGCAAGATAGCCGTACCACGGTCTGCTGAAGCGGCTGCTGAAGAAGTTGGCGACTTCTGCAGTAGGCATGAGAACTGGGTGGTGGAGGGTTGCTACGCCGGGCTCATCAGCATCACATTCGCACATGACCCACTGTTGCTGTTCCTGAACCCAGGTGAGGAGCAGTGTGTGGCCAACTGCCAGTCCAGGCCTTGGGAACCGCACAAGTACTCGTCCAAGACAGAGCAGGACGAGCGCCTGGCCTTTCTACTGTCTTGGGTCAGGCAGTACTACTCCCGTCAGGGCGACATGTCACTCCATGGACATCGGGAGTGCTTTGCAACCTACTCAGGTCAAAAAGTCGAAGTGACTGCAAAGCCCAGATTGGACCCACCCGCCCCCGAGGTGCTGGCTTGGCTGCGCTGACGCCTCTCAAGAAACACCCCCCCCAAGTAGTTGATTTCATTGCCCCTTGCTCGGCGACCTGACGCTCGATCAGGCCGTTTGCGTTTCTGGCACCAGCCGTATGCCCAGTTGCCGGGCACGCCGGCTGAGGTGGGCCATGACGCGCTGGTGGCAACGCTCTGCGGAGTCCTCCTGCCCCTGGGCCGTGTACGCCTGCCCTCGGGTCAGCATCGCGCCAAAGAGCCGGCAAGCACATGGCAGGCGCAACCGCCGCTGACCAGCCAGGGTGAATCCGCACAGGGCCGACCCAGGTGTTGAGCCTTACATTCCCCGCTCGCTCCGGCCGACGCCTACTCGGGTTGGCGGTTCACTCCAACGGGTCTATCCGTCGTTGCCATGCCGAGACGTCCCCGAACCTCGCCTGGGCGGCGGACAGCCGCCATTCGCCTTCCGTCATGCACATGCACAAGTCACTCATCGCTTGCCTCGTCGTCGCATCCTCGATCCTTGCAGGTTGCGCTTCTTCCCCGAGCGCACCGGCTCAGCAGCCCGCAGCAGCGCCTGCGGCGGAAGCACCCCGCATTGCGCCTGCTGTCGCCATCCCCGCGGCGTCGAAGAAGAAGGTCGTCCTGACGATGACGGGGCCGAAGAACGTCGTCGAAGCCAAAGACTGGGCCGAGTTCAAGCGGGAGTGGCGCGAGACTTTTGCGGAGCACGCCCAGCAAGCGAACATCGCCTACTCGTTCTCCGAGGCGGACGTGAAGCCCTCGGGCGAGGAGGGCACCATCCTGGCCGTGGAAGTCGCCGATTACCGCATCGTGGGCATTGGCGCCCGGATCTTCTTCGGTGTCATGACGGGCAATGCCTTCATCGAAGCCAAGGTCAAGGCCGTCAGCCTGCGAGATGGGGCGACCTTCGGCGAACAGCAGTACAGCACGACCTCAAGTGCATGGGGTGGTGTGTTCGCCAAGGTGACGCCTCAGCAGGTGGACTCCATCGCCACCAACATCTTCAAGGACTTCGCTGCCAAGTAAAGGCAGTTCCGGGTCCAGGTGGGTGGCCCGGCGGTATCCGAGTGCTCCTGCAGCGGCACGAGGAGCATGGCCTGGCGTGACGGCCTGTTCACGCATGCGCTGTGCCCAGCGATGCCTCGATGCGGTCGGCCAGGCGCTCGGCCGTGCCGGCTGCGGTCTCGCCGCGATGGCGCTCGGCCACGGCGCGGGCGGCGGCGGTGAAGCGAGGGTCCTCCAGCAGTTGCCCCATCAGGCGCCGCCAGTCGGGACTGGGTGCGCCGGGCGGCACACCGATGCCCAGGCCCTGGCTGCCGAGCCGCCGGCCGGTCATCAGCTGCTCCATGTGGGTGGCCACCGCGAGTTGCGGCTTGCCGGCCAGCAGGGCCGCGGTCGCGGTGCCCAGGCCGCCGTGGGAGACGACCAGGTCCGCCTCGGCCAGGGCTGCGTCCATCTTGACGGGCTGCGCCTCGAAGCGCAGCTGCGGCCCGGCCAGCCGCTGTGCGGCCTCGGCCGACAAGCCCTTGGCGTGCACCAGCGCGCGCGCGCCCAGCTCGCGCAGCGCCTGCACCAGCCGGCCGAACTCGGGGTGGCCGGGGCTGAGGTAGGCAAACACCTGCGGGCCCTTGCCGCCGGGCCAGACGGGCTCGGCGCCGCTGTCGCCGACGTAGGTCGGGCCGCAGAACGGCAGGTCCGCGCCGTAGCCGCCGTAGTGCGACAACTCGGGGATGGACGCGATGGCCTGGTGGCAGCCGTCGAAGAGGTCGGTCAGCCGGGCCAACGGCGCCATGCCCAGCAGCGCCAGCGCCTGGTTGGCCACCGGCAGCAACAGCGCGTCGTCGGCCGCGCAGCGCGAGGCGGCTGCCGGGTCCCAGTGCGCCATGGGCGGGAAGTGCTCCCCGCGCGGCGGCACCTCGAAGCTGGTGCCGATGGTCCACACCGTCATGCCCGATGCCCGGGACGCGAGCAACGCGGTCGGCGCGTGGTCGCAGATCAGCACGTCGGGCTGCAGCACCTCGTACCAGCGCCGCCAGCCGGTGATCAGGCCGGCCAGCCCGGGGGCGTCCAGCCAACCGGCGGCGGCCAGCACACTGGTGTAGTTGCTGAGGCGGGGCGGGTTGGCCAGCTGTGGCAGCCAGACGGGCGCCTGGCCCATCGCGAAACCCTCTGCGGCGACGCGGCCATGGGCACGCGACAGGTCGCGCAACACGAAGCTCACTTCGTGCCCGCGCAAACGCAGCGCACGGGCGGTCAGCAGCAGGCGGTCGATGTGGCCCATGTTGGCCCCCATCTCCCAGGCCATCAAGATGCGGGGCATAGGTGGTGTCGAAATTCTTTACAAAAACTGAATTAGGGGGGTGTGGTTTCTGGCGTAAGTGATTGAGTGAATTGGGGATTTTTTGCTGGCCCGGAGTTTGCGTCGAGCCGCCACCGTTTCGCACAACAACCAGGAGCACCCGAACATGATCTTGCCGCAATCCAGCCTTTCCCGGCTCACCCTGGCCGCGCTGACCACGCTGCTGGGCCACGTTGGCGTTGCCCATGCTGCGCCGGTCGTCGGTGCCAGTTCGCTGGCGGCGGTCGCCAGCGGCCCCGCCACGCCATCGACCACAGGCGTCAGCGGCGACGCCTACGTCAACAGCTACTCCTCGATCGGCGACCTCACCGGCAATGCCTACGGCTACGCATTCGCCAACACGGGTGGCGCCTACGCGGTCAGCGTCAACACTGCCGGCATCGGCAACAGCGCCGCGCATGCGCAGTTTGTGCACCGCTTCACCAACGAGACGAGCGTGGCGCAGCACTACACGCTGAGCTTCCACATCTACGGCGGCAACATCTCGACCAATTCCTACTACCGCCCGTTGGTCAGCGGCGAATCCCTGACCGCCAGCTATGCGGCCTCGGTCAAGGCCAATGTGAACGGCATGGGCTGGACCTCGGTGTTCAGCTCGGCCGCCACCGTCACGACCGATGAGAACGGCAGCACCGGTTCGCGCAGCGGCACCGACCTCAGCGGCAGCGACGGCGACTTCAGCGACGGCAGCTACTACTGGAGCAACGACTACTACAGCGTGAACCTCGGCATCGTGGCTGCCGGCGGCTATGTCGATGTGCTGTCCGAGGTGGACAACAGCGCGATGTCCAATGTCGGCATCTACAACTTCACCGGCGGCGAGTGCGGCTACGGTGACGGCTACGGCGATGCCCGCAGTCAGAACTGCGGCTACGGCGAAACGTTCGCCGGTACGGCGTCGTCCTTCTATGGCGACCCGATCGCCCTGAACGGACTGGGCGGCACGGAGAACGCGCTCGATCCGGACGGCTTCGCGGTCACCGCCGTGGAGGTCCGTGACCTGCCGGAGCCGGCCAGCCTGGCGCTGGTGGGCCTGGCGGTTGGCGCGGCCGGTGTGGCGCGCCGCCGCCGCAAGCAGGGCGACGGCGAGTGATCGTCTCTCGCCCCGGATGAACAAGGCGCCTTCGGGCGCCTTGTGCGTTTCAGGAGCGGGTGAGCAGCGCGCGCAGCTGGGCCTGCATGCGCTGCCCCCAGGCCGCATCCTCGGCGGCCAGGGCCTGGCGCTCCAGCCGCGCGGGCGTGTCGCCGCCGCCGGACTGCAGCAGCCAGCGCAGGAAGCGCGTCTCCCAGCCGTCGGCGAAGAACATGCGTTCCCGCGTCCTCGCCCGGGCATGGGCGGCAAACAGCTGTTCCGCCGCAGCGGCCAGGTCGATGGCTGGCAGCGGGCCGTCGCGGTCGACGAACTGCGACAGCCAGGACGCATTGGGCGTCGCCTCGCGCGGCAGGCGCAGGTCCATCAGGTTCTCGGCCAGGCGCGTGGCGCCGCCCATCTGCAGCAGGTAGTGGGCCAGCAGCCAGCCGGCGGCGCGCGGCGGCAGCGGCAGGCTGTCGGGGGCGAAGAAGGCGGCCAGCAACGGCGTGCGGCGCAGCACCATCGCCGACAGCGGTGCCAGCGGCCAGTCGCGCAGCAGGTGGGCAAAGGCGTTGACCGTGCCGCCGCCCCAGCCGCTGGCCGTCAGCAGGATGCCGTGGTGCACCAGCACGCCATCGGCGTCGATCAGGCGCAGGTCGCTGGCCGTCAACATGGGCAGCGTGCCGAAGCGGTGGGCGCGCAGATGCTTGGCGGTGAAGAGCGGGTCCGGCCGGTCGCCGGCGCCGAGGAAGCACAGGTAGCCGCCGCGCGCCGCGAGGAAGCCGGCGCGCATGCGGGCATAGGCATCGGCACCGTCGGGCGTCTCGGCGCGCAGGCCGGTGCAGGCCGCGGGCAGGGCGGCCAGCGTTGCGGCGTCGCCCACCCAGACGGGCTCGTGGTGGCTGTTGCTCAGGGCCGCGAAGGCCTGGGCCGTGGCCAGCGCCCAGGCGGGCGGAGCGTCCTGGGCATCGACGATGAAGCTCAGCAGCGGCTGCGGGTGGCGCCGGCTCACCGGGTCGGCGCGCAGCACGTGGGCCAGCCGGCCGATGTAGCCCAGGCGGTCCTCGCGCTCGGGCTCCGAGAAGGGCTGGGCATCGATGATCAGCTCCAGCAGGCGCAGGTGTTTGGGCCCGCGGTCATTCCAGACCGGCTTGGCACGAAAGCGCCCGTTTTCGATGCTGGCGAGGTTGTTGTTGCCGTGCACGACGTAGCTGCCCAGGCGCTGCTGCAGGTAGTGCACCTCGCCCGTGAAGATCATGGCCACATGGCCGAGCACGAAGTCCGAGCCCATGCGCCATTCCCAGAGCGGCACCTGGGTCATCACGCGCTGCAGCAGGCCGCGCCCGAACACCATGCCCGAGGTGACGGCGAACGGGAAGAAGTGATGCGCCGCGGAGATGTGCAGCATCGGCCCGAAGCGCTGCTGGTTGATGACCTCGAACCAGCCGCCGGCGATGGGCTCGCCGTCCTCGCCGTCGAGGATGTCCAGGTCGTGGCAGAGGAAGAGGTTGTCGCTGTCCACCTGCAGCGTGCCGAGGTGGCGGGCGATCTCGGCGAGCTTGTGGGCGTGGCAGCGGTCGTCGGCGTCCAGCAGGCACACGTAGTCGCCGCTGGCCTGGGCCAGGCCGGCCGCGAATGCCGCCGTCTGGCCGCGGTTCTCCTGGAACACCAGCTTCACGTCGTCGCGGCCCGCCCAGGCCTGCAGCCGCTCGCGCGAGTCGTCGGTGGAGCCGTCGTCGACGACGATGACCTCGCGCAGCCCGGCCGGATAGTCCTGCGCCAGCACGCTGTCGACGGCGCGGCCGACCAGGGCGGCGTGGTTGTAGTTGGCGACGATGACGCTGAAGCGGGGGGGCGACGACGGGGACTCGACCATTCAGTGACCTCTGGCGGCTGGCATGCAGGGCCCGGATCGTAGTGGCGGCCGGCGCCGCTCAGTGCTGCTGCAAACGGCGGCGCCCCTCGGTGTGAGCTGCCCGCCGCCTGGCATGGCCGAGCGCGGCGAGCCCTGCGAGCATCAGGACGAAGGCGCCCGGCTCCGGCACGGCCGACACGTCGCCGCTGAAGTCGAACCGCGTCAGCGCCACCGAGGGCGAGATGAACTGCCCGCTGCCGAGGAAGGTGGCGCTGCCCGTGGCGCCGAGGAAGGCGCCCGTGCCGCCGGTGAAGCTGACCTGGCCGATCAGGTCGAACAACGACGCGGCGGCGCCGGGCACCATCTGCACGCTGAAGCTGCCGTACAGCTCGTCGCCGTTGGCCGCGACGAACCGGTTGGTGCCGGTGCCCTGGCCGGTGGACAGGTCGATCACGTCGCCCGAGTGGTAGGTCAGCGGGCCCCAGGTGCTGCTGCCTTCGGCGAGGGTCTGCACCCGCACGACCGGCCCGGTGGAGTTGATGACTTCGACGATCTCGGAGTTGCCCTGCACGCTGGCGCTGAAGCTGGCGGCCTGGGCCGCGCTGAGTGTGGCGCAGAGCAGGGCGGCGCCAGCGAGCCGGCGCAGGGGAGGTGTCAGGCGGTTCATGGGTGCAATCCTCAGGCTTGTTGCAGTGGGGTGGGCGTGACGCTGCGCAGGGCCCAGGCGGTCCAGCAGGCGGCAGCGATGTCGATGGCGGCGAAGAGGGCGATGGCCGAAGGCGCGATGGCGGCAGCCACGAGCCCCAGCAGAGCAGCGCCCGCAGCGAGGCGCCGCCACACGGTGGCCCGCCAGAGCAGGGTGGGGCCGGCGTGCGCCGTCAGCACGTCCATGGCGCCCAGGGCCAGCGCCAGCACGCCGGTCACGCGCACCCAGACGTCCTGCTGCACGGGCAGGGCCAGCGGCGCCAACAGCACGGCGGGGGCGAGCAGCAGCAGCGCGCCGGCGACGATCAGGTAGAAGCCGCACAGCCGCACGGAGCGCGCGGCGGGATGGGAAGCAGGGTGGGAGTGGAGGGCAAGTCGTGCCATGGGATGAGCCTTGTTGAACAGGTCATCCATTGCAGGCCAACGCGGGCCGCAGGGCTACGGGACAGGCGTCCGAGTCCGCGCGCAAACGCCGGCGGCGGCCGGGACAGTCGTCCCGACAACCGTCCCAGACTCAGGAAAAGCCGAGTTCGCGCGCCCGCACGACCGCATGGCTGCGGCCCTCGACACCCAGCCGCGTGTACAGGCTGGACAGCCCGTTGCGCACGGTCTTCTCGGCCAGGCCGAGCTGGGCGGCGATCTGCAGGTTGTCGCAACCGCGCGCCACTAGCGCCAGCAGCTCGCGCTCGCGCGGCGTGAAGGCGCGGCCCGCGTCGGCGGTGGCCCCGGCCGTGCCGATGAACTCGGCCATGGCCTCGCAGAAGCGCTCGAAGGCCGGCTCACCCGCCAGCGGCACATGGTTGCGCGTGCGCAGCGATTCGAAGCGGGCGCCCGGAATGGCGGCAGCCAGTTCGCGGCCCTGCTCGATGCCCACCGCGGCGTCGCCCTCGGCATGCAGCACCAGCGTCGGGCATTGCACGCCGCCGATCTCGGCCCGCACGTCCAGCGTCAGCCGTGAGCGGAACAGGCTGACCGCGCGCGCCGCGTCGCAGGAGCGGCGCTGCTGTTCGTTCAGCGCGGCCACCTGCTCGGGCGTGCCGTCGGGGATCATCGTGCTGGTGAAGAACTGCTGGACCGGCGCATCCCGCACGCCCCAGCCCAGCTCGATCAGCTGGGCCTGGGCCTGAAGATAGGCCTGCTGCTCCGCGCTGAGCTGCCGGCACAGCAGGCCGTGGGAATAGCCGCCCAGCAGCACCAGGTGGCTGACACGCTCGGGGTGGCGCGCCGCGTAGGCGATGGCGGGGGCCGCGCCGCCGGAGATGCCCAGCAGCGCGACGCGCGGCAGGCCGGCGGCCGCGACGACGGCGGTGATCTCCTCCAGCGACGAGGCCAGGTCGGGCACCACGTCGTCACGGCCCGACAGCCCGCAGCCGCGCTCGTCGTAGCGATAGACGGTGAACGACCGCCCCAGCCGCTCCAGCCAGGGCCGGAACATGGCGGAGACGGTGTCGTACTCCAGATGGGTCATCCAGTGCCCGGCGCGTAGCAGCGCCGGCCCCCGGCCGCTGCGCGCCCACGCAATGCGCGCACCCGAGGGCAGGTGGGTGAAGCGCAGTTCCTGGCGCAGGGCGACCGGCGTGGACATGGCGGCACTTTAAGCGGCCATTGCCGAGCGCGGCGCCGCACGCGTTGCTGTTGGCGCATGCCGCTGCGCCGACACTGCCGCAGCGAATGTGGAACCATCGCGGCCGGCACAGGTTCACTGCAGGCGCTGCCGCAGCCGCATCATCATGATGCTGGCGCGGTACGCGATTTGCCCCTCTCGGCCATCCCTGGAGCGACTTGAAAGAAACGTTTTTGGCAAACCCATCGCATTTGCTGACCGGCGGCGTGCCGGCCGATCAACTGCATGTCCTCATCATTGACGAGGGCGAGCTGTCCCGCTCCATCCTGAGCCGCATCCTGCGGGAGCTGGGGGTGCGGCACTCGCATCTGCAGACGGCCCGCCGCCCCGAGGAAGCGCGCCGCGTGATCAAGAACGCGCCGCAGCCCTACGACTTGATCGTCAGCGACATGACCTTCCGCCAGCAGGGCCCGAACGACATGACGGGCCAGGACCTGCTGGACGAACTGCGCCAGGCCAAGGGCCTGCCCATGCAGACGGCCTTCATCATGGTGACCGGGGAGGCGCGCTACCAGCATGTGGCCGACGCGCTCGAAGGCGCGCTCGACGACTACCTGCTCAAGCCCTTCACGGCCCGCCAGTTCGAGGAGCGGCTGCAAGTGGTGCTGGAGCGCAAGCAGGCGTTCAGGCAGGTGTTCCAGGCCATCGAGGCCGGCGACTACGCGCAGGCGGCCGCGCTGTGCGAGGCGATGTTCCGCGACAGCCCGACCTACAAGGTCTACGCCGCGCGCATCGGCTCCGAGCTGTATCTGCGCCTGGGTCAGCTCGATGCGGCGCGGCGTATGTTCGAGGCGCTGCTGGCCTACAAGGCGGTGCCGTGGGCCCGGCTGGGCCTGGCCAAGATCGACCTGGGCGGAGCCGATGCCGACAAGGCCTGCCGCGCGCTGGAGACGCTGCTGACGGAGAACCCGGCCTATGCCGATGCCTACGACGTCTACGGCCATGCGCTGCTGGAGGAGATGAAGGTCGAGGCGGCCGTCGACGTGTTCGCCAAGGCGGTGCAGATCACGCCCGGCAATGTGTCGCGCCTGCAGAAGCTCGGCTCGCTGCAGCTCTACCTCGGCCAGAGCAGCGACGCGGCCAGGCACCTCGGTGCCGCGCTGGCGATCGGTGCGAACTCCCGCGCGCTGGACTACCAGGGTGTCGTGGCGCTGGCCATCGCGAGCCTGGACATGGGCCAGATCGACGGCTGCGACCGCGCGCACAAGCGCCTGCAGGAGGCCCTTGGCCGGCATCCCGACAGCTACCGGGTGGGCATGCTGAAGCTGGCCAGCGAGGTGGCGCTGCAGCTGGCGCTGCGGCGGGCCGAACCAGCGCATGCGGGCCTGCGCGAGCTGGCTGCGCAGATGGACCAGCCCGACTTCACCTACGAGATGGCCGGCAACCTGATCCTGCTGCTGGTGCGCTGTGCCGGCCAGCAGCCCATCCCGGAAGCCATGACCTGGGCGACGCGTCTGGCGCGGCGCTTCTGCATCTCACGACCGCGCACGCGCCTGCTGGAGCTGGCGGCTGCCGCCATGCCGGCGGTCGAGGCGCTGGTGCGCGACACCGCCGTGGACATCAACGCGCAGGCCAACGAGGCGATGGCGCACCTGGTCGGCAAGCGGCATCAGCGCGCGCTCGAAGCGCTGGCCGAGTTGGCGCGCAGCAGCCTGAACGCGCGCATCATCAACCTGGCCCGCGCCACGTTGAACCACCATGGCCAGCACCTGGCGCCCGATGCCTTGCACCGGCTGCGCGAGACGATCGAGCCCCTGCACGCGAGCTACACCGACGCTGGCCGGCGCCTCGTCGAGCGCAAGGACTGACCCTTCCCCCGCCCGCCGTCCTCAGCGCTGGCGGCGCGTGCGGCTCAGCAGGCTCAGGCTGAGCAGGCCCGCCGCCAGCAAGGCCCAGCCGGCTGGCTCGGGCACCACGGCGGCCTGCTCGACGCCGCTCAGGTGCAGGCGCCAGAAGCCGCCCTTCTGGTCGTCGGCATTGAAGTCGTAGCTGGGCTGGTTCCAGCTGGCGAGCGCAATGGGCGTGTCGCCGTCGTACGCGAAGCCGTCGCCGAGCGAGGCGCCCAGCGCGTCGTTCGATGCCGCGTTCAGCACCAGCCGGTAGCTACCAGCGGCAGCGGCCGTGAACTGCAGGCCGGCGTCGAAATAGCCAGCGCCCGCGTTGACGAAGCTGCCGCCGTCGTCGTCGGCATTGACGATGGCGCCGCTGCGGGTGAGGAAGAGCTGCGGGTCGAAGTTCAGGCCCGACTGCCAGGAGTCGGTCCACAGGCTGACGGTGCTGCCGGCGGCGACCTGGAAGTCGATGACGACCTTGTCGTTGTGATTGACGGCCTGGCCGGAGAGGCTCAGGTCGGCGGCCTGGGCTGAGGTGGCCGCAAGCAGGGCGATGGCGATGAGTTGGCGCATGGGAGTTCTCGGCAAAAGGTCAGGGAGCCAGCAGCGGCGGGTTGGCGCGCGAAGGCGTCTGGGCCGAGGGGCGCAGGCGGTTCTCGCCCTGGCGAACCTCGAAGGCGGTGGCGAAGGTCTCGACATTGCTCGGGCTGGCGACCGTGTCCACGTACCACCACTCGCCGACGACGCGGTCGCGGTTCACGTCCATCAGCATGTAGCCGCGGCGCGTCAGCTGCACGTACTTGAAGTGCGGGTTGTAGAAGCGGATGGCACCGGCCACGCCGCCCGTCGTGTCGGTATCGACGCCAGGCGAGCTGACCGACGTGCCGACGAACTCCACGCCCAGCGAACCCGCGCCGGTCGCCTTGTCGTAGCCGCCGTTGGCCACGGACGGGTTGTAGGGGTTGGGGTGCAGATCGGCCGCCCAGCTGCTGTGGATGTCGCCGGTCAGCACCACCAGGTTGTCGACCTTCGCGTTCGTGGCATCGCCCTTGATGGCGGCATACAGGCGGTTGCGCGCCGGCTCGTAGCCGTCCCACTGGTCGCCGTTGATGAAGTACAGGCCGGGGTCCTTGACCTGGTCGGTGCCGGGCGCCTTGAGCTGGGCGAACATGACGCCCTGGCCCAGCAGCTTCCAGCGTGCCGGCGTGGTGCGCAGGCGGTTGATGAGCCAGGTTTCCTGCGCCTCGCCCAGCAGCGTGCGGCTGGGGTCGCCGTAGCCCGGGTCAGTGGTCGCGAAACCGGCACCGAACGCGGTGGGGTGAATGGCCGTGGTCAGCTGCTGGGAGCGGGCGCTGAGGCGCTCTTCCAGCATCAGCAGGTCGGCCAGGTCGCCGTAGGCAAAGCCGCGGTGGTTGTCGCGCAGGTTGCCGTTGGCCGGGCGCACCGGCATCCACTCGTAGTAGGCCTGCAGGCCCACGGCGACGCGGGCATTCCAGTCACCCTCGGTGCCGGGCTGGTGGTTCTGCGCGCCGTCCTTCCAGCCGTCGTTGGTGATCTCGTGGTCGTCCCAGATGGCCACCAGCGGATGCTGGCGGTGCATGGCCTGGGAGTCGGCGTCGCGCTTGTACTGGGCGTGGCGCATCCGGTAGTCCGCCAGCGTCACCATCTCGTGCGCCGGCTCGGGCGTGCGCACGTTGCCGTACTGGCCGGCGCCGTATTCGTAGATGTAGTCGCCCAGGTGCATGACCAGGTCGAGGTCGGCGCGGGCGGCGATGCGGCCGTAGGCATTGAAGTAGCCGTAGGCATGGTTGGAGCAGCTCACCACGGCCATGCGCAAGCTTTGCGCGCCGGTGGTGGGCAGCGTCTTCGTGCGGCCGACGGGGCTGGTGGTGCCCTCGGCGGTGAACTGGTAGTAGTAGGTCGTCGCCGGCTTGAGGCCGACGGGGTCGACCTTGACCGTGTAGTCGCGGCCCGGGTTGGTCTTGGTGGTGCCGCGCAGCACGACTTGCGTCAGCGCCGGGTCGGTGGCGATGACATAGGTGACGGTGATGGCCGGCTTGGGCGCGGCGGGCGTCACGCGCGTCCACAGGATGACGCGGTCAGACAGCGGGTCGCCGCTGGCCACGCCGTGCTGGAAGACGGCGTTGACGGCCGCTTGCGCGCCCATCGGCAGCAGCGCGGGGGCGGCCACCAGGGCTGCTGCGCCGGCGCTGGAGCGCTTGAAGAAATCACGGCGGCTGTTGCCGGTGCGGACAGGTTGAACTTTGGTGGGGCGACCCATGGCTGACCTCGTTGGATGTGGCCGCGACTATCGCCACCGGGTATGACGGCGCTGAGACAGTGAAAGCCTGAGCCGGACCACCCGAGCGCCTCTCTATGATTTCGCGCCATGGCCCTCGCCCACACCAAGACCCGCGCGCCGCGCCCCCGGGACGGCTTGCTGCTGCCGCGCCCGGCGCTGCTGGCGACCGTCGACAAGGCCTTGGACGAGCAGCGGGTGCTGCTGGTGTGTGCCCCCGCCGGCTACGGCAAGACGGCGCTGCTGACGCAGGCGCTGGCGGCGCAACCGGCCGACACGGCCGTGGCCTGGGTGGCGCTGGACGAAGGCGACGACCTGGGCCGGCTGCTGGACTGCCTGTTCGCCGCGCTGGAGCCCTACGACCCGCCCTGGCGCACGGCGCCCGAGGGCCTGCGCGACACGGCGCTGCGCGGCGGCGCCGATGTCGTCATGGTGGCCGACGCGATGCTGAATGCGCTGGAGGCCTGCGACGTGGCGCGCGGCCTCATCGTGCTGGACGACGTGCACCACCTCGTCGACGACGCCTCGCTGCAGTTCCTGGACCGCTGGCTGGCCCGCATGGGCTGGCGTTGGCGGCTGGTCCTGTCGGCCCGCCACGAGCCGCCGCTGCGGCTGGCGCGGCTGCGCGCGGCCGGCGAGCTGGCCGACCTGGGGCCTGCCGAGCTGGCGCTGGCGCGCGGCGAGGTGGCGCAGCTGGCGCAAACAGCGGGCCTGGGCGAGGCCGACGCGGCGGGGCTCTATGAACGCTGCCAGGGCTGGCCGGCCGGGCTCCGTCTTGCGCTGGGCATGAGCCAGGGACAGCGCCTGCCGGCGGCCATCGACCGTGCCACCTTCGACTACCTCGCCGCCGAGGTGCTGGACCGCCTGGATGCCGGCCTGCGCGGCTTCCTGCTGCGCACCAGCGTGCTGCACGAGCTGGATGCGGCGCGCTGCCAGGCGCTGGGCGAGGACAGCCACGCCGCCCATTGGCTGGCCGAGATGGAGCGGCTGTCGCTGTTCGTCACCGTCGTCGATCTGGCGCCGCACACGCTGCGGCTGCACCAGCTGTTCCGCGACATGCTGCAGCAGCGCCTGCGCCAAGGCCAGCCCGAGGCGCACCGCCAGTTGCTGGAGCGCGCCGCCGCGTTGGAGGCCGACGCGCTGCGCCGCCAAGGCCTGCTGCTGGCGGCCGGCCGGCCCGAGCGCGCCGCCGAGCTGCTGCTGGGCGATGGGCCGCTGCTGATGAACCAGCTCGGCGCGCAAGGCCTGCTGGACCTGACACGCCGTTTCGGCGCCGAGTTTGCCGACTTCGCCGAGTCCAGCCCCGAGCTGCACCGCGTCAAGGCGCTGTCGCTGTGGGTGCTGTGGGAGGCGCAGCAGGCCGAGTGGCACCTCAGCCGTGCCGAGGCGCTGTACCAGGCGCGCGGCGACGAGGCCGGCCTGCTGGCGTCGCGCGCCCACCGCAGCATCCTGCTGATCGCCCAGGGTCGCCTCAGCGAGGCCGAGGCGCTGCTGCGCGACCTCGACCCGTTTGCGCTGAGCGGCGAGCTGCGCCGCCTGACGCTGCTGGGCCGCACCTGGCATGCGTTGGAGGTGTGCCGCTTCGACGCCGTCGCGCCGCTGATGGAGGCGCTCGTCACCGAGCTGCTGCAGGCGACGTCGCTGGAGGCCTGGTACACCGGCTCTCCGCCGCCGCGGCAGATCAGCTGCGTGGGCATGGCGCCGGTGACCGAGCGCTGGTATCGCGGCGCGATGCAGGTGCTGGGCGAGCGGCCGCTGCCCTTCGGCGTCAACGCCCACCTGGCGCAGGCCTGGAACTACTTCTGGCAAGGGCGGCTGGCCGAGTGCCAGCAGTTGCTGGCGCGCGCCGAGGCCGATGCGGCCTGGTTCGGCCGCATCATCATTGCCCGCAACCACGGCCAGGCGCTGCACGCGATGCTGGACCTGATCGCCGGCCGGCACGAGTCCGCGCTGGCGCTGATGCGGCTGCGCCTGGCCGAGCATGTGCCGGGCTATGGCGCCTGGGGGCAGTGGCATGCCACCTTCTTCATGAGCCGCATGGCCGCCGCCTGCGGCGACCGCGCCGCGCTGGCCGACGGCATCGAACGCCTGCTGCGCATCGGCGCCGATCTGCCGGACCTGCAGATGCCGCACCGCCCGCGCCCGTTGCAGGGTCTGCAGGCGCAGCTGGCGGCGCTCGATGGCCGGCGCGACGTGGCCGTCGCCGGCTGGCGCACGCTGCTGGCCGACGGCGAAAGCGGCGACCTGCTGGGCCAGCTGGCCGAGGCCCGCCTGCGCCTGGCCGCAGCGCTGCTGGACACCGGCGACCGCGCCGGTGCGGCCGAGGCCTTGGCGCCGGCTCTGGCCCGCCGCGAGCCCGGCGGCCTGCTGTGGGCCGCGCCGCTGCTGCTGCAAATGGCCGCGCGCGACTGGGGCGAGCTGCTGGACGTGGCCGACCTGGCCCGCCTGCGCGGCTGGGCCGACGCCGTGCGGCCGGCGACCCAGGCGGTGGAGGCCGCGCCCGGTGGTGCACTGGCGGACGAGCGGCTGTCGCAGCGCGAGGCCGAGGTCATCGCGCAGATCGCCGCCGGCGCCAGCAACAAGCACATCGCCCGCGCGCTGGACCTCAGCCCCCACACCGTCAAGCGGCATGTGGCCAACATCCTCGACAAGCTGGGGCTGAACTCACGCGGCGAAGCCGCCGCGTGGTTCAACAGCCAACGTCAGGCTTCAACCAGGCCCGGCACGCTGGCCTGATCCACCGCCCGGCACAGCTTGGCCCAGGCGCTGTCGTTCAGCAGCGCGCGCGCCGAGGCCAGCACCGGCGCCTGTACCGCCGGCGGCAGGCCGCCGATGACCAGCGCGCGCTCGGCGGTGGTGAGCGCCGGGATCATCCAGCGCAGCACCTCGCTCATCTCGTGCGGGCCGATGCTGGCCAGGATGCGGCCGTGCAGCTCGAACAGCTCTTCGTCCGAGTAGGCCGCCCACAGCGCCTGGTTGTGGCGGCTTTCCTCCACGGCCATGTGCTCGAAGTTGTGCGCCACGAAGGCCGCGAAGCGCCGGTACAGGCGCTGCGCCGCGCCGGCTGACGGCATGGCCCGCAGTGCGGCGCCTTCCGCGCGCAGCGTGGCGATGGTGTCCAGGTGCTCGTCATGCTCGGCCTCGATGGCGGCGCTGGCGCCGGCGCGGCGGGCCTCGATGGCCGGGTGCATGAAGGTGTTTTCCTTCTCCACATGGTGCCTGGCCGCATCCAGCAGCGCGTCCAGCTGGGCCAGGCCAGCGGCCAGGTCCAGCGGGTCGTCGACGTCCAGGCGGCTCAGCTGTTGCAGCGTGTCGGTCATGAACAGGCGCAAGGCCTTGTGGATGTGGGCGTAGAGGTCGGGGCGGGTGGCGCTCATGGGGGAACTCCGGTGGTGGTGGGGTGACCGCCAGTGTTCCGGCCGGCGCCGCTGCTGCCATCGCCCCGAAGGACCATCGCCGAGGAGCCATGGCATGGCCTTCGTCATGGCTCCTTGTGAGTTTTCACAGTGGCTCGTCGGGGCGATGCCCAGGCGAGGGCCGCTCGGCACAGTGCCGCTCCATGCCACGCCTTGCCGCCATCGCCGTTCTGTTCTGCCTCGCCGCCCCGGCCGGCGCGGTGCTGCCCGAGCGCCTGAGCCAGACAGGCTTGGATGAGCCGGGCGTGCGCGCCTTCGAGCCGCGCTTTGCGCTGTGGTCAGACGGCGCGGCCAAGCGCCGCTGGATCGCGCTGCCGCCCGGCGCGCAGGTCGACGCCAGCCAGCCCGACGCCTGGCGCTTCCCCGCCGGCACACGGCTGTGGAAGGCCTTCAGCGTCGCCGGGCGGCCGGTCGAGACGCGGGTCATCACACGCGCTGCCGATGGCCGCTGGGCCTTCGCCAGCTACGTCTGGCAGGGCGACGACGCCGTCAAGGCGCCGGCCCGTGGCCAGGTGCTGACGCTGCCCGGCGGCCAGCGCTACGACGTGCCGTCGGTCGGCGACTGCATGGCCTGCCACGCCGGCGCGCGCAGCCCCGTGCTGGGTTTCGCCGCACTGCAGCTCGGCCCCGCCGTGCCGGCGCTGGTGCGCGAAGGTCTGTTCAAGAACGCACCCGCCGCCTGGGCCACGCAGGCGCCGGACTTCGTCGCCGCCAACCCCGCCGAACACGCGGCCCGCGGCTACCTGCACGCCAACTGCGGCCACTGCCATCACGGCGACATCGGCGACGGCGGCGTGCCCGTGCCGCTGCGCCTGGCGCTGGACGTGGGCGCAGCACCCGCGCCCGTGGACGGCGCCGCTGTCACGCGCCGCGCCGGCACCCGCAACCCCTACC
>Ga0114942_1000148_pt1 | contig 18745 bp, 22 predicted proteins | sample LowerColdCreek_FD_88674 | JGI IMG/M metagenome (GOLD analysis project Ga0114942, IMG submission 88674) | Groundwater microbial communities from Cold Creek, Nevada to study Microbial Dark Matter (Phase II) - Lower Cold Creek | ecosystem: Environmental > Aquatic > Deep subsurface > Groundwater ... | reverse complement strand
TCGCGACGGCGCGCAACTAACCGCCGAGAACGTGCTGGCTACGCTGCAGCTGATGCTCGCCGATGTGGCCGGCGAGATCACTGCGGCGCGCGACGAGGCCGCGTCCCATGTTGCTGCGATTCGCCATGCGATGGCGCCACTTCAGCCCCTGCTCTCCGCTGTCGCCCGTCGTGCCGCAGTGGCATCCACTGAGCGCGATGCCCTTTTGCGGCGGGCGCAAGGCTTGAGTCAAGGCGCTCCGATCTCCGGTGCACAGCGTTACCAGGAACTGGCCCGGCATCTGACCGTCGACCAGATCGCGAAGCTTGGCATTGCCCAGCCTGACGTGGACAACTCGGCCGCCATTGCTGCGACAAGGGTTCGTATCGCCGAACTGGATCAACTGCTGGCTGGCTGTGCAGCGTTCCATGCGTGCCCTGGCTTCAATGTCGATCACCTGGCCGGCCTGGGCTTCGACGCGGAGATCGAAGCGTCGCGCGCAGCCGTTGGGGCGCAACCGGCATGAGCATCCCTCGCGTTGGTAATGCCGCGCAGGCGCTGAACCGTCTGCGCCAGGACGAGCTGGCAAGCCGTCGGCAGGCGTCGACGATCCTTCACCCCGAAGAGGTCGCTGGTCGTCTTTCGCCGGCTCGACTGCTGACCACGACGTTGGGCGGTCGGGTGCGGCACATCACGGCGGCCGACCTGGTTGCATTCCGCAAGCGCGTCGCCGCGCTGGGCGAGCGGGCGCATGTTGGCATCACCGCCGCCGAGGCGCTCAGCCTGTCCACGCCGGCCGACGTCGAGCGCGCCAAGCGCGAGATCCGGTACGCGATGCCGGCACAGCTACGGGCTGGCAATGTGCGTTTCGTGACCAACAGCGGCCCGAACAGCAAGGCCGCCAGGCACTTCGTGAACGTGGAGTTTGTGGGCTTCGCCGCTGCGGTCGCTAGGCCAGGAACACCAGCGCAGGCGGCAACGGCGCTGGCCAAGCATGGTCGCGTTCGCTTCGAGTGCAGCTGCGAGCATTTCCGGTACGTGTTGCGCTTCGTCGCCACCGCCGGTGGTTGGGTCACTGGCCGCCCAGAACATGGCCTGCCAAAGTTGACCAATCCATCCCTCGATGGCGCCTGCTGCAAGCACACCGTGCGCGTCATGACCGACATTCAAGCCAGTGTCGGCCTGCGCCAGCACATCGCCAAGATGGTCGCAGCGGAGCGCGCGCGCATCGACCGACCGGGTGGCATCAAGCCCAAGGTGATAGCGCTGCGTCAGGCCGAGGCAGAACGCCTGCTGCCCAAGAACGCCCGCCGAATCGTCGTGCCCGCCAGCGCGCGCGGCGCCACTCTGCCGCCGCCGGCAAGCGCCGCCGACATCCGCCAGGCGTTGGCAGCCTTCGCCGGCAAGGGCGACGTCACCAGCGACGCCATCGCCCGCGCTCTGAGCGCACTCCTACCGACAGGCGCCCGATGACCTACTCCCACGATTCCGAGACGCTGCTCCGACAGGTGGCAAACCTGCACATGCGGGTCTCGATCTCCAAGACGCGAGGCCTCATCCAACGCTCCCAACAACTCACGGCTCGATACATGACCCGCTCCAACACAAAGAACAGGCCAGTGCTGAACGCCGAGCTGTTTCACCGCATCTCCCTGCGCCCGGACGGACAGCCGTTCTCCGGCAGCGCGGAAGACATCGAGGCAGCCGAACTCGCCGAACCCACGACGGTGAGTCTGGGCGCCTTGACGCTGCGCGTGGTCGACGCCGGCCCCCGCGCACTGGCGGCGTCGCTCGGTGCCCTGGAGGAAGGCGTGCCGGGTGGCGCGTGCTGGCTGGTGGAGTACGAGGCCGGCGCCCAGACGCCATGCATTGGCCAATGCGTCGTGGTGCCCACGGGCGTGGCCGGCGTCTCGCTGACGTTTGTCGTTTGGCTCAGCCATGCAGACCTGCACAACGACGAGGGGCCCGACTTGGGCCCGGGCGCCGAGCGCAACCCTGCGCTGGATGGCATTGGACCGAATCAGGCCCTGCTGGTACTTGAGCCGGCCGGCGACACGGAGTGAACAAGATGAAGAACAACTCTGGCCCGCGTGACCTGATGGGCTGCACGCAGCGCGAGGCGCTGTTCGTCGACCTCTACCTGGCGCTGAGCTTCAACGGAACGCAGGCCTAAATGGAGGCCGGGTTCGCCGCGAAGAACGCCAACGTGGCAGCGGTTGAGGCGTCGCGACTCCTAAGAAAACCTAAGGTCCGCGACTACCTCGCCGTGCGCTCGAAGGAAATGTTCGACCGCGTTGAAGCGGAGCAGGACCGGCTCATGGCGACGCTGACCGCTGTCGCGTTCACTGACCCAAACGAGCTGGTGAGCTATCAGCGCGGCGCATGCCGCTTCTGCTACGGCGCCAAGCATCGGTACCAGCACACGGCCGGCGAGTGGGATCAGAAGTTGGAAGCGCACGAGGCTCGGCGCGAGGCGGCGCTGGCGAAAGATTGCCCGGACCCTGGGCCGCTCGATGCGAAGGGCGGCACTGGCTATGACAAGCGACGCGAGCCGCACTCAGACTGCCCCGAGTGCTTTGGGATCGGCATCGGCGAGACGATCATCAAGGACACACGCCGCCTGTCCCCTGCAGCCCAAGCTCTGTATGCCGGTGTGAAGGAAGGCAAGGAAGGGTTGCAGGTGCTGATGCACAGCCAAGAGAAGGCACGCGAGACGCTCGCCAAGATCTACCGCATGTACGAGGAGGGCGGCAACGTCAACTTCATCTTCAACGGCGAGGAGCTGACCAGGAAGTTCGAGGACAAGATGGCTCGGGCGCGCGCCCGTGGCGCAGCAATGCGTCTCGAACGGTTTGGTGAGGCAGAGGCCTGACATGGCGAACTTCAAGAGCGACGCCCAGGGCTTCCTGATTGGCGAGAAGCTGCTGGACTTCACGCAGCAGATGGTGAGCGCGCAGGCGCGCGCCATGCCCATGTGGCGCGAGATCCGCAGCGATGTGCGCAGCATCGCGCGCCAGCTCGGCGTGCAGGTGCCGCAGGGGCGAGGAAGCTCGGCAAGGCGCGAGGTGCCGACGAGCCAGGCGACGCCCGCTGCAGCGCGGACGGTCCGGCCAGTTGGCCGCAGCGCTGCCGCCAGCGCGGCCACCTCACAGCGCGCGCAGGTCTCACCGATGGCGCAGCGCGAGCGTGCACTCGGCCGGTCGGCGGCGATTCCGCAGCGCAGCCCCAGCGCGCGGTTTCTGCCCCGGGCCGGCGCGGCGGTGGCCGAGGGAGCGACGCGCGACCAGCGCGGCCGCTTCGTCGCTGGCAATAGGGGCGGCGGCGATGTGGGCGGCGGCAATCCGAACAACACCGCCGCCATCTCGCTCGGCCTGTCCGAGGTCGCCGACAGGCTGGGCCAGGTCAGCGCGAACTTTGGCGGCCAGACGGAGGGCTTGGACCCGACCCTCAACGCAGCCAAGGAGGTGAAGGACACGATGGCGCCCATCGGTCGGGGCCTGGGCGGGCTGTTCGGTCGCAGTGCTGAGCGCAAGCGTGAGCAGGCGAAGGAGCGTTGGTACAAGAAAATGTGGCTGCAGCTCACATCGCCGGCGTTCGGAAGGCGTCGCGAGGCGACTGCTGGCGGTGGCGGCGGCGCCATGTCGTGGCTCATGGGCATGGCCGGCGGCCTCGCTGCCAAACTGCCAGCGCTGATCGGAATGGTGCTGTCGCGCGTGTTCCTGCCGGTGGCCGCGCTGTGGGGTTCGTTCAAGCTGGGCCAGTGGATCGGCGAGAAGATCAACGCCTGGCTCGTCAGCAGCGGCATGCAGGCGAAGCTGTTCGACGCAGTGGACTGGATCAAGGAGACGGCGGCCGGCGCGTGGGGCACGGTCACGCAGAAGGCCGGGGATGCCTGGGCGCGCGTCACTGACACGTTCGCCGAGGGCGTCAAGGGCCTGATGGCGCTGCCCGACAAGATCGGCCAGCTGTTCAGCAACCTGGATCAGGCGCTACGCAAGATCCCCGTCATCGGCGCGGCCTACGGCAAGGCGGCGGACGCCGTGAAGAAGACGGCCGCCGAGGTCAAACAGGGCTACGACGAGAAGCGGGCCGGCTCGACGGCGCCGGCCGCCACGGTCGCGCAGGCCGTTGGCAGCGCCGTCGCCAAGGCGCACGACTGGATGCTGGGCCAGACATCGAGGCTGTTTGAGTCGGGCAAGGCCGGCGCTGCCGCTGTCAGCTCGGGTAAGGGCGACAACGGCGGCGCGAGCTACGGCACCTACCAGTTGTCGAGCAAGACCGGCACGCTGGCCAAGTTCCTGGGCTCCACGCGCTACGGTGAGCAGTTCGCCGGCCTGCAGCCTGGATCGCCTGAGTTCGCGGCGAAGTGGCGTGAGGTGGCGAAGAGCGACCCGTCGTTCGGCGCCGCGCAGCACGATTTCATCAAGGCCTCGCACTACGCCCCGGCCCTGGCCGGTTTGAAGAACGCGGGCCTGGATCTGTCAGGTCGAGGCGCGGCGGTGCAGGACGCGCTCTGGTCGACATCCGTGCAGTTCGGCGCCGGCAGCGCCAGGCGCGGCACCGGCGCCATCGGCTTGTTCATGAAGGCACTCAACGGAAAGGATCTGTCGCAGCTTAGCGATGCGCAAATCGTTTCCGCCACCCAGGACTACAAGGCCGTGCACAACGACCGGCTGTTCGCGAAGTCCGATGCGGCGACCCGCGCCGGCACGCTGGCTCGCGCCGTCAGCGAGAAGGCGGCGCTGCTTCGTCTCGATGGCCGCGCCAACATCGGTGCGCCAGCCTTGCCTCGTTCGGCATCGGCAGGCGTGCCCACGTTGAGCGCGGCGGACTTGCCGAAGCCGGTGGAGATCAAGGACATGCCAACGCGCCTCAACACCGACCGCGACTCAGCGGCCAGCAGGGTGACGGTGACGATCCCCGAGCGCCTTGGCCAGGACGTTGGCGACCGAGGCCTCGCGCACATTGTCAGCGGCGGCCTGGGCGCCTAATCCCGCGCACTGCGGCGCAGCGCCGGTGCAGGTTCTGCAAGCCAGTGCCGGCCGCAGGCGGCGCCGCGCGTGGCAATCAGCGGTACCGATGCCCTGATGCTTGCCACAGGCCGCCAAGGGGTCGGAATCGATACCTGACCCCTGGTATCGCAAGAGACACACTCACCGGCGGGCGGGCCAGGTCGATCAGCGCGGGCACGTCCAGGCGCCAGAAGCCGGCCGCCTCAAGGGCTGCGGCATCGGTGTCGCGAACAAGCCAGAACGGCCCGGGTCGCACTCCGCGCCCCATGTAGAAGGCGACCCTGCTCCCGGCGACCTCAAGGACCGCTTGCGCTTGGTCAGGGTGGGTCACAGCGATGCAGTCGTGCCGCATGACGCCGTCGGCTTCCAGTTGGCGCAAGAGGAGGTTCATGGCATGGGAATGAACTACGGTGACAGGTGTTGCCTTGGCAGCACCTGTCACCGATCCGGCAACATCAATTGCCATACAGACAATCAATTAGGAATGCAAGTGCGTGGACGGCAGAGTATGGCCTGACCGCTTGGCAATCGTGCCTGGCGGCACCCAGAGGAGAAGCACTTCATGCGAGACGTTCAGGCCCAAGTTCCCGAGTTCCAACTCACACCGCCCCAGCTCTTGGGCGTGGTCGACGAAATTGCGGACCGTGCCGCGCAGGCGCTGGAACTGGGCAAGGCGGCGCTGGGCCTGACGAACGGCGAAGCTCGCGAAGCCGTGAACAAGCTGCTGGAGCACCTCAAGCACATCGGCTTCGCGGCCGACATGTCCGTTGCTGACTGCACCGTGAATCTGCAGGAGGTTTGGGGTGTCGGCGCGGCTGACAACCGCTGCACAGGCTTCGGCTTCCTCAGCGCGCCCTGCCCCAGGGCGCGGGGCTGAGGCGTGAAGCGCTGGTACGGAGCGCCCGCCAGGGCGCAGCGCATGGTCGGCGTGGCTGGCAGCGCTCACTACGATTCTGAAGGCCTCATGAGCCCGACCGTCTCTCTGACCGAAGCGGCCGAGCTGATGAAGGTTCACCCAGAGACCGTCAGCGATCACATCAGGCGCGGCGCGCTGCCCGCCGCAAAGATCGGGCGCGCCTACGTGATGCTGACCAGCGACGTGATGGCGCTGGTCATGCGCCAGATCGCCGAGCAGACCGCAGAGCGGATGCGCCGCGTCAATCTGCCGAACCTCGCCACCACGGTGCCGGTAGCACCCCGGCGCAGAAGACGGGTTGGCCTGGCATCGCCGAAGTGACCGGGCAGGCACCCCGTCTTCGCCCCCAAAGCGCGCCGAGGTTGCCAACGTCCCTATTCTGAGCATGAGCAGCCGCGAGATCGCGGAGCTGACCGCGAAGGAGCACAAGAACGTCCTTGCCGACATCCGCGTGATGCTCGACCAGCTCGAACTGACTTCGGCTGACTTTTCAGCCGATCTCCCGGACGGCTATGGTCGCCTGCAGCCTGGGTTCGCCCTTCCCAAGGACTTGACCATCACCCTGGTGGCCGGCTACTCGGCGCCGCTTCGGCATCGCATCGTGAAGCGCTGGCTGGAGATGGAGGCGGCGGTGGCCGCGCCGCCGCGTACGCTGACGCCGGCTGAAATGTTCCTGCAGAACGCGCAGGCCATGGTGGACCTGGAGCGATGGCGAGGCACCGGCCACGGCGGTGATGGTGGGGCCGCCGCCGAAAGGCTGAGCGCACCAGGCTCGCCTAGCGAGCCACCTAAGCCGCAGCATGGTGGTATGAATGCATCCACAGAACACCTCACCCCACTGCCCTCTACTCGTCTCGACAACGGAATCCTGGCCCGCGTCAATGCCGAGTACGTCGGCAAGGCTCAAAGCGCACTGCCAGACGCGGCCCTGGCGCCCGACGATGAGATCCGCGTCGACGTGGACGCGGGGTGGCTCGGCCGCGTGCGACTGACCTTCAGGAAGTACCGGTACAGCCGTCCAAAGGGCAAGTTCTCAGCTGTCGCGTGGAGCTGCCGACACGCCGAGCCCATCAGCGATGCAGAATCTCCGTGATGGACTACACCGACACTCACCTGCTCGAATCCGACCTGGAAGACACTACGAAGCACAGCTTCGACGTGGTGGCTTTGGCTGGCATGGATGGTCGCGTCGGCGCGCTGGTGCAGAACCGGTTCGGCATGGAGACCGAGATGGATAAGCTGGCGCAGCGAGTGTGCCGGCCGTTCACGCGGCTGCTGGTTGGTGTTGAAGACCCGCAGGACCCGGCCGCCGTTGATCGCGTGCGGTCCGAGCTGAGCTGGCCGAACTACCCGCCGTTCTGAGCCTGGACGCTCTGATACGCGATTCCGGCGCATGTCAACCTCCGGGAGCCCTACTTATCACGCCGATCCCAAACGCGCCTTCTATACACAGCGCGCATTGGGTTGCGCCGGTGACGCCGCCACGAAGATAGGCCGGGTTCTGTTCCGTCGGGAAGGTCAGCGCGCCATCGCGGCGTTCGGCTGCCTCTCTCCGGCAGATCTGGGCGCAGTGCTTGGCGATCAGCATCGCGAAGTTCTCCAGGTGCTCCTGGGTGACGCCGTTGCATCCCTCTGAAGAGACGTGCGAGGCGGCGCCCAGGTTCAGGTGCGAGATCATGCCGGCGGCTTTGGCGAGGTCTTCAAGAGTGAGCTTTGCCATGGTCATTCCTTTCGTGCGCCGGTGCTCACGGCGAAGAGTGGTTTCTGTGCCTTCGCGTTGCCAGCGTCAATCAGGCGATCGCGCACGCCAGCACCTTGGAGCGTGCCAGAAGCTGCGGCAATGACTGGTCGCGGCAGCGTGCGCGGGTAGACAGGGGACCCATCCCACATCGCTGTTGCACGCCTGATACCCTGCCGGCCGAAGAAATGGGAGGAAGCGATGGCAGATCCGCAGTTTTGCCTGCTGGCGATCGACCACTGGGCGACATGTATGACCAAAGGCGAGTGGTCCGGGTGGATGCAGGCGATCGGTTCGGTCGCCGCAATCGGTGCGGGTGTCGCGGGTCTCGCGTACCAGGCGAACCAGCAGCGGCGTGCAATGCGGACCCAGAAGATCCGAGATGAACTTGAAGTTGTCTCGGAGCACCGAGAACTGCTCGAAGAAGCTTTGGCCGTTGTCGTGGCGGCCAAGAACTACGCGGGTGCTGAGCAGAGCTACCGCGAGTACCTGTTGAACGACTCGGAGTCGGACCGGTTCAATCACACCGCGCAGCTACTCAAAGACACCAACCGCATCCTGGTGCCCGGCGCGGCGTTGAAGGTCTACTTCAGCATCGCGCAAGACGCCATGGAGGATGCACTCGCCGTTCGAAGCACGGCCATAGAGTGGGCGAATAACAGAGTCGCTGGCGACTTCACAACAAGCCATAGAGCAAGTTACACCGGAGCGATATACCGCCTCTTACAAGCCGTCAACCGCTTTGACCATCATCTGATGGAACTGCGGGATTTCGCCGGCTTGGCGGACCTCGACCAGGTTGACCATCTCAGGTTCCTAAGCCGTGCTGAGCGGGAGCGCCTGAACGCTTGAGTTCACGCCGCCTGCTCCAACTGCTCGACGCACTCCCGCACCGTCTCCACCGGCACGGCCGGGGCCTGCGCCGTGGCAGCGATGGCGACCTCCATGTCGCTGGCATGGACCACACCAGTTGCTGCATCTGGGGCCTAGCGGTTCATTGAGCCCCGGTGACAGACACCTAAGGGGCTGTCCCACCGCTAGATTGCGGAGGCGCTGCAACAGGCGTTCCGAAGGACGCAGCTAGCGTCTGTTTGCTGAGACGTTGCGTTTCCGCTGTGAGCACCATATCGGCAGGCACCATCGTGTGAACGACCGTCCAAACCTGCCAGAGCGTGAGCGTAACCAGCAGGCCATAGCTTAGGCCCCGCATCAGCTCCTGATTCAGCGGCGGAGCGTTGTGCTTCAAAAGTGGGCACACGACGCCAAGGATCAGGATCACCGCCAGGATGGCGGTGGAGTGAAACACGGGCGTCAGAAGCTGAGTCCATCCTGTCTGTGACGTTGGCATCGTGGGCCGCGCAGCTCCCGAGTCTCGCTGAAAGGTCTGCTTCAGGCGCTCTGGATAGATGATGGCTAACCACGCACCGATCACGGCGAAGATGATCGACGCAGTGGTCCGCAGCGCTTCGAACATGGGCCACTGCTCAGAAAACGGTACCCCGCGCCCGAGCCAGCCGCCGGCGACAACGGACAAGATGCAAAGCGTCCAAAGCAGGAGGTGCGTCATCGTTCGCATGGCAGTTCCTAGGTTACCCGTGCGGCTCGAAGGATTTCAGCACTACAGCGACCAACTTCTGTCAGGATTGACTCCGCGTTGATGACCTCAGCGTTGTCGCGTCGAATTTCGAGGTCAATTTCGGCCTTGCTTCTAATGCCGTCGAGCCACTTAACATCGTTTGTTGCTCCACGGTAAGCGAACCCGAGGTCGTCGTAGCCTTGATCTCCATGGTTTGCCCGCCACTCAGCAATCATTTGGCGTAATTCCAGCTCTGTCAGGGTGGCATCTATGCCGTACCGGACCTTTACGTTGTTGGTGCCCATTGCGTGGTCGCGTAGACCGAGCTGCCCAAGGACGCTTTGAAAGAAGGTCCTGTTCTCTTCCGACCGCATGGTGAGGGTGGCCTTGCGCTCGATCTTGGAGATCCGGTCAACGTTCTGAATCAACTCCTCCTCGTCACCCGGGAGGCTCCGCATTCTTGTGCGGAACCGAGCCGTCAGGGGCAATGGCGTCGGGTCACCTGGTCGGCGGTAGCCGACCACTGCCACTTCCAATCCAATTCCAACGTCAACCGTCTCGGTAGCAACGCAGGGTGAGCGGGTGGTGAGGAAGCCGCGCATGAAGGAGTCCAGAGCAGCAAAGTTATAGCCTGGGCGTGCGAATCGGACGCCAGCAATGAGGCTTCTCGATGGCATCACGACGAAGTAAGTCGCATAGCCAGGGATGGTGCCCGCCGGTTGAGGCGTGAGGACCACATCGGTGTCACCGATCTGTTGATTCACCCGGAGGGCGGCGTAGTTGCCGTCTGTTGTCTCAGTCTCATTCCACAAGCTGACAACCCACAGGTCAGGTGACTCGCGGATGTCTAGAAGATAGGTGCCCAAAGGGCCCCCTTCCTCCCGTACGTCAACAGTCTTTCGTTGACCGAGTTGCAGCGGCGCCGCCCAAGAACGAATCTGCGGCAGGATCTCAGCTAGCGATCCGAACTGGAGCCCGGTGCTGCGATTGGTTGAGTAGTAACCACACCTGGTCACCTCGTAGAACAGCACGTTGGCTGACTCTGGCATCTTTTCCCCCTGATGACGTGCCCGCACGGTTCCTGTGCGTGTCTAGCGCCGATTGTTTTATGCGTCCGCGAGGATACGGCAGGTCAAGGTCAAGCATCGGGCCCGGGCGGCGGCCACATGCGCTTGAGTGGGGGAACAAATGGGGGAACGAAGCCGAGCTACTCTTATAGAAAGCTAGCATTCACGCGACCTACAGCCAGATTCTCGATTCCCGCCGGAGGACCATGTTTGGCATGGCCTGTCCAACGCCCCAAACACAGCGAGCGAATAAGCATCCCCGCTTTCCTTCGTTCCGCGCAGAAGCGCCCTTGCCTATCGTGCAGGCCTGATCACAGAACAGGCCACCATGCACATCACCAGCATCTCCGGCAGCCCCAGCGAACGTTCGCGCTCCGCCTGGCTGACGCAGTTCGCGCTGACGCGCCTCGAAGGCATCGCGACGCGCAGCGAGCACATCGCCGTGCGCGAGCTGCCCGCCGGGTCGCTGCTGTTCGCCGACGTGCAAGACCCCGCCATCACACGCGCCGTCGAGGCCGTGGCCGGCGCCGGCCTTGTCATCGTCGGCACGCCCATCTACAAGGCCGCCTACTCGGGCCTGCTCAAGGTCTTCCTGGACCTGCTGCCGCCTGACGCGCTGCGCGGCAAGACCGTGCTGCCGCTGGCCACCGGCGGCAGCACTGCGCATCTGCTGGCGCTGGACTACGCGCTCAAGCCCGTGCTGTCGGCCCTGGGCGCACGCCATGTGCTGGACGGCGTGTTCGCCACCGACGCGCAACTGCAGCGCCATGAGTCGGGCGGTTATGTGCCCGACCCCGACCTGCTCGCGCGGCTGGACCGCGCGCTGGAACCCCTCGTGCCTGCCACGCGAATGCGCAGCGACGCCGAACTGAGCTGTCGGCGCTGACCCGCTGCCACCCCTTGTCTCCTCGCCTCCCACCCGGGATCGGCGACTTCTTCCCGGCGCCCGGGCGCTGATCGGGTGCGACCGAGCGCCGGGATCTTTTTTGCACAGGACAACCACTCATGCTCTTCCGCTCTCTCTTGCGCTGGACAGCGCCGCTGCTCGTCGCCGCCGTCAGCTTTCACGCCTCCGCGCAGGGCACGCTGCCGGGAACTTTGAGAATTGGCTTCCAGAAATCCGCCAGCCTGCTGACGCTGCAGAAATCCACCGGCTCGCTGGAGAAGCGCCTGGCGCCGCTGGGCGTGGCGGTGAAGTGGGTCGAGTTCCCCGCCGGCCCGCAGCTGCTGGAAGGCCTGAACGTCGGCGCCGTCGACGTGGGCTTCGTCGGCGAGGCGCCGCCCATCTTTGCGCAGGCTGCGGGGGCCAGCTTCGTCTACATCGGCTTCGACCCGGCCGCGCCTCAGGCCGAGGCCATCGTCGTACCCAAGGATTCGCCCATCAAGTCGGTGGCCGAGCTGAAGGGCAAGAAGGTTGCGCTGAACAAGGGGAGCAACGTGCACTACCTGCTCGTCAAGGCACTGGAGAAGGCCGGCCTGAAGTACACCGACATCCAGCCCGTCTTCCTGCCGCCAGCCGATGCGCGCGCCGCCTTCGAGCGCGGCGCGGTGGACGCCTGGGTGATCTGGGACCCCTTCCTCGCCGCCGTCGAGCAGCAGAGCGGCGCGCGGCTGCTGCAGGATGGCAGGAGCCTCGTCAACAACTACTCCTACTACCTGGCGGAGCGCGGCTACGCCCAGTCGCAGCCCAAGGTCATCCAGGCGCTGTTCGAAGACACGCAGGCCCAGGCCAGCACATTGAAAGGCAACATCAAGGCAGCCGCTGCCGTCATCGCGCCGCTGCAGAGCCTGTCGACCGAAGTCGTTGAACTGGCGTTGACGCGTTACCAGTTCGGCGTGAAACCGCTGACACCTGCCGTCGCGGCCGAGCAGCAGAAGATCGCCGACACCTTCCACGCACTGGGCCTGATCCCGAAGCCCATCCGCGTCGCCGACGCGCTGCCTGGCGCCGCCAAGCTGGCCGATGCCGCGAAGTGACATCGGCATGAAGATCTTCTGGTTCATCCCCACCCACGGCGACAGCCGCTACCTGGGCAGCTCGCGCGGCGCCCGCGTGAACGACTTCGCCTACTTCAAGCAGATCGCCATCGCGGCGGACAGCCTGGGCTATGAAGGCGTGCTGCTGCCCACCGGCCGCAGCTGCGAGGACTCCTGGGTCGTCGCCGCTAGCCTCATCGACGCCACACGCCACCTGAAGTTCCTCGTCGCGCTGCGCCCCGGCCTCGTCGCGCCGTCGCAGAGCGCCCGCATGGCCGCCACGCTGGACCGCCTCTCGGGCGGCCGCCTGCTCGTCAACCTCGTCACCGGCGGCGACCCGGAGGAGCTGGCCGGCGACGGGCAGTTCCTCGGCCATGCCGAGCGCTACGCGCAGTCCGCCGAGTTCATCCGCATCTGGCGCGACCTGCTGACCCGCTCGCACACCGGCGAACCGCTGGACTATGAAGGGGACCACCTCAGCGTCAAGACCGGCAAGGTGCTGTACCCGCCCATCAACAAGCCCTATCCGCCGGTGTTCTTTGGCGGCTCGTCCGGCCCCGCGCACGACCTCGCCGCACAGCAGGTCGACACCTACCTGACCTGGGGCGAGCCGCCCGCCGAGGTCGAGAAGAAGCTGCAGGACGTGCGCGAGCGCGCTGCGGCACGAGGCCGCCAGCTGACCTACGGCATCCGCCTGCATGTCATCGTGCGCGAGACCGAGGACGAAGCCTGGCGCGCTGCCACCGAGTTGCTGTCGGAGCTGGACGAGGCCACGGTGAAGTCCGCGCAGGCGCGTTTCAAGACGATGGACTCGGTCGGCCAGCGCCGCATGGCCGAGCTGCATGGCGGCCAGTTCGACAAGACCAACGTGCGCGCCGGGCTGGAGATCTCGCCCAACCTGTGGGCCGGCGTGGGCCTGGTGCGCGGCGGCGCGGGCACGGCGCTCGTCGGCAACCCGCAGCAGGTGGCGGACCGCATCAAGGAATACTCGGACATCGGCCTGGCGTACTTCATCCTGAGCGGCTACCCGCACCTGGACGAGGCGCACCGCTTCGCCGAGCTGGTGTTCCCGCTGCTGCCGCTGGATGTGCGCGAGAAGCTCACGTCGCCGGCGCTGACTGGGCCGTTCGGCGAAGTGGTGGCCAACAGCTACGCGCCCAAAGCCGTCTCGGCATCCTGATCGTGTTGCGCCGCCTCACCCCCTGGCTGCTGCCCGCCGCCATCCTCGTGGCCTGGGAGATCGCCTCGCGCAGCGGCCTGCTGTCGGCGCGCATCCTGCCGGAGCCCGCCGCCGTGCTGGCGGCGTTCTGGAAGCTGCTGCTTTCCGGCGAGCTGGCGCACCACGTGGGCGTCAGCGCCGCGCGTGCCTTCTCGGCGCTGGCCATCGGCGGCGGGCTGGGGCTGCTGCTGGGACTGCTGACCGGCACCTGGCGGCATGCCGAGGCGCTGCTGGACACGACGCTGCAGATGCTGCGCAACATCCCCGCGCTGGCACTGATCCCGCTGGTCATCCTGTGGTTCGGCATCGACGAGGCGGCCAAGCTGGTGCTGGTGGCGGTGGGCGTGTTCTTCCCCGTCTACCTGAACACCTTCCACGGCATCCGCAACGTCGACCGCGACCTCATCGAGATGGCACGCAGCTATGGTCTGTCGAGCTGGCAGCTGTACCGGCAGGTCATCCTGCCCGGGGCGCTGCCGTCCATCCTCGTGGGCCTGCGCTTCTCGCTGGGGCTGATGTGGGTGCTGCTCATCGTCGCCGAGACGCTGTCGGCCCAGGCCGGCATCGGCTACCTGACGATGAACGCCCGCGAGTTCCTGCAGACCGACATCGTGCTCGTCGGCATCCTGCTGTATGCGCTGCTCGGCAAGCTGGCCGATGTCGTCGCACGCGCGCTGGAAAAGGCCTGGCTGCCGTGGCACCGAGGCTATGCGCTTCAAGGGAACTGACATGTGGCTCACCGAGATCGACACCCCCGTGCAGCCCAGTGAACCGGCGCCTGAGGCGACGCCCGCGCGCGACGCGTCCAACGGCCTCGCGCTGCGGCTGCGCGGCCTCGACAAGTCCTTTGGCACCCGCCATGTGCTGCAAGGCCTGGACCTGGACGTCGCACCCGGCGAGTTCGTCGCCCTGGTGGGTCGCAGCGGCTGCGGCAAGAGCACGCTGCTGCGCCTCATCGCCGGGCTGGACGCGCCCAGCGCCGGCGTCGTCGAGGCCGGTGCGGCCGACGAACGGCGGCTGATGTTCCAGGATGCGCGCCTGCTGCCGTGGAAGCGCGTGGTCGACAACGTCGCGCTGGGCCTGGCCGGCCGAGATGCTCGCGACCGCGCGATGGAGGCGCTGTCCCAGGTCGGCCTCGCCGGCCGTGGCAGTGACTGGCCAGCTACGCTGTCCGGTGGCCAGCGCCAGCGCGTCGCCCTGGCCCGCGCCCTGGTGCACCGCCCGCGCCTGCTGCTGCTGGACGAGCCGCTGGGCGCGCTGGACGCACTCACCCGGCTGGAGATGCACCGCCTCATCGAGCAGCTCTGGCGCAGCCACGGCTTCACGGCGCTGCTGGTCACGCATGACGTGACGGAAGCCGTCGCGCTGGCCGACCGCGTGCTGCTGATCGACCGCGGCGGCATCGCGCTGGACGCGAGCGTCGCGCTCCCCCGCCCGCGCTCCCGCACGGCGCCGGGGTTCGCAGCGCTGCAAGACCGGGTGCTGCGGCACATCATTAGCGAGCCGCCGATGGCCTGATCACCGTGATCAAAGGCACGGCTTGCGTGCCTTCATCGCGTTGACGCGGCTGCCGCCGGCGGAAGCGGTGCTTTTCGCTAACGCCGCGTGGCCAGCGGGCCTATGTTGGCGGCATGACGCCCCACCACCGCCGCCTGCTCCCCCAACCCAGCCTGGCTGCGCGCCGCATGACAGGCCAGCGTGGCTGCGCACTGCTGGTCATCGACGACCGCATTCCCGTCGAGCATCAGCCCGTACAGGCGACGCTGCAATCGCTGGAGCGCTTCTCGGCGCTGATGGCCGCCCAGGGCTGGCCGGCCCATGTGTCGCGGCTGGCCTATGACCGCATCTATGCCGGCGAGCGATTCGGCTTCGCCAGGCGTGCGGGCCGCGGCGAGCTGCCCGGGCTGGCGGAACAACTCATCCAGTGTTGGCGCGCCAGCCGCAAAGACGCCGACGAAGACTGAACGAGCGACGGCATGGCACCATGCCGCCCCATGACTGTCCACGTCGCCTGCCTCTGCGCCGCCTGGTGCCGCACCTGCGAGTCCTACCAGCAAGTTTTTGAAGCCGCCTGTGCTGAGCTGCCGCAGGCCGGCCTGCATGTGCGCTGGATCGACATCGAGGACGAGGCCGAGCTGATCGGCGACCTGGACATCGAGACCTTTCCGACGCTGCTCATTGCCGATGACCAGCACGTGCGCTTCGCCGGGCCGCTGACGCCGCAGCCTGAGACGCTCAAGCGCGTGCTGCGCGCGCATCTGGCGGATTCGGCACCGGCCCGCGTCGCGCCCGAGTACGTCGAACTGGCGAGCCGGCTCAGGACTCCGGGCTGACCGCTCGCGGCTTGCGCGGCGGCCTCTTGATCGCGACGGGATAAGCGGCCGAGGCGATTTCTTCAGTCGTCCAGTGGCGGCTCAGCCAGATCGTCAACGACACATTGGTCAGATGCCACCAGCCCATGCGGTTTTGCGGCAAGTTCCACACATGCTCGCGTGAAACCCAATAGGCCAACGATTCCGAAGGCGTGGCGCGGGGGTCGCCCGAGAAGAAGCGCAGCACATAGCCATACGGTTTCATCGGCTCCACCTTCGGCTGGCCCGTCCCACGTGCCAGACCCCAAACCCACGCCTGCTGCTCCGCTGAGACGATCTGCGCGGGCTTGACCGGCATGGCGTCAAACCGGCTCAAGCCCAGCTCGTACAGCAGCCACGGCGACAGCAGCACCAAAACGGCCAGCACCCCTAGAACGCCACCGGAAAATCGCAGCAGTTTTCGCATGGTGAGCGAGTGTGCAGCATGTCGCCCTACCTGTAGGACTGAGCTGACATCCACTCGGCACGACTGCCGCTGCCGGGCTCGCATGCGGGAAAGGACAGTGGCGTCATGTCCGAGTCCCACCCCGCACCGCCCGCTCCCCTGCCCCAGGACCTGACGCCCGGTGGCGCAGCCGTGGGCTTTTTGCGCGTGGCCTCGGGCCCGGAGGCCGCCGCGCCGGCCGTGCGCGCCGTGCAGTTCGGCGCCGAGCGGTTTGCCGAGCACGGGCGCAGCCTGGCCGCCGCGCAGCGCGTCGATGACGACCGCAGCAAGCCCCGGCCGTTTTTCCCGCGGCTGAAGAGCAACCTGCAGGTCTGGAGCGCGGCGCTGGAGGTGCTGTCCGAGCACGGCCTGCAGGCCGACACCGACCCCGCCCACGCCTGGCTGCTGGACAACGCCCGCCTCGTGCAGCAGCAGCTCGACGAAGTGCTGCACGACCTGCCGCGCAGCTACTTCCAGCGCTTGCCACGCCTGGCCGACGAACCGCTGCAAGGCCTGCCGCGCGTCTACGGCGTGGCCTGGGCCTGGGTGGCGCATGCCGACAGCTCGCTGGACATGGCGGTGATGTGCCACTTCCTGGCCGGCCACCACGAAGCACAACCGCTGACGCTGCGCGAGCTGTGGGCACTGCCGTCGACGCTGCGCGTCGTGCTGGTGGAGAACCTGCGCCGCCTGGCCGAGCGCGCCGCGTGGCGCCACCTCGGCCGGCGCGCCGCGCAGGCGCTGTTCGAGACGCTGCCGCAGTCGAACGCCGACGCCGTGCGCCGTCAGCTCGCCGACTGGCAGGCCCGCTGGCCGGCGGACCCGGCCATCCAGGCGATGGCGCTGCGGCTGCACGACCGCCTCGTCGACCGTACGCTCGGCCAGCCCGACGAGGAGCAAGGGCCCGATTCGGCCTTGGCCGCCGCGCGAAGCTGGATCAACGGCCTGCTGCCCGACCCCGCAGCGGCCCAGGCGGCCGAACAGACCGAAAGCGCGGCCGACCACCAGAGCATCCGCAACGCCATCGGCAGCCTGCGGCGGCTGGGCGCGGCGGACTGGGCCCACTGCTTCGACGCCGTCCACCCGGCGCTGAAGGCGCTGAACCAGATCGACGTCTACCGCCAGGAGCAGGAGAGCACGCAAAACCGCGCGATGCACTGCATCGAGGCGCTGTCGGCCAAGCACGGCGTGCCCGAGGCCGACGTAGCCCAGGTGCTGCACCGGCTCTGCAGCGACACGGCCTGGGCGCCCGACGCCGCCGAGCGCGCACCGCTGCACTGGCTGGCCGGGCGCGGCCGCGCGCAGTTGTTGAACGAGCTGCGCATCCAGGACCACTGGCCCGAGCGCGCCTCGGCGGTGGTGCAGCGCCACCGAACCTTCATCTACCTCGCCAGCCTGGGCCTGCTCAGCACCGCCGCGATGGCCCTGCTGCTGGCCGTGGGGCTGCCGGCCGACACCGGCTGGCCCATGGCCATGGCCGCCGCGCTGCTAGCCGCGCTGCCGGCCAGCGAGGCTATCGTTGCGCTCGCCAACCGCCTGATCAGCGAAAGTTCGCGGCCGCGTCGACTGCCGCGCCTGGCCTGGCCCGGCGGCATCCCGCCCGAGGCCCGCAGCCTCGTCGTCATCCCCTGCATGCTCACGCGGCCCAAGGGCATCACGGCGCTGCTGGCGCAGCTGGAGCGCCACCACCTCGCCAACCTGGAGGCCCAGGCACAGTTCGCGCTGCTCAGCGACTACGCCGACGGCGAGGCCGAGCACCTGCCGCAGGACACCGCCCTGCTGGCCCAGGCGCGCGCGGGCATCGAGGCGCTGAACCAGCGCTATGACCTCAGCAGCGGCGGCCTGCCGCGCTTCCTGCTGCTGCACCGCGACCGCCGCTGGAGCGAGACCGAGCAGCACTGGATAGGCTGGGAACGCAAGCGCGGCAAGATCGAGGCGCTGGTGGCGCTGCTGGCGGCGGAACCTTCGACCTTGGCCACAGCCACGCTGCCCGACCGTTTCATCGACCTCGGCGAGCTGTCCAGGCCCGCGCCGGGCATCCGCCATCTCGTCACGCTGGACAGCGACACCGCCCTGCCCCCCGGCGCGCTGCGCGAGCTGGTGGCCATCGCCGCCCACCCGCTGAACCGGCCGCGCGTCGAAACGTCCGCGCACGGCGCCGTCACCGTCGTGCATGGCCACGGCATGCTGCAGCCGCGCATCGCCACGCCGCTGGCCACGGCCGCCGGCAGCTCCACGGTGCATGGCACCTGGTTCCACAGCCTGTTCGCCGGCCAGCCGGGGCTGGACCCGTACAGCAATGCCGCGTCCGAGGTCTACCAGGACTTGTTCGAGGAAGGCAGCGCCACCGGCAAGGGCCTGATCGACGTGCAGGCCGCCGCCCAGGTGCTGGCCCACCGCCTGCCAGAGGGTCAGGTCTTGAGCCATGACCTGCTGGAGGGCTCGCTGATGCGCTGCGCCGGCGT
>Ga0114942_1000147_pt1 | contig 18751 bp, 9 predicted proteins | sample LowerColdCreek_FD_88674 | JGI IMG/M metagenome (GOLD analysis project Ga0114942, IMG submission 88674) | Groundwater microbial communities from Cold Creek, Nevada to study Microbial Dark Matter (Phase II) - Lower Cold Creek | ecosystem: Environmental > Aquatic > Deep subsurface > Groundwater ... | reverse complement strand
CGGCCGGTGCCGCCTCGGCGCCGGCCGCCAAGGCGAACACGCTGGAGACGGTGACCGTGACCGGCTACCGTAGCTCGCTGGCGAACGCGGCGCGCGAGAAGCGCGACGACATCGGCCTGAGCGAGACGGTGTTCGCCGAGGACATCGGCAAGTTCCCGGACTCCAGCATTGCCGATTCGCTGTCGCGCGTGCCGGGCGTGCGGGTGAACCGCGCCACCATCGACGGCGAGGGCCTGAACATCTCCATCCGCGGCATGGGCGCCAATTTCACGCGTGTGTTGCTGAACGGCGCACCGATCGCCTCGGCCTCGGCCGGCCACTGGGGCGGCACGATCAGCGCGAACCGCGAAGTCGACATGGACTTCCTGCCGTCGGAGCTGTTCCGCAGCGCCACGGTCTACAAGAGCCAGCGCGCCAGCGTGCTGGAGGGCGGCATTGCCGGTACGGTGGACATGCGCAGCGTGCGCCCCTTCGACAAGAAGGGCTTCCGCTCGGCCTTCACGCTCAGCGGCAACTACCGCGACCAGGTCGGCAAGTGGAGCGACACGGGCTCGGCGCTGGTCAGCAACACCTGGCACAACAACACGCTGGGCGACTTCGGCGTGCTCGTTGGCGCGGCCTGGGGCAACACCAAGTACAAGACCACCGGCTTCCAGACGGTGGACATGCGCAACTTCCAGCTCAAGTCCTTCCAGGCCACGGCGGCTGACAACCCCAACAACACCGGCGGTGGCTCGCAGTCGACGCCGGACACGGTGCCCTCGGGCCTGGCGCTGGACGCGCTGCCGGCCTATGCCCGGCCCTTGCTTGTGCCCGGAGCGCAGATCAACCGCGCGATGTTGCTGAGCCTCAACCCGGGCGCCAGCATCAAGCAGATCGACAACGCGCTGATGGGCCGCCTGGGCCGCCACCTGAGCTACGAAGGCGAGCGCGAGCGCGCCAGCGGCATCGTCAGCCTGCAGTGGCGCCCCAACGAGAAGTGGGACGTCTACCTGGACATGATCGGCGCGCAAAAGTCCAACCAGATGGTCTACAACGCGATGAACGCCGGCACGCGGGCGAACACGCCGATTCCCATCGGCATGGAGTTCGACCGCAGCGACTGCACCAGCGGTTGCGTGCTGAACAAGGCGACGTTCGCCAACACCTTCTGGTCGCTGGAGTTCCGGCCGATGGAGGAGAAGACCAAGTTCTGGAGCTTCAACCCCGGCTTTGAAGTGCGCCCCAACGATGACTTGACCATCGACGGCCACATCAACGTGACCTACAGCGACTTCTACCGCGACATGCCGACGGTGCTGCTGGCCACGCGCTCGCCCAACTCCGTCATCACCTACGACAACTCGCGTCCGGGCGAGATCCCGACCTATTCCAGCAACCTCAACATCAACGACCCGGCCAACTTCGGTTGGTACCAGGCCGGCCAGGGCTTGTCGGGCCTGCGCATGGACCTCTACGACCGCCGCAACACGACCAGCGGCGGCCGCCTCAATGTGAAGTGGGGCGACGAGATGTTCAACGTCAAGGCCGGTGTGACCGTCGACGACATCGAGCGCCGCTACCGCAGCTACTCCGCTGCCGACGCGTGGATGAACGTGACCTGCGGCGGCAACATGAACTACCGCTTCTTCCAGCCCAACACCCAGCTGCAGACACCGGGCTGCGACGGCCGCACGACCACCGGCGCGCTGCCGGCCACCGCATACCCCGGCTTCGGCCAGGGCTCGACGGCCGGCGTCACGACGCCGCTGGCCTACCTGGGCTCCGTCATCCCCAACTCCCGCGTGCCCGAGTACGCGATGGCCTCCAGCCAGGGCTTCATCACGGTCGACTGGGACAAGTTCGCCAAGGACACCGACTACAGCTACTTCCGCGACAACATCCGCCGCGGCTTCGGCAACGGCAGCGGCGGCTACATCCGCGAGCAGGTCTACGGTGCGTACGGCGAGGTGACTGGCGTGCTGAAGCCGCTGGGCCGCACGCTGCGCTACAACGCCGGCCTGCGCTTCACGGAGACGCAGCAGACCATCGGTGAAGTCGTCACGCAGGCTGACCCGCGCAATGCGGCGCTGGGCAACATCAACGGCGCCCGCTACGACGATCTGTCGCTGTGGAACTACGAGTCGACCACCTACACCAACCTGTTGCCGTCGTTCTCGCTGGCCTACAACATCACGCCCAGCCTGATCGCGCGGGCCTCGGGGTCCAAGTCGATGACGCGCGCCAACCCGGCCGACCTGCGCCAGACCCGCCTGACCATCGGCGACCAGGGTGCTCGCCAGGGCAACCTGACCAACCCCAAGCTGTCGCCGTTCAAGTCCAACAACTTCGACCTGGCGCTCGAGTACTACATGACCCGCGAGGCCTATGTGGCGCTGAGTGCCTTCGGCAAGGACCTGACCGGCCGCCCGGCGAACCGCGTCGTCAGCTACACGCTGGCGCAGCTGGACGCGCTGTATGGCGAAGTGGGCTTGACCGACGCGCAGCTGCAATCCGTCACCGCCAGCGGCGGCCGGGCCCAGCACCGCGTGGAAATCACCGAGCCCTTCAACATCGCCGCCAAGCTGAAGGTGCGTGGCGCGGAGCTGACCTGGCAGCAGCCGCTGGACTTCCTGCCGGTCAAGGGCTTCGGCTTCACGGCCAATTACACCTACACCAAGCAGACCGACACGCTGCCCAATGCGTTGCCGGTGGCCGGTGTGCCGCCGCGCACCGACAACCTGACGCTGTACTACGAGCGCAACGGCTACAGCTTCCGCGTCTCTCGTCAGCATCAGGCCGAGCACATCGTCGGCTCCAGCGTGGGCCTGTCCACGCCGGGCGCCTACATGTGGACGACGGCGCGCACGCAGTACGACGCGTCGGCGGGCATCAACTTCAAGCATGCCTTCGGCTTCAAGTACGACACCAGCCTGAACCTCAGCGTCTGGAACGCCACCGATGCGATCAGCCGCACCTGGGTGCAGTTCCCCGGCGCGACGTTCGACGAGTACAAGCCGGGCCCGAGCTACAACGTGTCCCTGCGCGCCGCCTTCTGACGTCGCGCGAAGTGTGTCCTCCGGCGCCGCGCTGCGGCGCCGGGCCTCTGGTGCCCCGCGAGGGGTTTGATGGCCGGCTCCCGCCGGCCATTTTTTATGGCTGCACGAGCTCGCGCCGGTCGCTGAAGCGCAGCCAGTCCACGTCCGCATGGCCGGCCGTGCCGCCGGCCGTGGTGTTGAAGCAGAACAGCGCGACCTGCGGGCCCTGAAAGGTGCCGGTGCGCCAGTCATAGATCAGCTCGAAGTCCTCGCCCAGCGCCTGCCAGCGGCCTTCGCCCAGCCAGGCCAGCCGGCCCCGCGCGCGCTCGAAGTCCATCTCCAGCCGCAACGTCACCTCGCTCGCGTCCAGCGCCGCGCTGGGGCCGGGCCGGGTGGTGGCGGGCTGGCGGTCGCCGTTGTCGATGAGGGTGTGGCGCTCCAGACGCAGCCGGCCGTCCTCCGAGCGCACGGCGGCGATGCCGGCGTTGACCTTGCCCAGCGTGCCCAGGCCGCAGCGGTCGCCTGGGGCCAGGCCCGATAGGTCCAGCCGCACTTCGGCGCGGCTGTACGGGCCCTGGCCCTTCTGTGTGAGCGTGTTGCGCGCGGTCCAGAAGCCGTCCGCCCGCGTGGCCTTCAGGCGCAGCCAGCCGGGCCGCTCGGTCAGCGACCAGCGTGCATCGTCGGGGTTGTGGTTCCAGGCCCATTGCAGGCCCAGTTGCGGGCGTTCGAATTCGTCCGTCGTGTCCGGCTGCGCCAGTGGCTGGCCTTGCACGGGCTTGACGGCCCGCGCCGGCACGCGGCCGGGCGCCTCGGGTGTGCCCCAGACAGGCCAGTCGTCCTTCCAGAAGATGGGGCTGAAGTTGGTGATGCGGCCAATGCTCGGCTTGTCCTGCATGACGAAGCCCCACCAGCGCCCGTCGGCCAGGTCGACGATGGCGCCCTGGTGGCCGCCGCTGGTGGCCGAGTCGATCGCGTTGATGGTTTCCCAGGGCCCGGTCAGCGCCCTGGCGCGCGAGATCGTCATCGCCAGCCGGCGCGGGATGGCGTTGAAGAGGTAGTACCAGTCGCCCCGGCGGACCAGCTTGGAGCCCTCGGCACCGGGGATGTAGTGCACCTTGCGCGCCTCGGTGACCTGGCTCAGCGACTTGTCCAGCGACAGCAGCGTCACCGTGCCGTCGCTGCCGATGGCCGTGGCGATGAAGGCGCTGCCGTCGCGGTCGAAGAACAGCGCGGGGTCGAAGGCCGCGCGGTCCAGCGAGTGGCAGCGCCAGGGGCCGGCCACCTGCGCGGCGCGGCAGATGCGGGTGTTCTGGCCCACCATCGTGAAGGCGATGATGAACTCGCCGTCATGGAACCGCAGGCTGGGTGCGAACACGCCGCGCCGGTAGACGTTGCCGCCCGCCAGGTCGAAGGCCGGGCCGCCCTCCAGTTTGGGCAGCACGTGGCCGGCGATGCGCCAGTTGACGAGGTCGCGCGAATGCAGGATGCGCAGCCCCGGCGAGTTGGCGAAGGTGGTGGTCGCGAAGTAGAAGTCGCTGCCGACGCGGATGACGTCGGGGTCGGGGTAGTCGGCGTACAGCGGCGGGTTGCTGTAGCTGCCGTCGCCGTTGTCGGCCTGCCAGGCGCGTGCCGGCAGGCTGGCGAGCAGCAGGCCCGCCGCGCCCAGCGCGAGCGCGATGCGGGTGGCCAGGGGGAAATTCATGGCAGGTTGTCCTTCAGGTAGATCTCGATGCGGATGGGGGTGGTGTCGGCCAGGCTGCGCTGGCGTGTCAGCCGGGCCAGCGCCAGCCGGCAGGCCGTCAGCGCCTCCTGGGCGGCCGACTGGCCGATGACGGCGCTGGCCGTGCCGTCCAGCAGCGCCGCGCGGGTGTGCGGTGTCAGCTCATGGCAGACCCAGGCCACGCGCCCGGCCGCGCCGCTGGCTCGCAGGGCCGCATGGATGCCGTCGTTGCCGGCGCCGATGCTGTAGAGCCCGGCCAGGTCCGGCCGCTCGGCCAGCAGCCGCGCGACCAGCGGCTGGGCGGACTCCGGGCGGTCCTGGCACGCCAGCGGCGGCAGCAGCGCCAGGCGGGGATGCTCCGCCGCCATCAGCTCGCGGAAGCCCTGCAGTCGCTGCGCATGGTCGTGCAGCGCCTGCGAACCCATGACGACACCGACGGGCCCGCTGCGCCCGGTGAGGCTGCGGGCCAGCAAGGCTGCGGCCGTGCGGCCGGCGGCATGGTTGTCGATGCCGACAAAATGGTTGCGGGCGCGCGCCGCGATGTCCGACACCAGCGTGATGACGCAGGTGCCGTCACGGGCCATGCGCTCAACCGCGTCGCGTACCAGCGGGTGATCCTCCAGCATCAGCACCACGGCGTCGTACTGACCGCGCAAGCGTTTGACAGCCGCAGACGCGGCGGCGGGGGCGAAGGCGTCGGTGGTGCGCACATCCACGCGGGCGTGCTGTTCGGCAAGCCAGGGCGTCAGCGCGTGCAAGGCCTCGCGCAACTGCTCCACGAAGCTGTTCTGCCCGGCCGGCAGCAGGAAGCACAGCAGCCAGCTGCCGGCCCGGGGCTGTGGCGCGCTGCCGGTGTCGGCCTGCACCGCCAGGCGATGAAGGGCCTCCTGCACGCGCGCCAGCGTGCGGGCGCTGACGCCGGGGCGCTGGTTCAGCACCCGGTCCACGGTGGCCAGGCTGACGCCGGCTTCCCGGGCGACGTCATGAAGCCTGGCGGGGAGGTCGGGGCGTGGCGTCAGGGCGGGCGCCGTCATGGCGCGCCGCCTTTCGTCAACTTCATGAGAAGTCTTGTCTCGGCTTGGTTGGTATCGCTATCATATTTACCAACCACGCGCCAACGTCTGGCGTTTCCACCTAGCCGCGCGGGCGCGGGTGAGAACGGTATCAACAACGATCAGGAGACTTCATGTTTGGCAACCTCTGGCGGCGTGCCGCTGCCGGCCTGGCCTTGTCGCTTGTTGCTGCCCTGCCGGCGCTGGCCCGCGAGCGCATCGACCTGGCCACCGGCTGGCGCTTTCAACGCGGTGACCCCACCGGCGCGACGGCGCAATTGATGTACGACGTGCGGCCCGAGGTGCAGGCCTCGGCCGACGGCAAGGTGGCCGATGCGCGGCCCGACGAGGCGGTCAAGGCAGCGGCCGGCGCGCAGGACCGTGTGCTCAAGCCCTGGGTGCTGCCCAGCGCCAACCCCTTCATCAAGGACCCTGCCAAGCGCCACCGCCGCCCCGAGGGTCACCCGGGCAGCGAGGTGGACTTCGTGCGCCCCGGCTTTGACGACAGCGCCTGGCAGGCTGTCACGCTGCCGCACGACTGGGCCATCGCCGGCCCGTTCCTGGAGACCGGCCCCTACGGCGGCATGGGCCGGCTGCAGACCTGGGGCCCGGTCTGGTACCGCCGCGCGCTGGACATCCCGGCTGCCGACAAGGGCCGCTCGCTGTTCCTGGACGTGGATGGCGCGATGTCGTATGCGACCGTCTGGCTCAACGGCAAGCTCGTGGGCGGCTGGCCCTACGGCTACAACTCCTTTCGCCTGGACTTGACGCCCTGGGCCCAGCCGGGCGGCAGCAACCAGCTGGTCATCCGGCTGGACAACCCGCCCGAGTCGGCGCGCTGGTACCCGGGCGCGGGCCTGTACCGCAAGGTCTGGCTGACCAAGACCGCGCCGGTGCATGTGGCCCACTGGGGCACGACCGTCAGGACGCCGCAGGTGTCGGCACAGGAAGCCACCGTGGCCGTGGAAGTGCGCGTGGACAACGATGGCGCCAGCGCGGCACGCGTCGACGTGCTGACCGAGATCTTTGCGCTCGACGCCGATGGCAAGCCCATGGGCGAGGCCGTGGTGGCGGCGCTGAAGCCGCAGGTCGACGTGCCGGCGGGCGGGCAGGGCGTCGTGACGATGTCGCTGCGCATCGCCAAGCCGCGGCTGTGGGGCCCCAAGCCCCAGCAGCAGCCCCATCGCTACGTGGCCGTCACGCGCCTGCAAGGCAAGGCCGGTGTGCTGGACCGCTACGAGACGCCGTTCGGCATCCGCACGCTGCGCTTCGATGCCGACACCGGTCTGCACGTCAATGGCCAGCCGGTGAAGCTGCAAGGCGTCAACCAGCACCACGACCTCGGCGCTCTGGGCGCCGCCTTCAACGTGCGCGCCGCCGAGCGGCAGCTGGAGATCCTGCAGGCCATGGGCGCCAACGCCATCCGGATGGCGCACAACCCGCCCGACCCGGCCCTGCTGGCGCTGACCGACCGCATGGGCCTGCTGGTGGTCGACGAGGTCTTCGACAGCTGGGAGCGCAAGAAGACGCCGCTGGACTTCCATCTCGTCTTCCCGGACTGGCACGAGGCCGACCTGCGCAGCATGCTGAAGCGCGACCGCAACCACCCTTCCATCGTCATGTGGAGCATCGGCAACGAGGTGGGCGAGCAATACACCGGCGAGGCGGGTGCCGCCATCGCGCGCCGCCTGCATGAGATCGTCCGCGAGGAAGACCCGACGCGCCCCACCACCACGGCGATGAACTTCGCCAAGTCCGACATGCCGCTGCCCGCCGAGGTGGACATCATCAGCCTGAACTACCAGGGCGAGGGCATACGGCAAGACCCCGAGTTCATCGGCACCGACCGCATCCGCACCCCGCCGCAGTACCCCAACTTCCACGCCAGGTTCCCCGACAAGCTCATCCTCAGCAGTGAGACGGCCTCGGCCTTCAGCAGCCGCGGGGTCTACCTGTTCCCGGTCACGCCGGCCAACAGCTCCATCACGCGCGATGGCCGGGGCGGCGACTCCAAGGCGCTGCAGGTCAGCGGCTACGAGCTGTATGCGGTCGATTTCGGCTCGTCGGCCGACAAGGTCTTCGCCGCGCTGGATGCCCACCCCTACGTGGCTGGCGAATTCGTCTGGACCGGCTTCGACTACCTCGGCGAGCCCACGCCTTATTACGCGGCGCGCAGTTCCTACTCCGGCATCGTCGACCTGGCCGGCTTTCCCAAGGACCGGTTCTGGCTTTACCAGTCGCGCTGGCGGCCGGACCTTCCCATGGCCCATCTGCTGCCGCACTGGACCTGGCCGGAGCGCGTGGGCCAGGTCACGCCGGTGCACGCCTTCACCAGCGGCGATGAGGCCGAGTTGTTCCTCAACGGCCGCTCGCTGGGCAAGCGCAAGAAGGGCGCGGGTGAGTACCGGCTGCGCTGGGATGACGTGGTGTATGAACCCGGCGAGCTGAAGCTGCAGGCGTGGCGCGACGGCAAGCCCTGGGCCACGGCCAGCGTCGCCACGGCCGGCGCCGCCGCCCGGCTCGATCTGAAGGCCGACCGCGCGGCAATCGCCGCCGACGGCAGCGACCTCAGCTTCGTCACGCTGACCATCACCGACGCGGCCGGCCGCCCCGTGCCGCGCGCCGATGCGCGCATCCGCTTCAGCGTCGCCGGCCCCGGCGACATCGTCGCCACCGACAACGGCGACGCGACCAGCTTCGAGCCCTTCCCATCGCCCAGCCGCAAGGCCTTCAGTGGCCAGGCGCTGGCCATCGTGCGCGGCCGCGCCGGCGCTGCGGGCAAGCTGCTCGTGCGCGCCGAAGCCGAGGGCCTCACAGCGGCCGAGATCACCGTCCACACCCAGGAGACCCGATGAACTTCACCCGCAGCGCCGCTGCCGGCCTCGTGCTGGCCGCTTTCGCCATGTCCGCACAGGCCGCCAAGGTCGGCGTCAGCTGGGCCACCTTCCAGGAGGAGCGCTGGAAGACCGACGAGGCCGCCATCAAGACGCAACTGGCCAAGGACGGCCACAGCTACATCAGCGCCGACGCGGGCGGCTCGCCGGAGAAGCAGCTCGGCGACATCGACACGCTGATCGCCAAGGGTGCCCAGGTGCTCATCGTGCTGAGCATGGACAAGGACGCCATCCTGCCCGCCGTGCGCAAGGCCCAGCAGCGCAAGATTCCCGTCATCGCCTACGACCGCCTCATCGAGGCGCCCGGCGTCTTCTACATCACCTTCGACAACAAGGAGGTCGGCCGCCTGCAGGCCCGGGCCATTCTGGACGTGAAGCCCAAAGGCCGCTACGTGATGATCAAGGGCTCGGCCAGCGACCCCAATGCCGACTTCGTGCGCGCCGGCCAGCAGGAGGTGCTGGCGCCGGCCATCCAGCGCGGCGACGTGCAGATCGTCGGCGAGGAATACACCGACGGCTGGCGGCCCGAGGTGGCCCAGAAGAACATGGAGCAGATCCTGACGCGCACGGGCGGCAAGATCGATGCGGTCGTCGCGTCGGCCGACGGCATCGCCGGCGGCGCGGCGGCGGCACTGGCCGCGCGCGGCCTCAAGGGCCTGCCGCTGTCGGGGCAGGACGGCGAGGTCGCCGCGCTGAACCGCGTGGCGCTGGGCCAGCAGACAGTGTCGGTGTGGAAGGATTCGCGCGCGCTGGGCCAGAAGGCGGCCGAGGTCGCCTCGGCGCTGGCGGCGGGCAAGCTTGTGGCTGGTGTGCAGAAGTGGAATGGCGGCGAGAAGAAGCAGGCGCTGGACGCGCTGCTGCTGACGCCGGTGCCCGTCACGCGGGCCAACCTGGACGTGGTCGTCAAGGCGGGCTGGATAGGCAAGGCGGAACTGTGTCGGGGCGTGGCTGCGGCCAGTGCGCCGGCGGCCTGCAAATAGCGCCTGCCACCGGCCGGCCATTCCTGTAGCGCTATCAACATGTGACCGGTAGCCACCATGGAAGGCGGCGCCATGGGCGGATTTACGCGCGATGGATCGAGGCAAAGTGCTATAACGAAACAATTGATCGCGCAACCATTTTGGCGTCGTTGCAACGACGATGGCATAACATCCGGCCCGGCGGGCCGACCGGGCCCACGGGGAGTCTGCGGACGTCGGCCAACCATCCGAGGTAGAGATTGAACCAACCCGAGCGCCAGCGGCGGCGCACCAAGGCCGCCACGATTGCCGACGTTGCCGAACTGGCCGGCGTTTCGCCGATGACAGTGTCTCGCGTCGTCAACGACGAGCCCGGCGTGCGGCTGCAGACGCGCGACAAGGTCGTCGCCGCGCTGGCTGCGCTCGACTACCTGTCTCACCCGGCCACACGCCGTCCGAGTGACGTGGACCCGATCCGCATCGGCATGGTCTTCAACCATGCCAACGTCGGCTACCTGACCGACTTCATGATCGGCCTGCTCAACAAGGCCAGCCTGCGCCAGGTGCAACTCGACGTGCAGCGATGCGAACTGCGCGAGGACGAGGAGGCGACGGTCCAGGCGATGATCGCCGGCGGCATCCATGGCCTCATCCTGCCGCCGCCGTTCTGCGACTCCGAGCCGCTGCTGAAGAAGCTGGCCGAGCATGGCGTGCTGGCCGTGGCGGTGTCCAGCGGCAGGCCCAGCGACAGCAGCAATGCCATCGGCATCGACGACCAGCGCGCTGCCTACGAGATGACGCGCCACCTGCTGTCGCTGGGCCACCAGCGGTTGGGTTTTATCCTGGGCGACAAGCAACAGCACTGCAGCGAGCGGCGGCTGGCGGGCTTTCGCAGCGCGCTGCGCGACGCCGGGCTCGACCCGGCGACGATGGGCGCCCTGGCCCAGGGCGATTTCAGCTACCGCTCCGGCCTGGACGCCGCAGAGGCACTGCTGGCCGCGCCGCAGCGGCCGACTGCCATCTTTGCGAGTAACGACGACATGGCCGCTGCCACCGTGGCCATCGCCCACCGCATGGGCCTGGACATGCCCGGCGATCTGGCCGTTGTCGGCTTCGACGACGCACCGCTGGCGACCACCATCTGGCCTGAGCTGACCACCGTGCGCCAGCCCATCACGGCGATGGCCGGCGCGGCGGTCGAATTGCTGGTGCGCCACATCCGTGCCCGCCGCGCCGGCAAGCCGCTGCCTCGCGAGCATGTGCTGATGCCGTTCGAGCTGGTGCGCCGCCAGTCCGATGCAGCGCCCCGCTCGCGGCCGCGCCTCGGCGCGGTGGCCTGAGCCGCAGGGCGCCGCGCGCACTCACATCGTCTGGGCGCCACGCTGCCCTGGTGAAGCACGCCTGCGCCTGGCAATGACTCGCTGCACCGCCCGGGTCAGCGCACGCTGCCATGGCGGGCGCACGTCGATTCGCGCTGAGTGGATTGATATTCATCTGGAGATCGAAACGCTCGGAAATTTGATTGCCCGGCTTGGTTAATGCTTTTTAGGATGGCACTGATATATCAGTGGGCGCCGCGCCCAGCTCGAAAGGATGTCCATGAAGCACGCCGCACAGCCGGGCAGCGCCCCGAGGCCAGCCACGGTGACGGATGTCGCCCGCCTGGCGGGGGTGTCCACCATGACCGTGTCGCGTGTCGTGAACGGGGAGCCGACGGTGAAGCAAGAGGCCCGAGCCAAGGTGCAGGCTGCCGTCGCAGCACTGAACTACACGCCCAACCCGGCAGCCCGCAAGCTGGCCGGCTCGCGGCCCATCCTGCTGGGCCTGCTCTACAGCGACACGCGCGCGGGGTACCTGAGCGGCTTCATGCTGGGCCTGCTGGGCAAGATCAGCCTGCGGCATGTGCAGCTCAACGCGCAGTACTGCGACGTGGGCGACGACGGCACGGAGGCGGTCGCGGCCATGATCGCCAACGGCATCGACGGCATCATCCTGCCGCCGCCATTCTGCGAATCGCAGGCGCTGCTGGACGTGATCGCCCGCAGCGGTACGCCTGCGGTAACGGTCTCCGCAGGGCGGCCGTCTCCCCTGTGCTACGGCGTCAGCATCGATGACTACAAGGCCGCGTACGAAATGGCCCGCCACCTGCTGAGCCTGGGCCACCAGCGGCTGGGCTTCATCATGGGCGACTCCGGGCACAGCAGCAGCGAGCGCCGCCTCGCGGGCTTTCGTGCTGCCGTGGCCGAGGCCGGGCTGGACGCGGCGCATGATGTTCAGACGGTGCAGGGCCGCTTCACCTACCACTCCGGCCTGGACGCCGCAGAGCATCTGCTGTCCGGCGGCCAGCGCCCCTCGGCGATCTTCGCCAGCAACGACGACATGGCAGCGGCGACCGTGGCGGTTGCCCAGCGCCTGGGGCTCTACGTGCCCAGCGACCTGACCGTGGTGGGTTTCGACGATGCACCGCTGGCCACGACGATCTGGCCCGAGCTGACGACCGTGCGCCAGCCCGTCGGGGACATGGCCAGCACGGCAGTGGACATGCTGGTGCGGCACATCCGTGCCTCCCGCAACGGCGTCAATCTGCCCTTCAGCCAGCAGATGATGGACTACACGCTCATCCGCCGGCAATCCGACGCCGCGCCCAAGCACCGGCCGCCCGTGCGCCTGGGTATCGTGGCCTGAAGAACCGGCTTCGCGCGCCCGACTGCCGGCAAGGCCCACATGGCCATCCGGCTTCTGCCACGGCTTCTTATGCGTCCGGCGAACTCGCCCTGAACGGCGCTTCGGTGAAGGACCGGGTGGCGCCCACCCGACGCGATCCAGGGTCGAGCCGATGGACGAAGTTGCCGCCCCCGTGCGCCGCCAGATGGCGGTCATGTGGCCTGGGCGCCCACCCGTCAGGCCAAAGACTTTCCCGGAGCCAGCAACGGGCTGTGCCGGGCTGACACCTTCCCCAACGACGTGTCCATCACGCGGCTGGTCGGCGGCATGATGCTCGAGCAGAACGACGAGTGGAATCTGAACCGGCGCTACATGCAGCTCGAGGGCCTGCAGACCCTCGGTGATACGGTTCCGACTCGGCTGTCCGCAGTGGCACGCTGAGTAGCCCCGCGCATCCCAGCCTGGCCGCGCTGCAGAGTTGCACCACCCGGTGGGACGTCATCTTTCCAGAGAAGATGGTTCCGTTCCCGACTTGGCGCCGACACCGACGTGTGCCTTCATTTCGAAGTGCCCATGGTTGCCCTTCTTGGATTGGTGCATCTCTGGGTCGCGCACGCCCGTGCGTTCTTCGCCGAACTGGCGCGGTGATGAAAGTCGCGCCAACGATGGCTCCCGAGCGCATCAGCAGGCCTTGCTCGGCCCAGTGGTCGTTGGTCTGCGCAGCCAACCCATTTGGGTCGGTCTGCTGTGCTTGCTTACGCCAGCGCGGCTCAAAAGCCATCAGGCGAACACGAACGCGCACCGTCTTCGGCTCCAGCCAGAGCCTGGAAAGAATCCACGCATCAGTCCTGCTCAAGGACGCAATGCTGGAGCTTTCCAATGGCCTATCGCCTGGGTGTGGACGTCGGTGGCACGTTCACCGACCTCTTGTTGTTCAACGATGCCGACGGCAGCTGCTGGCGCCACAAGACACCCTCGACGCCGCATGACTCCTCCGAGGGCATCCTCGTCGGCGTGCGCGCCATCTGCGAGAAGGCTGGCATCGCGGCCAGCGACATCGAGGTCTTCCTGCACGGCACGACGGTGGCGACCAACGCGGTGCTGGAGGGCAAGGGCGCCCGCGTCGGCCTGGTGGTGACCGAGGGCTACCGGCAGATGATGCAGGTGGCGCGCTCGCTCGTTCCCGGCGGCCTGGCCGCATGGATCGTCTGGCCCAAGCCGGAGCCGCTGGCCAAGCTGGAAGACACGGTCGAGGTCAAGGGCCGGCTGGACGCCCAGGGCCGCGAGCTGCGCCCGCTGGACGAGGCCGACATCCGCGCCCAGCTGCAGCTGCTGAAGGCGCGCGGCATCGAGGCGCTGACCATCTCGCTGATGAATGCCTATGTCAACGGCGTGCATGAGCGCCGCGTCGCCGAGTTGGCGGCCGAGATCATGCCCGACGTGCCGGTGTCGCTGTCCCATGTGGTGCTGCCCGAGATGCAGGAGTACGAGCGCACGCTGACGACGGTGGCCAACGCCTCGGTGCGCCCCATCGTCAGCCGCTACGTGCGCAACCTGCGCAGCAAGCTGCGCGAGCTGGGCATGAAGGGCCGCATCTCGCTGCTGCGCTCGGACGGCGGGCTGATGTCCTCCGAGGCGTCCGAAGAAAAGCCCGTCTCGCTGCTGATGTCCGGCCCGGCCGGTGGCGTGACCGGCGCGCTGTGGGTGGCCAAGAACGCCGGCCTGAAGAACATCCTGACGCTGGACGTCGGCGGCACGTCCACCGACGTGGCGCTGATCGAGAACGGCGAGCCGCGCCTGGTGCGCACCACCGACGTGGGCCACCTGACGGTGCGCGTCTCGGCGCTGGACGTGAAGACGGTGGGCGCCGGTGGCGGCTCCATCGCCAAGATCCCCGAGCTGACCAAGGCACTGCGGGTGGGCCCCGAGTCTGCCGGCGCCGTGCCCGGCCCGGTGGCCTACAGCCGGGGCGGCACGGTGGCCACGGTGACCGACGCCAACGTGGTGCTGGGCTATCTGCCCGAGAACCTGCTGGGCGGCACCTTCAAGCTGGACCGCGAAGGCGCGCGCGCCGCCGTGCAGAAGGTGGCCGACGACCTCGGCGTGGACCTCTATGACGCGGCGCGCGGCATCATCGACATCGTCAACGAGAACATGTTCGGCGCGCTGCGCATGATCTCCGTGCAGCAGGGCTACGACCCGCGCGACTTCGCGCTGATGGGCTTCGGCGGCGCCGGCCCGCTGCATGTCAACGCGGTGGCCAAGCTGATGAACTCCTGGCCCGCCGTGTCGCCCGTGTCGCCGGGCGTGCTGTGCGCCTTGGGTGACGCCACCACGCGCATGCGCACCGAGACCGCGCGCTCGTTCTCGCAGCTGGTCTCGCGCAGCAGCGATGCCCAGGTCGTCGCCATGCTGGAGACGATGCGCGATCAGGTCCAGCAGACGCTGCTCTCCGAAGGCGTCGCGGCCGACGAGATCGAGCTGCGCTTCGAGGCCGACATGCGCTACGCCGGTCAGGCCTTCGAGGTGCCGCTGCCGGTCACGCTGGACGACTTCGTGGCCGGCACCGGCCTGGCCGCGCTCAACGCGACCTTCCACGAGGCCCACAAGCGCCTGTTCACGTTCAGCATGGACACCGAGACCGAGCTGGTGAACCTGCGCGCCGTGGCCCTGGGCAAGGCGCTGGACCTGCCGGCGCTGGCCTTGCCCCAGGGCGACGGCAACCCCATCGCCGCCAAGCTGCGCGACCACCAGATGTGGGCCAGCGGCGGCTTCGTGCCGGGCGTCATCTACGACCGCGCCAAGCTGCGCGCCGGCGACGTGATCCCCGGCCCCGCCGTCGTCTGCGAGATGGACTCCACGACGGTGATCCTGGCCGAGCACGTCGGCACCGTGGACGCCTTCGGCAACATCCTGATCAACCCCGCCTGAAATCGGAGTTAGCCCACATGCCTGCACGCATCATCGAAACCGCCACCACACCGCTGGGCGGCGCCACGGTCGACCCCATCACGCTGGACATCATCGAGAACGCGCTGCGCAATGCGCGCGTCGAGATGGACGCGACGCTGTTCCGCACCGCGCTGTCGCCGGGCATCCGCGAGCAGGGCGATGCCTTCCCGCTGATCGCCGACCGGCACGGCCGCATGGTGGTGGGCCAGTTCGGCTCTTTCATCGACGGCTTCCTGCGCAACTACGACGGCGAGATCGAGGACGGCGACGTCATCTTCCTGAACGACCCGTATTCCTGCGAAGGCGCCATCAGCCACCTGAACGACCAGCTGGTCATCCTGCCGGTGTTCCGCAAGGGCCGGCTGATGGCCTGGGCGGCGATGTTCGGCCACATGACCGACGTCGGCGGCAAGGTGCCGGGCTCGCTGCCGACCGACGCGACCAGCATCTTCGAGGAGGGCTTTCGCCTGCCGCCGGTCAAGCTCTACCGCAAGGGCGAGCTGCAGGAGGACATCGTCCGCATCAACGTCAACCAGTCGCGCATGCCCGAGTGGTGCAAGGCCGACCTGCATGCGCTGGTGGCCTCCTGCCGCGTGGCGGCGCGGCGCATCGACGAGATGTGCGAGCGCTTCGGCGACGAGGTGTTCGACACCGCCACCCAGGAGCTGCTGGCGCGCAACCACCGCGCGATGAAGCACCTGATCAGCACGCAGATCGGCGAGGCGCCGGTGTCCTTCGAGGACTATCTCTGCGACGACGGCCGTGGCTTCGGCCCGTTCAAGATCAAGTGCACGATGTGGCGCGAGGGTGAGCGCGTCATCCTCGACTTCGCCGGCACCGATCCGCAGTCCACCTCCTCGATCAACTACCTGTTGAACGAGAACATGTTCAAGATGTTCTTCGGCATCTACATGATCATGGTGTTCGACCCGCAGGTACTGTTCAACGACGGCTTCTACGACCTGGTCGATGTGCGCATCCCCGAGGGCTCCCTGCTCAAGCCCAGGTTCCCGGCCGCACTCAGCTGCCGCACCCACGCGCTGGGCCGTATCTTCGACGTGCTGGGCGCACTGCTGGGCCAGAAGACGCCGGAGTTCCTGTGCGCGGCCGGCTTCTCGTCCAGCCCGCACCTGATGTTCTCGGGCCACCGCGCCAATGACGACGGCAGCCAGGGTGACTGGTTCCAGCTCTTCCAGATCGGCTTTGGCGGCATCCCCGGCCGGCCCTTTGGCGACGGTGCCGATGGTCATTCGCTGTGGCCCGGTTTCACCAATGTGCCCAACGAGTTCCTGGAGCGCTATTTCCCGATGGTCATCGAGCGCTACGAGACCGTGCCCGACTCGGGCGGCGCCGGCAAGTTCCGCGGCGGCAACGGCATCCTGATGACCTACCGCTTCACCGAAGCCGGCAACATCTCCATCCACGACGACCGCTGGTTCATCCCGCCCTGGGGCGTCAACGGCGGCCAGCCGGCGCAGCGCTCCTTCAAGACGCTGCAGCGCGTCGACGGCAGCAAGCAGTCGCTGCCCGCCAAGTGCGACTCCATCGCCGTGCAGGCCGGCGACCAGCTGCACTTCGTCACCTGGGGCGCCGGGGGCTGGGGCGACCCGCTGGAGCGCGAGGCCGAGACCGTGGCGCTGGAAGTGCGCCGCGGCCTGGTCACGCCCGCAGGCGCGCGCCGCTACGGCGTCGTCATCACACCCGCGCTGACGGTGGACGAGGCGGCCACCGCGGCGCTGCGTGCCGAGATGCGCGCCAGCCGCGCACCGCTGGCCGTGTTCGACCGCGGCCCCGACCTCGCCACGCTGCGCGAGAACTGCCTGGCCGAAACCGGCCTGCCGGCACCCAAGCCGCCGGTCTGGCCCGGCCGGCGCAACGCCGTCGCGGCATGAGCGCCGCCGTCACCCGCCGCCGGTTCATCAGCCTGGCCGGCGCGGGTGCCGGCCTGGTGCTGGGGCTGCCGGCCGAGTCTGCAGAACCTTCGGCTGCCGGCGGCCTGAGTCAGCCCTTCGTGCGCATCGCGCCTGATGGCGAGATCACTATCCTGATCAAGCATCTGGAGATGGGGCAGGGCGTGTCGACCGGCCTGGCCACCATCCTGGCCGATGAGCTGGATGCCGACTGGACCCGCGTGCGCAGCGAGCCCGCGCCCTTCAACCCGGCGCTTTACAAGCACACGCTGTTCGGCCTGCAGACCACCGGCGGCTCCACCTCGGTGGCCAACAGCTGGCAGCAGCTGCGCGAGGCCGGCGCCGTGGCGCGGGCGATGCTCATGCAGGCGGCGGCGCAGCGCTGGGGTGTGCCGGTCGCTGAGCTGACGGCCCACCGTGGCCGCGTGATGCATGGCGCCACCGGCCGGCAGCTGGCCTACGGCGAGCTGGCCGAGGCGGCCGGCAAGTTGCCCGTGCCCAGCGGCGTGCCGCTGAAGTCCCGCGCCGCCTACACCCTCATCGGCGGCGAGCGCGGCCGGCTGGGTTCGGCCGACATGGCGCGCGGCGCCGTCACCTACGGCATCGACATCCAGCGCCCCGGCCAGCGCATCGCCGTCATCCAGCGCCCGCCACGTTTCGGCGCCAGCGTGCGCACGGTCGATGCCAGCGCCACGCTGGCCCTGCCCGGCGTGCGCGCCGTCCACCGGCTGCCGCAGGGCGTGGCCGTGGTGGCCGACAACAGCTGGGTCGCCATTCAGGGCCGCGCGCTGCTGAAGATCGAATGGGACGACAGCCGGGCCGAGACGCGCTCCACGCCGGAGCTGAAGGCCGAGTTCAAGCGCCCGGCCGCCAGCGGCAACCCCGGCATCGATGCCCTCCAGCGCGGCGATGCAGCCCAGGCGCTGGCAGGCGCCGCCCAGGTGCTGAATGCCGACTTCGAGCTGCCCTACCTGGCCCACCAGCCCATGGAGTCGCTGGCCGCCGTCGGCGAGCTGCGCGACGGCCGCTGCGAGATCTGGGCCGGCTGCCAGAACCCCAGCGCCGACCACCGCGCGGCGGTGCGCATCCTTGGCCTGCCGCCCGAGCAGGTCACGCTGCACCTGCTGCCCTCGGGCGGCAGCTTCGGCCGCCGCGCCACCTTCAGCGCCGACTGGATCAGCGAGCTGGCCGAGCTGCTGCGCGCCCAGGCGGCCGCCGGTGACACGCGCCCCGTCAAGCTGATGTGGACCCGCGAGGACGACATCACCGGCGGCTACTACCGGCCCATGAGCCTGCACCGGCTGCGCGCCGGGCTGGACGCACAGGGCCGGCTGCTGGCCGTCGAGCAGACCATCGTCGCCCAGTCCTTCTCGCCCAGCATGCTCAAGCCCGGCGTGCCGGCCAGGCCCGACCCCTTCGTCACCGAAGGCCAGCTGGCCGAGGGCTACACGGTGCCGCATGCGCGCACGCGCTGGGTCAAGCCCGATGTCGGCGTGCCGGTGCACACCTACCGCGCGCTGGGCTACAACCACACCACCTTCAGCAAGGAGGTGATGATGGACGAGCTGGCGCGCGCCGCCGGG
>Ga0114942_1000146_pt1 | contig 18775 bp, 14 predicted proteins | sample LowerColdCreek_FD_88674 | JGI IMG/M metagenome (GOLD analysis project Ga0114942, IMG submission 88674) | Groundwater microbial communities from Cold Creek, Nevada to study Microbial Dark Matter (Phase II) - Lower Cold Creek | ecosystem: Environmental > Aquatic > Deep subsurface > Groundwater ... | reverse complement strand
GATTTACGAAAGTTTTATTGAAAGCAATGAACTTGTTCGGCAGAGGTATTTTGCGCAAGTCGAAACCCTGTTTCCACCGCCGGCTGAGAGAACTCAAGAGAGCTATACAATTACTGAGGACGATTTTCAAGGCATTGCAAACGTTTTAAGTGAGCTTAAAAAGCATGGTAAGGGTGTATTGCTTGATCAGGAATATGCGAACTTTTGCTCGACGATTTTCTCGTGTATTAACGATGTAACCCAGATCGCTAATGTTGAAGAGCGTGAAGGAAATAGCGGCGTGGATTTCAACAAAGACGATTTGATCCTGTTACTGAGTGCGGCACAATACATCCGTGGGAAAGATCCGGAAGCGGCTTTAAAACTGTTGGAACTTACGGATAGGATGTTTCCAGACTCACCGGTCACAAAAGAGAAAGTGGAGGACTTTCGCCAGCGCAGCGAGCAAGCACGAAGGCCCAAGTACCTCATAACCTACCAAGCCGCTTCGCCATCACTCGATCAGGAAGTAGTAAATCGAATGTGGGCCGAGTTTATGAGTTGGCTTGACTCGTTGGATGTTCCTGGAGGTAGTCAGCTAGTCGGACTTATTGGACATAAGATTGTTAGTGCGGATGGTTCCGTTGTAGACGTTAGTCAGTTGCCACGAATAGGCTTTACCGTCTTTGAGGCCGCGTCGATGGATGACGCGCTAGCTAGGGCAAAAACGAGTCCATTTCTGCAGCTTGGCGGGACGCTGGCGATATCCGAGTATTTAGAATTGCCGCCAAGTTGATTTGGCTAGCGACGAGGTAACTGAAGTATATGTCTGACTCTCTGATGCAAAAAATACGCTACTACAAAGAGCGTTGTAGAAATGCCTTGTGGATGCTGAGAACCGGCAGAACCAAGCTGTTTTATAGAAGTCTTTATTACGAGTTTTATCCCGCGATAGAAAAGGTCCGTACTCTGCTACACGAGGAACAAATCGTTGCCGATTCTGGGTTCGTTGACAAGCGTAAGGTGTCGCGACCAAGCTTCAGACCCACGGTCTCGCAGCCGTTTCGCGAGGCACATACACCAGCCGACAAGGAAGCGGTGGCAAGTGAATTGAGGCGAATTCTTTCGACCATTACTGTTCAGGAGAATAAAAATTCATGACGAAATCACCCAAGGTAACGCTGCTAACCGTAACCTTTAATGGGAAGGCCTTCCTGCAGGATTATTTCGCATCGCTCGCCGCCATCAACCAGCAGGGTCTGGAGTTGGAGATATTCATGGTGGACAACGGGTCAACGGATGGCAGCGTGACGTGGGTGCGAGAGCAGTATCCCAACATTACGGTAATACAGAACGATGAGAACAATTATGCTCGTGCCTTGAATCTTGGCATTCGCCGTTCCGAGGGCGAATTTGTGGTGATTTCCAATAATGATGCAACCGTTCATCCCAATTGGCTTCACGGTTTTCTTGCTGTATTTGAGCAGGACGCAAAAATTGGGGCAGTGCAGAGCAAAATTGTTTTTGCAAAAGACAAAAGGATTAACAGCGTTGGCGTCGAACAGATCCAACATCACCACTTCAGGGACATTGGTTTTGGCAGGGAAGATTCCAGTGCCTATGCAACAGCTGCTGAACGAGACTATGTGACGGGTGGATCAGTAATGTTTCGGAGGGAATGTCTCGACGACGTAGGCCCTTGGGACGAAGAATTCATTATGTTTATGGAGGACGTCGATTACAGCGCACGCTGCCGAAAAAACGGCTGGAAGCTGTGGTATTCACCTGCAAGCGTCATGTACCACATGTATCATGGCAGTGCGTCGGATGAGATATGTGAGTATTTTTGCACACGCAATCGTCTTCTGTTTGTTGCAAAGCATTTCCCTTTGGAACTGCCCGCTTGCATACCCACGTCGCATTTTTGTCAAAAGGGCGAGTATGATCTGTTGTATCGCTCACTCCTGCATAGTGTGCGCAAGTTGTGTGTCAGCCATGACACCGGCACCGTCGTGAAAGTATTGCAAGCGCTGAAAACCTGCCTACCTGGCCTGATTGGCGATGTCAGTACCTATATGTTTTTCTCACATCTGGAGATACTGTTAGGCCTGCGCAAGATCAGGGTTGGCATATACGACCATGCCGGGCATTTTGCTGGAGGGGGTCAGCGCTATGTTGCAGAAATGGCCGCCATAATGCAGGAACGTTACGATATCACTTATATTTTCAACAACGATGTGCAATTGAGTGATTACAAGGATTGGTTTGATCTCGATCTGACGCGCAATTCGATGAAAATCATTAGAATTCCCTTTTTCGAGGAGAGAAACCGTTATGTGCCTGATGAAGGCATGGTATTTAGAGAGTCGAGTAATCCCTTCGACATCATAAGCAGGGAATCTTTGAACTACGACATATTTGTTAATGCAAATATGTTGTCCAAGGTGAATCCTTTGTCACCTGCATCTATTTTTATTTGCCATTTTCCCGACCAGGAACGAACGCGCTTTTTCCAGGTCGACAAATACGATCATTTGATAATTAATGGGGATTACACGGGCCAATGGGTGGAAAAGCGTTGGCAGCTGAAGCCCACAGCTAAGTTATACCCGCCGATCAATATGTACAATCCAGACAGCACACCTGAGAGTAAAGAAAAAATTGTCCTGTCGGTTTCCAGGTTTGAAATCAGTGGCAGCAAAAAGCAAGTTGAGATGGTGCAGGCCTTCAGCGAGATGTGCAAAAGTCATCCGGAGGAGACTAGTGGTTGGAAGCTCGTCTTGGTGGGTGGAAGTACGCCGGGTAACACCTATATGGACGTGGTGCATGAAGCGGTGGCGAAAGCAGAGTGCACTATTGAAATCCATCCCAATTCATCAGTGCGGGAGATCAAGGATTGGTATCGGCGATCCGCTATATTTTGGCATGCCTGTGGCTTGAATGAGAGCAGACCTGAACGCGTCGAGCATTTTGGCATGACGACGGTCGAGGCAATGCAGAACTGCTGCGTGCCGATTGTTATCGATGGAGGTGGGCAAAGGGAGATAGTTAAACATGACGATTGCGGTTTCCGCTTTTCGACGCTCGCCGAATTGCAGGCATTCAGTCTTATTGTCATGGGAAATGCCGAGCAGCGCCGCAGCATGGCTGCGAGCGCCTTGCGGCGCAGTTATCGATTCAGTCGGGAGGTGTTCAAGGAAAAACTGGAGAAGCTACTTGACGAGGTGGAACTGGAATTGCTGGGTCGCGACCTGCTTCCTGGGGCCCCGGTGCGCGCCTGAACATTGCCCGGAATCGCGTAGTCACACCTGTTTGAGTTATCCCTCAGCGCCTCGTACAGTTGGAAGGAGCAGTAACGCCGTTTTCCACCAAATGAAGCTTCTTGTGAGTTGCAATTCCCATTTCTTCTATGCGCCAGAAACTCACAGAACTGGTTCTGCGATACGTTCCTGTAACACTGTAACCCTTGTCGAGGAGAAGTTGAGCAAAGGTAAGTCCCATCCTGACCAGTAATCCCCGCGGTGATTGTTTTCTTCATGAAGTCATTATCGTGTTATGAGCGTCAAGTGGCTTGATTCGACAATAGACACTTTTACCTGATAGCGATCAAAAGCCGACGGCACATCCTGGCAATAGTTCAAGTGGTGATGATCAGGCGTAATGCCTGCAGTTGCAGATTTGAGTGTCGAATATGGATAGCGCATTCGGAAATTCGGTAGCTGAGGTGATCCAGTTCTTCCTGGCGTATGGAAGGATTGATCCCTTTAAGCGCAGTGAGGCGAGTCAGCTCTTTACCAAGCACCGCGCGCATCGTTTGCTCGGCGTCGTTCAGTGTATCCCGCAGTTTGGTCTGGGCAAGCGTGGCGGCCAGTGCCAGTTTGGCCTCGACGTCAGGGCCAACTTGCTTGATGATAGCGAGGGCGGTAAATTTTTTTACAGTTTCTACCAGTTGGTTGAGGCGCTCGTGAGGCACCAGATCTGCGAGATCCTTGCCTCGGGCGTCAACCAATAACCGCATAGGGCTTAGTGACAGAAAGCGCTCCAACTGTAGATTCCGCGGTGCAATGCAATTCACCGTAAACAGTGCCTCCAGTAACATTGTACCCGGAGCGACGCCCTTCAGCTTTATAGTGCCCAGCGCCGTATTGCCGATTTCCGTTGAATGCACCATGTCCATAGCATCCAGGATCATAGGGTGCTCCCAGGTCAGGAACTCTATGTCCTCGCGGGCAAGCGCTTTGTCGCGGCTGAAGGTTACGGTTGTGCCATCCTCGCGCAGGAAGGGAAAGTGTCCTGTAAGCATATGCTCAGACGGACGCAGGACCAGGGTTCTCTCGGAATGCTGTTCCTGGTCAACGCCAAATATCTCGCACAGTGCCTCAAGATAGTGCTCCAACGAGTCTTCGGACTCAACCGCGGTGATTTCAGCAATTAAATTACTGGCGATGTCCGACTTGCAGGAATTGCGCTCCAACAATTTATCACGCCCTTCGCGCAACTCTTGCCGAGTTCTTGCCGTGAAAATCGCGGTATCGGAGATCAGGGCGTCAAAATCTCCTGTGCGCATCTCCAATTGCGGCAACAAACGGTCCTGGAACGATTCGAAGATCATGTATCCTGCAGAACAGCTGTCTTTGAACAGGTTCAGTCCACCGTCATACCATTCGAACAGCGTCTGTTGGGCGGTGTCCAGCAGGTAGGGGACATGGATCTCCACATTGTGTTGTTGCCCAATCCGGTCGAGACGTCCGATGCGTTGTTCCAGCAGGTCCGGGTTTATTGGCAGGTCGAACAGGATCAAATGGTGGGCGAACTGAAAATTGCGACCTTCACTGCCGATTTCGGAGCAGACAAGCACCTGTGCGCCATTCACTTCATCGGCAAAGTAGGCAGCGGCGCGGTCGCGCTCAATGATTGACAGCCCCTCGTAAAAGGCGGAGGAGCGAATTCCGGCGCGCAGGTGCAAATGGTGTTCCAGTGCGACGGCAGTCTCTGCACGGGCGCAAATAACCAAGACCTTGGCAGGCCGCAATTGCTTCAGGATAGTTTCAAGCCAGGCCACCCGCGGATCAAATGACAGCCAGGCATTGTCGCTATAGGATAGTTCAGGATAGAGCTGTTCCTTTAGTTCAGCACCGCTGCGTAAGTATTGCTCGGGTGCCGCCAGCGCGTAGTTGTGCAACTTTCGCTGCGGAAATCCCGCGACAGCGGCTCGGGTATTTCTGAACAGCACACGGCCGGTGCCATGTCGATCGAGTATCTGATCAATGATCGTGGCAACGGGGGCGGTTGCATCCAAACCAGGCGGAAGTTCGCCGACGCTCTGGCCGCTCTCCAAAGCATCGGCTAGCTCACTCCATTTGCGATACTGGAGTTCTTCCTGCTGGAAGCGTTGCAGGTCATAAAAGCGTGTGGGATCAAGCAAGCGCAGTCGGGCGAAGTGACTGGCCTGTCCGATCTGTTCTGGAGTTGCGGTTAGCAACAGGAGGCCAATGCTGTGCCGCGCTAGGGCCTCAACGAACAGGTAGTCCTCACCCGCATCGTCTTGCGACCAGTGTAGGTGATGGGCCTCGTCAATGGCTACGAGATCCCATTGTGCGGCCAGTACCTTATCCTGCGCATTTGGTTGTGAAAGGAACAGATCGAGGCTGCTCAGTACCAATTGTTCCGATTCAAAAGGGTTGCCTTCGGTGTGTTCCGCGAGACGCTCTGCGTCGAACAGGGAAAAATGCAAGTTGAAGCGCCGTAACATTTCGACCAGCCACTGATGCAGAAGGCTGGGCGGTACCAATACCAGTATTCTTGATGCACGCCCAGTCAGCAACTGCTGCTGCATAATCATGCCTGCTTCAATGGTTTTTCCGAGCCCGACTTCGTCCGCGAGCAGTACGCGTGGCGCATAGCGCTGGCCAACTTCATTGGCGATATAGATCTGGTGCGGTAGGAGGCTGGTACGTGAACCCATGAGGCCGCGGACGGAGGAGCGTTGTAATCTGTCCGTGTGAAACAAAGTTGCGATGCGCAATGCGAATTCACCGTGCTTGTCAAAATGACCATTGAGTAAACGTTGCTGCGGCGTGGTGAGCTGGACGAAAGCGTCGAGTTCAAGTTCCGACACCGACAGTTTCTGCTCATGGTGATCTGTTCCCACATAGACCAATAAGCCGTGGTGCTCCCGCACTTCGGTTATCAGTACTTCGATTTTATCCACAGTGGAGATATGGTCACCCGCCTTGAATCGCAATCGGGTGAGAGGCGCATTGTCCATCGCATAAGTGCGCTCCTCGCCTACTGCGGGAAAGGTGAGCGTAACCCGTCGCCCCTCGATGTCGACGACGATTCCAAGGCCCAATTGGGCATCAGCGTGGCTTACCCAGCGTTGTCCGACAATGTAATCCATCAGTGATGCGTGCCTGTGATGTTCGCGCCTGGTATATTTTGCACGCCAGAGAAGAATAGATCGACGCTGTTGCTGTAAGTCCGGCGTAGCAGTTCCTCGACCTCTATTTCTTTGATCTCAGCGACCGCCTGCGCGACAAATGGCAAGTAATAGGGCGCGTTGGGCCGGCCGCGAAAGGGCACCGGTGTCAGATACGGGGCGTCAGTTTCCAACACGAGCTGATCCAGTGGCGTTGCTGCCGCGGCTTGTCGCACATTGTCCGCGCCCTTAAAGGTAGTGATACCGTTGAATCCCAACATAAAACCTTCTGCCAGGCAGAATTCAGCCAATGCCAGGGTGGCTGTAAAGCTGTGAATCACACCTTTGCGGCACAGAGTGGTGCTGTAATTTCTCAGGATGTCGCGTGTATCGGCATCCGCATCGCGCGTATGTATAACCACGGGGAGGTTGAGGTCCGCCGCGATCTGCAGTTGACGCTCGAAAGCCGAGCGCTGCACCCCGCGATCCGCATGATCGTAATGATAGTCCAGGCCCATTTCGCCCACCGCGAGTATCCTCGCGTCCTTCGCGTTCTCCCTGATAATGGCATCGACCACCTGGTTGTAGGAGTCTGCCTCATGTGGGTGAATCCCCTGGGTGCCCCATATGGCAGGAGTATATCTGGTAAGGTCAATCACCAGGGGCAGATTTTCCACAGCGACTGCGATCGTAATGATCCGCTCCACTCCAACCTCGCGTGACTTTTCCAGGGTGGAGTCCAACTCTGCCCGATCAAGGTAGTCCAGATGGCAGTGAGTTTCGATGATAGGCGTGTTGAAGCGCGGAATTTCACGCTGCTGTTTTTTGCTCATGGCCATTTAGTTTGGTTGATTTGCGGTGCCCGCGGTGATTCGCTGACGCATCTTTCGTTGCAGAGGTGTGCGCAACTCGCGGATGTTACACGTGATTTGTTCCCACAACCAGTTATGTAACGGCGAATTCGACGTGCGGTTATGTGCCAACAGCGCGTAGTTGATGCTCAGTTCAGCTTCGCGCGGAACAAGCAGCCCAGTGATACCGGCGCTCGCGGCTTCCTGTTGTAGCAGGTATGCCGGCGCGGGCATGAAAAAGTCTGTTTGACGCAGTACTACCAGTGCCGTCAGCAGATGGGAGATTTCCAGTGTACCCATAGGATGATCAACGATGGCCATGATCGCAGAAGTATTATGTTGCAATTCCAACTGCTCCCAGTCGGGGACATACAACCTGATCAATGGAAACTGTGTCAGTCGCTCCCAGGTGACTTCATTCCGAGTAAGTGGATGGGCTTGGCGCACCAGAATTGCCGCTGGACTGTCTCCCAAATCCTCTACCCGGTATTCCGCGCTGTAGTTGGTTTGTTTGATATGTATAGCAAAGTCGAGATTTCCTAGAACCAGTTCTTCTAACTGGTTTTCTATCCGTGTGATGACACGCAGTCTCAGGCGCGGCGCCTGAAGACTCAAGTTTCTCATCAAGCGCGGCAGGAGTACGACTCCGATATACTCTGACAGGGCGATCGTGACCTCCCCGTTGAACGACGAGGGGTCAAAACGGGAGCCCGCGAGCAGGTGCGAAATATTTCCTAATATGTCGTTCAGCTCGGAGGTTAATTCAACGGCACGCGGGGTCGGCTGCATGCCACGACTGCTGCGGGTAAATAACGCATCATCAATCAGTGTGCGCAATCGGAGGAGGGTTTTGCTCATGGCCGGTTGCGTGATAAACAGGCGTTCAGCAGCGCGAGAAACACTTCTTTCGTCTAATAAAACCTGTAATGCAATCAAAAGGTTAAGGTCAACTTTGCTGAATTCTCGAAGGTCCATTGGAATAATATAATTTCAATTCATGCTTTATATAGATTTAATGCATTAGATCCATATCATCTCAATTTGTACTATAGCGGCAACTCGCCACATCACCTTGTCCATGGTGTGCCCGTTGCTCCAACGCGTCGGCGTTGGAAAGCCATCCAGGTCCAACCGAGTTGTTGCAGACCCGCCTAACGGCGGGTTTTTTTGCCCGCAGCGCGCGAGGCAGTGCTGCGTCATGGACGCTAACCAGCAAGAAGCGGCCAAACGCGGGGAATACGGACGGCTACCTCTCCGGAGCATTCAGTGAGGAGTGCCAGAGGTGTGGCTGCTACTGGAGTTTCGGTTTTGCCTTGGTTGCCGGGCGTCGAGTAGCTTTGAGTCTGGGGGCGACGGCCCGGGATTTAGGCTTACTCGCGCCGCGTTTCTTCGCTCTGGCGCTGATCGTTTTATTGGGCAGAATGGTCGTCTTGCTCTCGGCTGAAATCTTTGACACTTTCGCTGGTTTGGATTTTGTAGGCGTCGCGGTTGACGCAACGACTGGCTTGGTGGCAATTAATTTCGGTACGACCGGGCCTTTGCCGCGAGGAACAACGCGCGTTCGCCTCGGTGATTGAATTTTGGCTTTGGCAGCAACTGCCGCGTTTTTTGGGTGACGACCGTGACCTAACTTGTTTGCTGCAGCGTACAGTTCCTCGTAAGCGGCAACGAGGCAGTCGTGATAGAACTCGGGATCCGGCATGATGTTTCGATCCGCCAGTACGGACAGGGTAATTTTCCCAAAGTAGCTAAACGCCAGGTGGAAAATTCCCATGCCTGGAGTCAGCACACCCAAGCCGTAGTAATCCACCATCTTCGCTCCGGCGCAATACAGCGGAAAATCCGGGCCCACCACGTTGGAAATGCAGGTCGAGACATTCATTGGAATATGCCTGGATAGTTCATTGCGTGCCCAGAATTTGGCTACTGACTTTGAAATCGCTGGGGAAAAAACTCCCGCCAGCTTCAGCGCGTCTACCATTGGACTGGCTTCACCGCTTAGTTTGGCATTCTCCGTCGATTGCTTAATCGCGATAACGCGTTCCAGCGGGTCCAGGATGTCTGTATGCAGTGATGCGAACACCGAACCGACCTGGTTGTTCTCTTGCGTGGTTCCGCGGCGTGTGCGCATATTCAAAGGCATGGCGGTAGCCAGCGAACCTTCTGCGGGTGCTTCTCCTTTCGCCTGCAGGTAACGCTGCAACGCGCCGCCAATGACACCGAGTGCCACGTCATTCACAGTGACACCCACGGCGTTCTTGATGTCCTTAAAGCCCTCCAGTGGAAATTCCGCCGCATCGAATACACGGTGTGGACCCACCGGCTTGTTGAGTATAGTTTTAGGTGCGGATATGTCCGGGGCGGGAATCGCGTGGCGGGCGATATCCAGCGCATACTTGCTCAGATCGCGAGCGCTCCTGACTGTACCCGCGACCAGTTGCACCGTATTTTTCACACTGTTTATGGTCGCCTTGGTTAACAGTTCACCCACTGACGGAGTGGTGTCTACCAGACGGGGCTCCGACTCCAAAGTTTGTGAGTATTCCGGGTCCGGCGACAGGTCGTGCATTGCAGCCATGAAGGACGAACCCCCGGCACCGTCGACCAGGGAGTGATGCATCTTGGTGTAGACAGCAAAACAACCCTTGGGCAGATTGGGAATATTGTCCAGCCCCTCGATGATGTAGGCCTCCCACAGGGGGCGGGACATGTCGAGAGGGCGGGAGTGGAGGCGCGCCGCCTGGATGCATAGTTGACGCCAATCACCCGGCTCGGGCAGGGCGATATGCCGCAGGTGAAACTCTACGTCGAAGTTGGCATCTTTGATCCAGTAAGGCCTGTCCAGGCCGCCCGGTACCTCTACCAAGCGGGTGCGAAACAGAGGCAAATTGCCCAGACGACGCTCAAAGCTTGCTATCACATCCTTGAACCGTACGAATCCTCCGGGCGCCGTCGACGGGTCGTAGATACCAATCCCACCGATGTGTTGCGGGGTATTGGTCTGCTCCAAATTAACGAATGCGGAGTCAAGTATGCCTAGCTGCTTCATAAATTCTAGAGGTTCCCTGCCAGTCTATTCATGGGGTCAACAACCGAAAGGCCTAGTATAAACCTGTGCGCTACCCAGCGCTTAGGTCATGCGCAAAATTTTCTGGTCGACTCAAGCGTTCTCCAATACCATGAGGGCGCCACTAGCCTTGATCGGGCCACGGGTTTGCCATTCAAGGATCTCGGCGCAGTGGCGCGCCTCGCAACGGCGTACGACCTCGAAGAACGGTGCCCGCTCCGGATCGGCGATTACGATGTGCTTTACACCGGCTTTGACGGCTCGATTGACCATATTGAATACCGGATCCACCAATTCCTCCCAAAAGCATACGTCGGCTGCAATCAGCATATCGAAGCGGGAAAGCTCCCTGGTGCTCAATTTCTCAAAGCGGGAAACGAGGGGGGTTGTCGTTACGCCATTGAGGTTGGCGGTTGCTTGCAGGAATGGAAACACGTCCGGGTCGGCGTCGACAGAAGTGACCCGCGAGCGAAGGGTCTTCGCACACCAGATTCCAGCGATGCCCCAGCCGCACCCTACATCGATGACATTGTGACAATGAGCGGGTCGATGCTTGTCCAGGTAATCGATCAACAGTCGACTGGATTTCCACAACTTATTGCCATGTATGGAAGGAAAACTGCCGTGACGCCTGACCTGGCGAATGACCGGATGTGAACTGGTGGGTATCGTGACGCCGCGGAAGCGATGTCCGGTCCGTGGTTGACTCTGTTTCAACTTGGTTCCTTCTTTGTTGTTGTGTGTTTGGCGCCGGATAGGGTGAAGATCGCACTAAATCTGTGCAATGTGGATTCGCCCATCTCGATATCAAAGCCGACATTGTGTCATCGCGTGATCGCGCGCGCCACAGTCTATCTCACCTGCGGCACTGGATCAGGCCTGTTCGCTGAGCTACGATGGCATAGGTATTTGTGCGGTCCGGCGCACAGGCGCCTATGCCAACTGAGGGGTCAGCAATGACAGCAGTCAGACAGCGGGTCGAACTGCTCGAAAAAAATAGGCCACAGCAGGAACGCGCCAAGCGCACCTACGAGGCCATACTGGCTGCGGCGGCCGAACTACTGGTTGAGGTTGGAGTAGAGCGGATCTCTACGAACCTGGTGGCTGAAAGAGCAGGCGTCACTGTGCCAGCGCTTTATCGCTACTTCCCGAATAAATACGCGGTCCTGCATGCCCTCGGCGCGGTGCTGATGGACAAGCAGAATGTCATCTTCCAACAGTGGTTTGACCAATACCTCGAAGCGGGAGATCCGCAGCACCTGCTGGATAATATCTACGAACTGCTCAAGTGCACCTACGAAGTCACACGCGAGCAGAAAGGCGGATTGGAGATTGTGCAGTCATTGCGGGCCGTGGCGCCATTGCAGGAATTGCGGCGCGCGTCCCACCAGCTGGTTGCTGGCCAGTTCGCGGCCAGCGTGGCTGAGTTACTGGCGCTGCCAGTGGATGAGCAGTTGCAGACACAGGCGTGGCTTTCGATCGATATCGGCTACACAATCGTGGAGATGGCGCTGGAAAACGAGGCCCTGTCCACTGACACCCTGTTGCGCGAGGGTTCGCGGATGATCAAGCTGTTCTGGCAGGAAATGCTGGCCCTGTCCTGATCAATCCTCGCCCACCACATCCTCGGCCTGCGGGCCTTTGTCACTCTGCGCTACAATAAAATTGACGCTTTGGCCGTCACGTAGACTGCGCCTTCCTTCCCCTCGGATTGAACGAAAATGCACAAAAATCTCTTCGCCGTCATCTTTGACGATAAAGCCAAAGCCTTTGGAGACATTAAACCACTTCACCGTACCGTGCTCCCGCGCTGTAGCGGGGGGTGCTGGCTGTTTGCTCGGCTTTTTTTCGATTCCCGAAGCGTTGGTGCCAGCATTCCGGCCGACGATCAATGCCGTGGCTGCCGTGGCAATGAAAAAGGCGACCAGCAGCAGTAGCCGTTGGTTCAAGATATCCTTGATAAGCAGAGCATCCGTCAGGGTAGCCGTGATGGCCGCGATAACGAGACTGACAATCAGCCTGGTAAATAGTCTCATCGGTTTCCTCCCAACGATGTACTGCGCGAGGATGCACAGTTTTTCAAGCCGGGCATTCTAGCATCATTGGTGTCTGGAATGAGCTACAGTTTCAACACATCCTCTGCCTGTAAACCCTTGGGGCCTTCAACCAGAGTGAATTCTACGGCTTGCCCTTCGTTCAGAGTCCGAAAACCGTCTCCCTGAATCGACCTGAAGTGGACGAAAACATCCTCTTCACCTTCCTGTCTGGTGATAAAGCCAAAACCTTTGGCGTTATTGAACCATTTGACGGTACCACTTTTTCGCTCACTCATACCACTTTCCTCGACTTATCGTATTGCTTTTATTCTATTTGGCAGGCGCTGGGCGGGACTGAATTGGATTACTTGTACAAAACCATGTAATCAAATGTCCTGTATTCGCTGTAATTGCTCCTCCAAAGTCTGCAGAGCCTGCTGTTGCATCTGCAATCTTTCCTGTTCCTTGGCAACGATATCAGCGGGTGCCTTATCAACAAAGCCGGGGTTGCTCAACTTACCTTTAAGGCGATTCAGGTCGCTTTCCAGCTTGCCAATTTCCTTGTTGAGGCGGGCATTTTCCGCAGCCTTGTCGATCAACCCGGCCATAGGCACCAGTATTTCCAGTTCTCTGGCCAGTGCCGTCGCTGCCATCGGTGCCACCGCGTCCTGTGCTAGCCAGTTGATATCAGCCAGTTTAGCCAGCTTTTTGAGGTATTGCGAATTTTCGGCCAACCTGCGCCGGTCATTGTGATCGCCATTGCGCAACAGGACAGACAACGCTTTGCCCGGAGGAATATTCATTTCACCGCGTATGTTTCGAATACCCAGAATCACTGCCTTGAGCCATTCGATATCTTCGTGGGCGCCAACATCGATGTCGACTTTGCTGGCCCGAGGGTAGGGTTGCAGCATGATGGTAGGCCCTGTTTTTCCGGCCAAAGGCCCTGCGGATTGCCAAATTTCTTCGGTGATAAACGGCATCAAGGGGTGCAGAAGGCGCAGCCACATTTCCAGAACGCGTATCAGCGTCTGCCGCGTACCACGCTTCGAATTCGGTGACGCGTCCGCGTCCCAGAGTATGGGTTTGGACAATTCCAGATACCAGTCGCAATACTCGTTCCAGATAAATTCGTACAGGGTTTGGCTGGTCAGGTCAAAGCGGTAGCTGTCGATTGTGCGCGCAACATGTGCCGCCGTTTCCTGTGCCTTGCCGATTATCCAGCGATCGGCCAGGCTCAGTTCCACGACGCAGCCGGGCTGCGCGCCACAGTCCTCGTTCTCACAGTTCATCAGAACGTAGCGCGCGGCATTCCAGATTTTATTGCAGAAATTCCGATACCCCTCGATGCGGCCGATGTCGAATTTGATATCCCTGCCTGTGGATGCCAGAGAGTAGTAAGTGAAACGGAGTGCGTCGGTGCCATAGGACGCGATGCCGTCCGGAAACTGCCGGCGCGTGGCTTTTTCGATTTTAGCCGCCAGCTGTGGCTGCATCATACCGGCGGTACGCTTACGGATCAGCTCTTCCAGTCCAATGCCGTCGATGAGGTCTATGGGGTCGATGACATTGCCCTTGGATTTGGACATTTTCTGGCCTTCGCCATCACGAACCAAGCCGTGCACGTACACCGTATGGAACGGTACTTCATGGCGCAAGTGCAAGGTCATCATGATCATGCGCGCCACCCAGAAGAAGATAATGTCAAATCCCGTAACCAGCACCGTACTGGGATGGAAAACGGCAAGTTCTGCAGTCTCTGCGGGCCAGCCCAGCGTGGAAAAAGTCCACAGCGCGGAAGAGAACCAGGTGTCGAGTACATCCTCGTCCTGGCGTAGCGTCACCTCGTCTCCTAGCGCGTGCTCACGGCGTACTTCAGCCTCGTTCTCGCCGACATAAATATTGCCGTGAGTGTCGTACCAGGCGGGAATGCGATGTCCCCACCACAGCTGTCGGCTGATACACCAGTCCTGGATATCCCGCATCCAGGCGAAATAGGTGTTTTCCCATTGGCGGGGCACAAACTGGATGGCGCCATTTTCCACCGCCTCGATGGCGGGCTTGGCGAGTTTGCGCGCGTCCACATACCATTGATCAGTGAGGTAGGGCTCGATGACGACACCCGACCGGTCGCCCCGGGGAATTTGCAAGCGGTGTTCTTCCACCTTGTCGAGCAAGCCGAGGGCGCTCATATCGGCGACTACCCGCTGGCGTGCCTCGAACCGGTCGAGGCCGCGATAGGCTACGGGCGCATTAGCGCTGATGGCCGCATTATCGTTAAAGATGTTGAGTAGCGGTAGGCCGTGGCGGCGCCCGACCTCGTAATCATTGAAATCATGCGCCGGCGTGATCTTTAGACAGCCGGTGCCGAATTCGCGATCGACATACTCATCGGCGATGACCGGAATCAGCCGATCGCACAAGGGCAACTGCACCATGCGGCCGATCAGGTGCGCGTAGCGCTCATCAGCGGGATGAACGGCCACCGCGCTGTCGCCCAGCATGGTTTCGGGACGCGTAGTGGCGACGATCAGGTGATCCACCGCGCCGGCCAATGGGTATTTGAAGTGCCAGAGATGGCCCTGTTCCTCCGCGGAGATAACCTCCAGGTCGGAGATCGCAGTGTGCAGCGCCGGATCCCAGTTGACGAGCCGTTGGCCGCGGTAGATCAGGCCTTCGCGGTACAGGCGAATAAAGACTTCCTGCACCGCCGCACTCAGTCCCGCATCCATCGTGAAACGCTCGCGCGACCAATCCAGGGAGGAGCCCAGCCGTCGCAGCTGCCGCGTAATAATGCCGCCGGACTCCTCCTTCCACTGCCAGACCTTCTCGATGAATTTTTCTCGCCCCAGGTCATGGCGGTTGATGCCCTGTGCTTCCAGCTGCCGTTCCACCACCATTTGCGTGGCGATGCCGGCGTGATCGGTACCGACCTGCCACAGGGTATTGTCACCCAGCATGCGGTGGTAGCGGATAAGCGCATCCATGATCGCTTCCTGAAAGCCGTGTCCCATATGCAGGCTCCCGGTGACGTTGGGCGGCGGGATCATAATGCTGTAGGCCTTGGCTCCGCCCTGCGGCGCGAAATACCCTTCGGCTTCCCATTCCTGGTACCAGCGAGTTTCAATGGCGGCGGGTTGAAATGTTGTATCCATGCGAGTGCGCCTAAAGATCGTGCTTTTCCAGTTGGTAACCGCGTTCCTTGTAGAATTTCCAGGATGCGCGCAGCGCCGCCAGGCTGACCGGATCCTGCGTGACCACTTCAGCCACGCGCCTGAAACGGCTGAAGAAGGGCGGAATTTCCAACTGCAGGTTGATCAACAGGTCATCGTGCTTACTCGGCTCCTGGCCCCAGCCGATGGCGATGGTGTCGGAGTGTTCCTGGCCATGCAGTCCGTGCGGTAGAAAACTGGCGGGGCGAAAGCTCCACAGGAGTTCATCCAGCTCGGCGGCCTGTGCAGCATCGCAGGCATGGATAAAAGCGCGGTGCCCGCGCTGGAATGCCTTCTCCGCCAGTCGGGCGGCAACCTGCAATCGCTGGCCCTGCTCGGCGGATTGCACAACGTAGAACCCCACCAGGGTCATCGCTATAGGCCCGCGCGATCCAGCAGGTACCGGGTGAGCAGTGCTACCGGGCGGCCAGTGGCGCCTTTCGGCGCACTGTCCCAGGCGGAGCCGGCGATATCCAGATGGGCCCACTGGTAATTCTGGGTGAAGCGCGAAAGAAAGCAGGCAGCCGTTATGCTGCCTGCACCGGGGCCGCCGATATTGGCCAGATCCGCGAAGTTACTCTTGAGCTGGTCCTGATAGTCGTCCCATATCGGCATGCGCCATGCGCGGTCGTGGACCTCGGTGCCGGCAGAGAGCAACTGCTCGGCCAATGCGTCATCGTTGGCGAACAAGCCGGAGGCGTGCGAACCCAGTGCCACCACGCAAGCCCCGGTCAAGGTCGCAATATCGATAACGGCCGCCGGCTTGAAACGCGCCGCGTAGGTCAGGGCATCGCATAATACCAGCCGTCCCTCGGCATCGGTATTGAGCACCTCTATGGTGTTGCCGGACATACTGGAAACGACATCACCCGGTTTGGTGGCCCTGCCGCCGGGCATATTCTCGGCGGCGGCGACAATGCCGATAACGTTCAGGGGCAAGCCCAGTTCCGCGACAGCGCGCAGCGTACCGAGCACACTGGCGGCACCCGCCATGTCAAATTTCATTTCGTCCATTTTGGCGCCAGGCTTCAGTGAAATGCCGCCCGTGTCGAACGTAATCCCCTTGCCCACCAATACATACGGTTGTTCGTTCACGCCGGTGCCGCTGTAGCGCACTACGACGAGCTTGGCCGGCTGTTCGCTGCCGGCGGACACGGACAAAAGCGCGCCCATGCCCAACTCCCGCATTTTTTTCTCCTCCAGTACCGTGGCAGTCAACCGGGCATGGTTGCGCGCGAGCTTGCGCGCATGGCGTGCGAGATAGGTGGGTGTGCAGATATTTCCGGGCAAGTTGGCCAGATTGCGGGCTTCGTTGACACCGAGGCCAATCGCCTTGCCCTCACGCAGGGCATTGGCGGCGGCCCGCGGTTTTAGCGCGCCATGGGTATTGACGATGAGCCGCGTCAGTTTGAATGGCTGTTTTGGCTTGGAGACGGTTTCGGTATAGCGATAGGAAGCCGCAGTCAGATGCCGTGCGAGGTGTGCCAGCAGCCAGTGATAGTCGTCAGTTTTGAGTGCCAATCCCGCGAGATGCAAAGTCGCTTCAGTCGCCTGTTTGTGCTCCAGAGCGTGGTACAAGTGCTGGCTGAATTTTCTCATCGCCGCGCGATCGAATTTCTTCGCCTCGCCACACCCGAGCAATAATATACGTTTGGCGGCATCGGTGCCGGGCAGCATAATGCTCTCGCCCGATTTGGCGCTGAAATCCCCCAGTGCAAGTGCATCCTTGATGCCGCCGGAGGAGGCTCGGTCTAGCTGCAGTGCGGCTCCTGCCAGTTTCGCGTTGCGGAACAACGGCAGGATTGCACATTGCGTAGTAGCAGCGGCCGCATCGCTCACATCACGAGCAATGAACGTCATGGCGGTCATAGATAATCCCTAATGGTGTTAAAGCGTCCTAGTGTATGCTGAGCAGCCGCCAAACTGAACTGAAAAAACAAGCCTGCGTATTTCGAAGGTGTTTTCAGGTTCTTTTGTCCCGTTTGGGTAACAGAATCAATTCCGTACCGGAAATATAGTCATGCCAATAACGGTGCTTGCGATCGATAATACACCACAGATAGCCAAACCCCAGGCAGGCCGCTGACAGAAAGGCGCCGAGGCAGCGCAATAGGACCCGTCCCGCGGAGGGCGGTCCGCCCTGAAAGTCGACCAGTTTGATACGCCATGCCTGCATACCGAGGGTTTGCCCGCCCCGTAACCAAAAGAGACAGAAAAAACCGACAATGCTAAGCACTGTCAGAGCCTGTACCAGATGGGAGTCGAGCAACTGTTGCTCACCTTCCGTAATGTGCACAACCACGCCCAGGGCGGCTGCGTTTACCGCGGCTACCAATGCCAGCACCAGGAATGCGTCGTAGAGCATCGCGGCCAGGCGACGAAGTAGTGAAGGTGAGGAAGATTTCTTGTTACCTGTCATGGCGGGGGAGTTTAGCATTAATGCTCAACCTCATTAACGAAATGTAAATTGAGCACCAATTCCGGCGCATGCTACATTGAGCGGCCAGGTCAGAGGTTGTGCACATGAACGTGCTGTTGGTGGAGGATGACAAGCAGGTCGGCGAGTTCATCGTCGCCGAACTGCGCGCAGCCGGGCACTCGTGCACCCACGCAGTAGATGGCGAGGCTGGACAGTGTGCCGCTGCAGGCACCTCGTTTGATGTGATGGTGATTGATCGCATGATGCCGCGAATGGACGGACTGGAACTGATCAAGTCCCTGCGCAGCGTCGGGAACCAGACACCCGTGCTGGTGCTCAGTGCCCTGGGCGATGTGGACGACCGGGTGCAGGGCCTGCATTGCGGTGCGGATGACTACCTGGTGAAGCCGTTTGCCATGGTGGAATTACTGGCGCGACTCGAGGTACTGCATCGCCGCGTGACGATGCCAGTTAGTGATACCCCGACGAAACTCGTGGTGGAGGATTTATCCATGGATCTGCTGCGCCAATACGTGCAGCGCCGTGGCACTCCGATACAGTTACAGCCGCGCGAGTACAAATTGCTCGAATACCTTATGCGCCACGCTGGGCAGGTGGTGACCCGGGCAATGCTGCTGGAGCATGTCTGGGGTTACCACTTCGACCCGCAGACCAATGTGATCGATGTCCATATGTCGCGATTGCGGCAGAAAATCGACAAGGATTTCGAGCCGCCGCTACTCGCCACCGTGCGGGGTGCGGGCTACCGGCTCGGCCCTGCATTAGTTGATTG
>Ga0114942_1000145_pt1 | contig 18976 bp, 18 predicted proteins | sample LowerColdCreek_FD_88674 | JGI IMG/M metagenome (GOLD analysis project Ga0114942, IMG submission 88674) | Groundwater microbial communities from Cold Creek, Nevada to study Microbial Dark Matter (Phase II) - Lower Cold Creek | ecosystem: Environmental > Aquatic > Deep subsurface > Groundwater ... | reverse complement strand
TCTCGGCATCCAGCGACGCGCGCTGCAGCGCCAGCACGGCCTGCGCGAACTCGCGCTGCTCCATCCAGCGCGTCAGCTGGGGCGCGTCCGGCAGCGGTGCGTCGGTGGCGTCGACGGCGGGCGCCGCCAGCCCGATCATCTGCAGCACCGGGCTGGGTGCGTCGGCGGGCCCGCCGGCAGGCGAGGCCGGCGCCGGGCTGGCACCCGGCAGCACCAGGGCCAGGGTTGCCAGGCCGGCAGCCGCTGCCAGCCAGGCCAGCGGCCGGGCTTTCATCACTTGAACACGCAGGCGCGGGCGATGTTGCTCGCGTTGGTGTCCTTCTTCGGCTCGCTGCCCGAGCCGGTGCCGACGAAGGCCTCGCACTTGGGCTTGGACCCGCTGTAGACCAGGTCGGTGATGGTGGCCACGTCGTACTTGCCGGCGATGCCCGACTTGCTGTCGTAGCTGCTGTTGACGCCGATGCCCGACGAGTTGACCGTGCCCAGGCGCACGCCCGTCACTGTCACGTTGCGTGCGTATTGCGTCGAGCAATTGCCGCAGGAGCGCACCAGCTTGCCGATGTTGCTGGCGTAGAAGTCCTGGACCACCAGCGTGCCGTCGCTGTTGTGCTGGAACAGCTTGTCGGCCGCCTTGAAGGCCGCGCCGCCGCTGATGGTCAGCTTGCTGGTCACGCCGCTGAGCTTGCGCACGGTGGCGCCGTCCTCGCCGACGTCGGCCCAGTAGACGTTGGTGATGTTGCACACGCCGTAGCAGTGCACGCCGTCGGCGCCGCCGGCGGCCAGGTTGGTGCCGGTGCCGAGCGAGCCGTCGCCGATGACGACGTTCTTCACCGTCGAGCCGTTGTTCAGCTTGAACATCGGCACCTGGCTCTCGCTCTGCGTGCCCTTCATGTTGGCCGCCGTGCCCACCAGGCAGACCCACTTGCCGTACTTGGCCACGCCGTCCCAGGTCGTGCCGGCGGGCACGTCGATGGTGGCGCTGATGTTGACCTTGGTGCAGGCGGGCACCGTGCGCACCCCAGGTGCGGCAGCGGCGCTGCCCGCCACGGCCACGAGGGCCAGGCCCAGAACGCCGCGCCACAGGCGGCGTGCGATAGAAATACCGTTCATTGCTTGTCTCCAGTCTTTGCTGTTGAGGTCAGCAGCCGTGAGCCCGGCTGCGGGCGTCAGCGCAACGGCAACGAGTCCTGGAGGGTGCCAACAGGCAAGGGCAAGGCGGGGGAGTTAGACAGCGGCTCCGGCCCGTCAGTCATTGACGGTCGTGTGTTCCAAAACGGCGTCTTGCGCCAAACGGAACGCACTTTCATTGTTTTGGAACAACGTTCCAATTGGTGATTTCCTGAGGCTGCTTCGGGTGGCGCCCAACGTCAGCGCTTGCGGGGCGTGGGCATGCGGGCGGCGGGCCGGGCCACGCGCGCGGGTTTCTCGGCCTCGGGAGGGGCCTGCAGCGGCACCAGCGCAGCCAACGTGTCGAGCTGGGTCAGCAGGCGTTGCAGGTAGTCGGGCGACAAGTCCTTGAGCTGCTGCAGCGCCCGGCTCACCAGCACCTGGCTGTTCAGCGGCCCCAGGTGCTCGGGCACCGGCGCGCTGACTTCGGCCATGCGGCGGGTCAGGCGCAGCGCGCTCCAGGTGCGGCGGTGCAGCTGCACGGTGCGCAGCTCCGGGCCGGCGCCCACCTGCAGCCGCGCCGTCAGCTCGGCCAGCGGGCCGGGGGATGCGGTCCCGCGCGGCGCTGCGGCGGGCGCAGCTGCGTGCGCCTGGGCGCGCTCCACCAGGCGGGCCACCAGGCGCTCGCGCAGCGCGCCCTGCGGCTGCCGCGCGGCCCGGCGGGCCAGGCCCTCCAGCACGCGGCGGCTGACCGGGTCGGACGTCGGCTGCGCCTGCAGCCAGGCTTGCGGGTCATCGAGGGCGTTCATCACGGTGCTGACGCCGCCGCGCGCCTGGGTCGTGGCGTGGGCGCGATCTCCACACGCCGGTTCAGCGCACGGCCGGCCGCCTCGTCGTTGGAGGCCACCGGCTGCTGCGGCCCGAAGGCGGCGGCGAACACCGCGTCTGGCGGCAGGCCCTCGGCCATCAACGCACGCGCCACGTTGAGCGCGCGCTGGGCGGACAGCTCCCAGTTGTCGGCAAACTTCGGCGCGCCCTTGCCGGTGATCAGGCCGCGGTCATCGGTGAAGCCGCTGACCATCAGGATCTCGTCGCGCTGCGCGAGGTAGGTACTCAGCGGCACGGCCAGGCTCTTGATCAGCGCGCGGCCATCGGCGTGGAGCTGGTCCGAGCCGACGGCAAAAAGCACCGCGCCGCTGATGCCGATGCGGCCCTCCACCAGCGTGATGCGGCCGTCCGCCAGCGGCCCGGCGAGGGCCCGCTCCAGCGCCTCGCGCCGCGCCTGCTCGGCTTGGCGCTGCTGCACCTCGGCCTCCAGCTTGTTGGCCAGGTCCAGCTGGCCCACCAGCGCGGCGGCCAGCACCAGCACGAAGGCGCCCAGCACGCCGGCCATCAGGTCGCCGAACGCGGCCCAGGCCGGTGCACCGACACCCTCCTGCTCCATGTCGAGCTGCTCATCCATTGGCGGCCGCCGTCGTCTGCAGCGCGTCCAGCACGGCCTTCTGCGAGCCCAGGCACAGGTCGATGACCTCGCGCGCCTGCGCCACGTAATAGCCCAGCTGCTCGTCGCTGCGTGTCATCGCGCTGCTCAGCCGTTCCTCCAGCGCGGCCAGGTGCTGCACCAGCTGGGCATTCGCGCCCTGGAACTGCTCCACCGCCGCGCCAAAGCCCTCGCCCAGGCTGCCCATCTCGGCGGCGCTGGCGGCGATGGTGGTGGCCGCGTCGGCCAGCACCTGGCCGGTCGCGCCGGCCTGTTCGGTGAAGCGCTGGCCCAGCGCTTCGAGCTGGGTCGCGGAGCTGCCCACCAGGGCTTCCACCTGCGACGCGGCGCTCGTGGTCAAAGTGCTGACGTGGGACGCGGTGCCCTCCAGCAGCGCGCTCACCTGCGTCGCGGCCCCGCCCAGCAGCGCAGTGACCTGCGAGCCGGCGCCGCCCAGCAAGGCGTCCAGCGCGGCACGCTGCTCGCCGGCCGCCTGCTGCAGCGAGGCCAGCAGCGTGGACACGGTCTGCATCAGCTCGGCCCGCTCGGCCAGTGCGGCGCGGTCCTGGGCCTGGCTTTGCGCCAGCTGCTCGCGCAGCGCGGCCACCACCTCGACGGCGGCACGCGGCGCCTCGCCGGCCGCCTGCAGCAGTGCGCCGGCTTCGCTGAGCGTGGTCCTGGCCTGCGCCTCGGTCTGCGCGACGAGATCGCGCGTGTGCTGCAGCAGACCGTCGGCAAGTTGCTGCTGCTGCGCCAGCTGCGCGGCGCCGGCCGATTGCAGCTCGGTGCGCCAGGCGGCCAGGCGTTCGGCGTCGTTGGCCGCGTGGGCCGATTGCAGCTGCGTGTGGGCGTCAGCCAACGCATGGACGGCGGCCTGCGTCTGCGCGGCGAAGCCGGCGGTCAGCTCGGTCAATGCGTCCTGCGCGCGCTGGCCGCTGGCGGCCAGCAATTGCTGAGCGGCCTCGCGCTGGGCGGCCAGCAGTTGTTCATTGGCGGCACGTTGCTGCGCCAGGGCGTCGGCTTCGGCGCGGGCCTCGGCGCGCGCTTGCGCGTCCAGCTCGGCCTGCATTGCCGCGTGGCGGGTCTGCGTGTCGGCGATGCGGTCCAGCAGGTCTTTCGTCTGCGCCGCGAAGCCGGTGGTCAGCTCGGCCAACGCGTTCTGGGCCCGCGCGCCGCTGTCCGCCAGCAGCTGCTGCGCAGCCTCGCGCTGGGTGGCCAGCAACTGTTCGTTGGCGGCGCGCTGCCGGGCCAGGGCTTCGGCGTCGGCCTTCGCATCCGCGCGGCGTTGCGCCTCCAGCTCGGCTTGCGTCGACTGCTGGCGGGCTTGCGCCTCGGCCACACGGTCCAGCAGGTCTTGCGTCTGCGCAGCAAAGCGCTCGGCCGCGTCGGCCATGGCCTGCTGGGCGGCGCTGCGCTGCTGAGCCAGCGCGTCGACCTGCGCCTGCAGCACAGCGGCGCGGGCAGAGTCGGCCTCGGCCTGGGCGGCCTGCTGGCGCGTGGCGGTGTCGTTCAGCGCCGCCAGCAGCGCCTGCGCGTCGGCAGCGGCGCGTTCGGCCAGGCGGTCCACGGCCTGCTGCGTCGCCGCGCCGTTGTCGGCCAGCAGCTGCAGCGCGGCCGCACGTTGCTGGGCCAGGCCCTCGCCCTGGGCACGGGCGGCGGCTTCGCCTTGTTGCGCAATCTGTGCGACGCCGGCCTCGAAGCGCGTGCTCAACGCGCTGAGCTGCTCGCCCACCTGAGTGCCCACACGCTCATGCAGCGCGGCGGCCTCGCGGGCGATGCCGGCCATCGCGGCCTCGGCGGCGGGCTGGATGGCGGCGCCGGCCAGGCGGGCGGCGTCCGTCAGGCTTGTGCGCAGCGTGCCGTCGACGCTGGCAGCCAGCGCGGTGTACGCCTTGCTCGTCTCGCCGTGGAATTGCGCGTTCTGCGCGGCGAGCTGGTCGGCCATCGCTTGGGCGAAGGTCTGCAGCTGGGCGACGAGTTCGCGCTGGTTCGTGCGGGCGACCTCGGCCGCCGCGTCCTCGGCCGCCTGCTGCGCGATGGCGCGGCGATGCGCGGCCGTCAGCGGGCGCAGCCGGCCCAGCAAGGCCACGTCCAGCCGGGCGCCCACGGCGGCGCGCTCGCGGCGGGCCAGCGCCACCATCAGGCCCAGCATGGCCGAGCCGGCCACGCCGGCGACGCTCGCGCTGAAGGCCAGGCCCAGGCCTTGCACCGGCGCGCCCAACGCGTTGCGCAGCGCGGCGAGGTCGGCCGTCTGGCTCAGCGCACTGGCCGTGCTGCTCAGCGTGATGACCAGGCCGATGAAGGTGCCCAGCATGCCCAGCAGCACCAGCAGGCCGGCCAATGCCGGCGCCAGCGCCAGACCGGGCAGCGCCACGCGCAGGCCGTCCAGGCGCTGTTGCACGGCGGCGCGCAGCGGGGCGGGCACGCTGTCCACCCAGGCGTCGGTTGGCTCAGCCGCCAGCGCCGCGTCCAGCTCGCGGCCGGCGCGGCGAAAGGCCTGCAGCTCCATCACGCCCAACACGAAGAAGGCCGCGATCAGCAGCGTCATCACCAGCGCCACCGGATGATGGCGCGCTGCGGCGAGCGCGGCGCCGGCAATGCCCGCGAGGCCGGCGGCCAGCGCGAGGGGGTAGAGGGCGTTCAGGAAACGGTTCATCAGGAATCGGCTTGGTTCAGTGCCTCGATGAGGCCTTGCACCGGTTGCAGTCGGAGGTCCAGCTCGGCCCGCAGTGCGCGCTGCAGATCGGCCCAGAAACGTTGGCGCCAGTAGCGGGGGTCGGCAGCCTGGTGCGTCTCGGCGCGGCGTGTCAGCAGCGCGGGCAGGCCGGTGACGGCCTGGCGCTCCTGCAGCACGACGGCGCGCTCGAACACCGCGTCCAGCTCCGCCAGCCGCGCCAGCGGCCCCGAGGCCTCGGCCATGCGCGGCCGCAGCCGCTCGCGCAACGTGGCGATGCGAGCGGCCATGCTGCGTTGCTGCTGGGCGTGGTGCAGGCGAAAGGGGGCCAGCAGGTCGGCCAGCGGCACGCCGTCGGGCGCGGGCTCGGTGGCGTCCTGCGCCAGCAGCGCGTCGTCGAAGGCGGCGGTCAGGTCGGCCTGCAGGCGGTCCAGCGCGGCGGCGGCCCAGTCCTGCGCCTCGCGGCGGGCGGCGGGGTTGCTGCCGGCCGCTGGCGCCGTGGCCAGCAGCTGCGACAGGCCGATGGCCTCCGCCCAGCCCAGCCAGCCGCCCAGCCGCTCCGCCACGGGCGCCGTGCGCACCGGCGCCACGCCCCATTGCAGCAGCAGCCGGGCCAGGGGCTCGGGTGCGTGGGGCTGCGTTTGGGGTGCTTGCATCGGGGTTGCCGCGCCCCTGTGGACGCGCGAGGAAAAAGGGCGAGAGTTTAGTGAACCCCCGTCGGCAAGGGCTTTGGCCGTCATGGGCCGGGCGCAGAATGCCGCGACGCCAGCCGCACAGACCCTCCCCCATGCACGCCCACGATCTCGCCACCTGGCGCCACGAACACGTCTTCGACAGCGGCAACGCGGCCGGTGAACGCGGCACACGGCGCGTGCTGTGGATCACCGCCGCGATGATGCTGGTGGAGATCGCCGCCGGCTGGTTCTACAACTCGATGGCGCTGCTGGCCGACGGCTTCCACATGAGCAGCCACGCGGTGGCCATCGGCCTGAGCGTGGCGGCTTATGCCGCCGCGCGCCGACATGCCGGTGACTCGCGCTACGCCTTCGGCACCTGGAAGATCGAGATCCTGGGCGGCTTCGCCAGCGCGATCTTCCTGCTCGTCGTCGTCGCGTTGATGGTCTATGGCTCGGTCGAGCGCCTGCTCAAGCCCGAGCCCATCCACTACCCGGAGGCGATGGTGGTGGCCGTGCTGGGCCTGGCGGTCAACCTCGTCTGTGCCTTCATCCTGGGCGATGCGCACCACCACGGCCATGACCACGGGCACGGCCATGGCGACCACGATCACGCGCACGAACACCACCACCACGACCTCAACCTGAAGTCTGCCTACCTGCACGTCGCCGCCGACGCCGCCACGTCGGTGGCTGCGATCGCGGCGCTGGCCGGCGGCTGGTGGCTGGGCTGGGATTGGCTGGACCCGGTGATGGGCATTGCCGGCGCCCTCGTCGTCGCGCTGTGGGCCAAGGGCCTGATCCGCGACACCGCCGTCGTGCTGCTGGACCGTGAGATGGACCACCCCGTCGTCGACGAGATCCGCGAGGTCATCGCCGAACGCGGCGCGGCCGGCGAGACCGGCATTGCCGACCTGCACGTCTGGCGTGTCGGCCGCGCGAGCTATGCCTGCGCACTCAGCCTCGTCACGCACGACACCGGCCTCACGCCGACGCAGGTGCGCGAGTGGCTCGCCGTGCATGAAGAGATCGTGCATTCGACGGTCGAGATCCACGTCTGCAACGATTGCTGAGCCCATGGCCGCCCACGCCAACCCCAACGCCGACATCGAGCTGCGCAACCGCTGCACCCGCTGGCTGAACGGCCACCGGCCGGCGCTGTCCATGCGCGAGTCGCTGCTGGCGCTGGCCGAGGTGCCCGAGGCCACGCTGCCGCTGGACGTCTATGGGCAGGGCCGGGCCATGCAGGCGCTGGAGGCCCAGGTGGCCACGCTGCTGGGCAAACCCGCCGCGACCTTCATGCACAAGGGCGTGGCGGCCCAGCTCGCGGCCTTGCGCCTGCATTGCGGCGAGGGTGACGACCCGGTGGCGCTGCACCCGCAGAGCCACATCGCCATCGACGAGGCCGAGGCCTTCGAGGCGCTGATGGGCCTGCGCGGCGTACGTGTCGGCCAACCAGACGAGCCGTTCACGGCCGGGCAGCTGGCAGCGTTGGCGCACGCCCCGGCGGTCGTCGTCGTCGAACTGCCGTTGCGCCGCGCCGGCTATCGCCTGCCCGCCTGGGAAGACCTGGTGAACATCAGCGGCTGGTGCCGCGCTGCACGGGTGCCGCTGCACTTCGACGGCGCCCGGCTCTGGGAAGCGTCAGCCCACTACGGCCGGCCGCTGCACGAGATCGCCGCGCTGGCCGATTCGGTCTACGTGTCGTTCTACAAGGGCCTGGGCGGCCTGGCGGGCTGTGTGTTGGCCGGCAGCGAGGCCTTCATCGCCGCCACCGCGCCCTGGCAGACGCGCCTCGCCGGCAACGTCTTCACGCTGCACCCCTTCGTGCTCAGCGCGCTGCACGGCCTGCGCACGCAGTTACCGCGCATGCCCGCCTACCGCGAGCGCGCCAAGGCGCTGGCGAAACTGCTGGCCGCCGAGCCCGGCTGGCGCGTGGCGCCCGAGCCGCCGCAGGTCAACGCCTTCCAGTTGCATCTGCCGGCAGCGCCCGAGCGGCTGCGCGAGGCGCTGCTGGGCGTGGCCGCGCAGGACGGCTTCTGGCTGGGCGCGCGGGCCGTCGCGTCGACGGTGCTGGCGGGCGGTGCGATGGTCGAGGTCGTCATCGGCGACGCCGCCGAGGACTGGGCGGACGGCGAAGCGCTGGCCGCGCTGCGGCGCGCCGTGCGGGCCGCCTGAAGCCGAACGTCAGTAACGCTGGCCCGGCGTGGGGCGCGGCGTTCCGAGGTGGCGGAACGTGATGCGACCCTTGCTCAGGTCATACGGCGACATCTCCAGCGACACGCTGTCACCCGCCAGGATGCGGATGTGGTGCTTGCGCATCTTGCCGCCGGTGTAGGCGATGACTTCGTGGCCGTTCGTCAGCTTCACGCGGAAGCGCGAGTCGGGCAGGACTTCGTTGACGACACCCTGCATTTCGATCAATTCTTCTTTAGCCAATGGAACTCCGGTCGTGACGGGACGCAAAAGGCTAGCACGACTGTGAAGCCGGGGGAACCGTTACGCAGCGCCTGCCCACCCGGATGCGCGGGTTCGCACGTCGTGTTTTCGGGTGGCGGCCGGTGACGCGCCGGTGCATCCGTTTGCGCCCGCTCACGTAAGCCTTTTGCGGCCGTCATGGCTGAAGGCCGCGCTCGCAGCCGGCATGTCGCCGCGCGGCGAGACCCTTCGCCAGGAGCGCCCATCATGACCCTGCCCCCTTTGCCAACCCTGCACCGTGCCGCGCTGTCCACCGCCTGCGCCGCCGCGCTAGCCAGCCTTGCGCTGCCGGCCGCGCACGCCTCCAGCCACCGCGAGGCACCGTCCATCACCGGCGCGCCGCGCATCGACGGCACCGACTTCTACATGTTCCGCAGCTACGAGGCCGGCCGCGCCGGCCATGTGACGCTGATCGCCAACTACCTGCCGCTGCAGGACCCCTACGGCGGCCCGAACTACTTCAAGCTCGACCCGAACGCGCTGTACGAGATCCATGTCGACAGCAACGGCGATGCCAAGGAGGACGTCACCTTCCAGTTCCAGTTCCGGAACCTGCTGAAGAGCATCGCGTTGCCCATCGGCAACCAGACCGTGCCCATTCCGCTGACGCAGGCCGGCCAGGTGACCACGCCCAACGCGGCGGCGCTGAACGTGAACGAGAAGTTCACGCTCAACGTCGTGCGCGGCGACCGCCGCACGGGCACGAGCACCGTGGTCACCAACCCGCGCACCGGCACGCCGCTGTTCGACAAGCCCAGCGACAACATCGGCAAGAAGACGCTGCCCGACTACGCCGGCTATGCCGCCCAGCATGTCTACAGCGTCGACATCCCTGGCTGCGGCGCCAGCCGCGTGTTTGTCGGCCAGCGGCAGGAGGGCTTCGCGGTCAACCTGGGCGTCATCTTCGACCTCGTCAACGCGCCCGTCGGCGTCATCACCGACCCGGCGCTCATCAACGCCGCTGCGGCCAATTCCATCCAGGTCAAGAACGTCACGTCGCTGGCCGTCGAGGTGCCCATCGCCTGCCTGACGCAGGGCGGCGAGACCACCATCGGCGGCTGGACGACGGCCAGCGTGCGCCAGAGCCAGCTCGTCAACGCCAACCCGCCGAGCGGCTACAACACGTCCGTCACGCACGGCGGCGCGTGGGTGCAGGTGTCGCGGCTGGGCATGCCGCTGGTCAACGAGGTCGTCATCGGCCTGCCGGACAAGGACAGGTTCAACGCGTCCGTGCCGGGCAAGGACGGCCAGTTCGCCACCTATGTGACGAACCCGACGCTGCCGGCGCTGCTGGAGATCGCGCTGGCGCTGCCGGGCACCGCGCCGACCAACTTCCCGCGCAACGACCTGGTCACGACCTTCCTGACGGGCATCCCCGGCGTCAACAAGCCGGCCAACGTGGTCGCCTCGGAAATGCTGCGGCTGAACACGGCCATCGCGCCGACGCCCCTCGCGCAGCAGCAGCGGCTGGGCATCGTCGGCAGCATCCTGAACGGCGCGAGCGACTTCGCCGGCTACCCCAACGGCCGCCGGCCCAAGGACGACATCGTCGACATCTCGCTGGTCGCGGTCATGGGCGGGCTGTGTGTGGCCAACGGCAATGCCAATGCGCTGGGCTTCGGGGCGGACTGCAATCCGTCCAAGGTGCCGCTGGGCAGCACCGCCTTCAAGCTGCACGACGCGGTCGACCAGGCCGTCGTGCCCTTCCTGGCGGGCTTCCCCTACCTGAACACGCCCAACGCCGGTTCCAACTGAACGGCCTTACCTGAAGCAAGGACGCATCATGAAATTCTCACTTCTTGCGGCCAGCGTGCTGCTCGGCCTGGCCAGCGCGGTGCAGGCGGCGCCGGTGCGCTTCGACAACCCCGGCCTGATCGACATCGACGGGGCCAACGTCGCCACCTACACCGAGGCCGGCTTCACGCTGTCGGGTCAGGCGGCGGACTATCTGCTGCTGGACGACGGCGCCGGCAACGGCTGGCTGGTCGGCGGCTTCCTGGGGGCGGGGCCGCTGACGCTGCGGCCCGCAGCCGGCGGGCTGTTCGGCCTTGCCAGCCTGGACTTCGGCTACGTCGACCTCGGCGACGCCCCGGGCGAGCTGGCCATCACGGGCCTGCTGGATGGCCAGCAGGTGGCGATGCAGACGCTGGCGCTGGGTGCGATGGCCACGGCGCAGTTCGACAGCCAGTGGCTGCGCTTGAGCGAGGTCAGGTTCAGCGCCACGTCGGGCTTCCAGCTCGACAACATCTCGGCGGTGCCGGAGCCGGGCAGCATGGCGCTGCTGGCGGTGGGGCTGGGTGGGCTGTGGGTCAGCCGGCGGCGGAACGCGCCGGCCTGACTAGCGCGGGCGGCACGCGCCGCCCGCATCGCCAGATCAGCGGCGCTGGCCGCCCGGTGCGCCCATGCCCGGGCCGGTGCGGCCGGCCAGATGGCGGAACGTGATGCGGCCCTTGCTCAGGTCATAGGGCGACATCTCCAGCGACACGTTGTCGCCGGCCAGGATGCGGATGTGGTGCTTGCGCATCTTGCCGCCCGTGTAGGCGATGACCTCGTGGCCGTTCGTCAGCGTCACGCGAAAGCGCGAGTCGGGCAGCACTTCGTGCACGGTGCCCTGCATCTCAATGAGTTCTTCTTTGGCCATGTGTGGGCTCCGTGTTTGATTTGATGGGGAGAGCCGGGCACCTGACGTGCCGACCCTGGTTGAGGCCGGCGAAGCTCAATGGCAATGCGCCCATGCCAGGCCGTGGGCCTTGGCGTAGTGCAGAGCCGCCTGCTGGCTCGTGAAGCACGGCGTGAACTGCAGGATGCGGTCCACGCTGGCCATGCCCCGGCCGGAGCGGATGGAGACGACGGCATCAAAGCCGCCTCCATGCCGTGGCTGGGTCATGGGGGAGACGACATAGCGTCCCACTTCGATGTTGTTGTTGTTATTGATGTTCAAGTTCTTCTTCTTGTTGTGACCGCGGCCACCCCGAAGGGCGCCGCGGTTGTTGCGCGTCAGCGCAGCAGATCAGAGCGAGCGGATGTTCGACGCCTGCAGACCCTTGGGGCCTTGCTTGGTCTCGAACTCCACCTTGGCGCCTTCGGCCAGCGAGCGGAAGCCGCCGCTGTTCTTGATTTCGCTGTGGTGGGCGAACAAGTCCTTGCCGCCGCTTTCAGGCGTGATGAAGCCGAAGCCCTTGCCGTCGTCGAACCACTTCACGGTGCCGAGTTCTGTAGTCATGGTGTTTCCTTGGAAAGTTGGAATGAAAGGAACCCTCCGCGGGCGAAATGCCGTGCGGAGACAGAAACACTCAAGAACACTCACCGGGAGTTTTGCTGAAGCGAGCCGCTCGCGAGAACGGGCCAGGGGGTGGCCGGCGGGGCTGCAGTGAAGACCTTGAGAAAACGGTCTTGCGCGAATCTATGGCCCGCAATGTACCACCGACGCTGCAATCGCCTTGCCGCGCCAAGGCCAAACCCGGGATTGCCGCACGCAGACGGCATCCGGCTCAGCCGCGCTCCACGCGGCACTGGAAGCAGTTGAACTTCGAGCGGATGTGCACGTAGGCCACGTCCTCGCGGGCCAGGATGTCGCGGCAGGCCTGGGCCAGCTCGGTGCCGGGCACGACGCGGCCGGTCTCGTAGACGATCCAGTCGTCGGCCCCGTAGCCGCGCACCAGTGCCGGCGCCAGGTGGGCAAACCAGGCCGGCAGGCGGTCGGCCTCGTAGCGCTCGCAGTCAGCGTGGTGCAGGAAGATGGGCCCGGTTTCCGCATACGGCTGCGGCTTGCTGAACGGCCGGTAGGCCAGCACGAGCTTGGTGTCGCCTTCGGCAATCAGCTGCAGGCAATGACGGCAGGGGTTGCCCAGGCCTTGAGACACGGCGATGAGCGGCGGCTGACCGTGGGCGTCGTGACCGCCGGTTCGCAGCGCCTGCGCGTGCTCAGTGGCGATGCCTCGGACGATGAACTTCGGTTGAACGGCTTGCATGGGGCCCTGTCGGTTGCGCAATGGCCGCGATTGCAGCAGCCGCGGGCCTGGCGCGCTGGCCGGCTTCGGACATGGAGTTCGGCTTCAGTCGCCTTACAGCTGAGGCGCGCTTCTTGAGCCATAGTTGGCGGGTTGGTCGTTCCCCGCCTTGGCGGCTCGCGACCCGTGGAATGCGATGGCGACTTTGGATCTGAGACCTGCACCCGTCAGAAATCACAAGGGCCCGACATGGCTGTGCGCTGTGCTTTGAACCCCGCAAAGGCTGGGCGCGTGATGGCGCTGGCCTTGTCTTGCGCCCTGTCGGGTGCCTGCTGGGCGGCCGGCCAGAAGATCAACATCGTCACGGAGGAGTGGGCCCCGTACAACTACAGCAAAGATGGCGGGCTGACAGGATTCTCGGTAGAAATCGTTCGGGCGATTGCGCAGCAACTCGACGCAGACATCGATATGCAGCTGTTGCCCAGCATGCGCGCCAAAGCATCGCTGGAAGGCAATCGAAGAACGATGCTGATCACGATGTTGCGGACCCCGGAACGCGAGACCAAGTACAAGTGGATTGGTCCGCTCGGCGATGGCGCCATCTATTTCTACAAGCGCAAAGGCAGTCCCATCGAGGTCGCGACACTCGAGGACGCCAGGAAGGTCCGCTCGATCTGCTCTCGGTATGGCGGCGTGACGACTGCCAAGCTGCAGGCCGCCGGGTTCACCAACATCGAGGCGGGCGCCACCGACGGCCAAGCCGTCTACAAGATGCTGATGCTCGGCAGATGCGACTTGGCCGTCAGCGATTCACCGTTGGGCGTCATCCATTTGATGAAGCAGATCGGCCATGCGCCCGACGCCGTCGTCCAGACCCCCGTCAAGCTGGTGGCCTCGCCCCTCTACATCGCCTGCAGCAAGGATATTTCCGATGCTGAGATCGCGCGCTGGCAGGCGGCGCTGGACGGCCTGAAGAGCTCCGGCGCCTTTCAGGCCATCCTCAAAAAATACGCCGAGTGAGCGGCGTGCGCGCTAACGCGGCGGGCAACGGCGAGAGGCATGTGAAGCCCCCTGCAGCGAGGCAGCGCAGAGCGGCTCTTGATCAGCGCGCGGGTGCGTCGGTGACGAAACCTGCCACGTCGTCCAACACCGGCGCCAGCCCGCGCAGCGGCCTGCCGAAGGCGCCGATCAGCGTGATGTGGCCCACGCGTTCATAGCGCTTCAACGTGACCGGCACGCCTGCCGCCTGCAGCCGCGCGGCCAGGGCGCCGGAGTTGCGCTGCGGGTCCACCAGCTCGTCCTTGGCCGCCACGCCCAGGAAGCTGCGCGGCGCCCCAGCGCCCGCGTGCGTCAGCGGCTGCGTGCCCTCGGGGTAGTTGGGGTGGAAGAACACGGGCTTGGCGTCCGGGTTCTCGATGGGCAGGAAGTCGTACGGCCCCGCAAGCCCGATGAAGCCTGCCAGCTCGCGCGGTGCATGGCCCGTGGGGGCCAACCAGCGTGGGTCAAGTGCCAGCATGGCCGCGTTGTAGGCGCCGGCGCTGTGGCCCATGGCGAAGACGCGCCGCGGGTTGCCGCCCAGGCCCTGCGCGCGCGACAGCCCCCAGGCCAGCGCGGCGGCGCTGTCGTGCAGGAAGTCGGGGTAGCGCACCTCGGGGTAGAGGCGGTAGTCGGCCACCAGCGTCAGGATGCCGCGGGCCGCCAGCGCCTCGCCGACGAAGACATAGCTCGCCCGCTCGCCGTTGTTCCAGGAACCGCCATAGAAGAACACCACCACCGGCCAGCCGCCCGCCGGCGCCGAACTCGCCGGGGTGTAGACATCCAGCTGCTGGCGCGGGTGCGAGCCATAGGCCACGTTGGCGGTGCGCGAATAGGTGTCGCCCGGCGCCAGCGCGTTCAGCGCCGTCACCGGCGAGCAGGCAGCCAGCGCGCTCAGGACCAGCAGCGCGAGCAACAGCGCGAGCGCAGATGATTTCAGCAGCGGCATGACGGGCTTACGCAGTGGACGTTGAACTGGATGTGTCGGTGCGAGGGTGCCGGCCCCGGCCTCAGCGACTTGTGAGCGCCGCTACCAGGGCCTTGGCCACGGCTTCGCTGGAGTTCGGGTTCTGACCGGTGATCAGGTTGCCGTCTTCCTCGACGTGGCTGAGCATGGGCAGCAGCGCGGAATGGAAGTCGGCGCCGGCGGCCTTCATCTCGTCTTCCAGCAGGAAGGGCACGACGTCCTTCAACCGCGCGAGGAACTCCTCGGCATTGGTGAAGCCCGTGGCGCGGCGGCCCTGGAAGAAGGGCTGGCCATCGGCGCGCCGGGCATGCACCAGCGCGGCCGGGCCATGGCAGACGGCCGCGATCACCTTGGCCGCAGCGTCGTGGCGCGCCACCAGCGCGTGCAGCGTCGCGTCCTTGGCCAGGTCCACCATCGGCCCGTGGCCGCCGGGAATGAAGATGGCATCGAAGGTGTCGTGTTGCACCGACGCCAGCGTCACGCTGTGCCGCAGCGCCTCCAGCGGGCTGGCCCACTGCTCGCGCTGTTTGTCGCTTGGCGCCGTCTTCGGGTCCAGCGGCACGGGGCCGCCCTGGGGCGATGCGACGGTCACGGTGATGCCCGCCTCGATGGCCGCCAGGTAGGGCACGGCGAACTCTTCCAGCCACAGGCCGGTCGGATGGTCGGGTGCGAGCTGTGTGGCGCTGGTGGTGACGAAAAGGGCGTGCATGAGCGGCTTTCGAAGTGACTAGGCCGGAAATCTAGGCTGCCCCTCGCCCGGCCCGTGTAGGCGCTGACGCCGCGCACACGCGCGCGCAGGCCTGCATCGCGCGCCAGCTGCCGACTGAGTACTCCCTGGTCAGAGCTGGGCGTGCAGCAGCGAGGCGGCGCGCTCCAGCAACCGCTCGGTCCACGGGCGCTTGCGCCACTCGTCGGCCGTGATGCGGCGCGCCTTGGCCCAGTCGGCCTCGAACACCTGCTGCTGGATGCGGCCGAACTCGGCGTTCAACACATTGAGGTTGGCCTCGTCGTTGAGGCGGAACGAGCGGTTGTCGAAGTTCGTCGAACCGACCGACGCGAAGATGCCGTCGACAACGAAACCCTTCACATGGAACATCGTCGGCTGGTACTCGGCGAACGCTATGCCGGCATCCAGCATCGGCCCCCAGCTGCCGCGCGACGCGTGGCGCACCAGCTCCGCATCGATGTGCCCGTTGGGCGTCAGCACACGGACCTTCACGCCGCGCTTGGCTGCGTCGATCAGCGTGCGGATCGTCAGGTCGTCGGGCACGAAGTAGGCGTTGGACAGGTCGATGCTCTTGCGCGCCGCCGTGATGGCCAGCAGGTACATCAGCTGCATGCTCTCGCTGCCGCCGCTGGGCGAACTGCTGAACATCTGTGCGTCGTGCGGGCCGGCCGCCTGAAGGGCCGGGAAATAGCGCTCGCCATGCAGCACCCGGCCCGTCGCGCGCATCCAGTTGTCCAGGAACACCGACTGCATCTGCGCCACCACCGGGCCTTGCACGCGGTAGTGCGTGTCGCGCCATTCCGTCGTGTCACGCGCGTTGCCGCGCCACTCGTCCGCAATGCCCACGCCGCCGGTGAAGCCCAGGCGCCCGTCCACCACCAGCAGCTTGCGGTGCGTGCGGTTGTTCATCTGTCGCCAGTTGCCGAAGCCTGGCTCGTGAAAGCGCACGCACTCCACGCCGGCCGCCTTCATCTCGTCCACCAGCGCCGCGTCCATCTTCAGGCTGCCCACCCAGTCCAGCAGCACATGCACCTTCACGCCGGCCCGGGCGCGCTCGGCCAGCGCGTCGACGAACTCGCGGCCGATGCTGCCCGACCAGTAGATGTAGGTCTCGAACGTGATCGTGGTCTTGGCCGAGCGGATGGCCGCCAGCATGGCCGGGAAGATCTCGTCGCCGTTGAGCAGCGTCTCCACCTGGTTGCCCGGCACGATCTGCGGGCCCAGCAGCGCGCCCAGCGCGCGGCGGAACTCGGCGTCATCAGTCTCGTACAGCTTGGGCAGCTGGTGCTCGATCTTCTTTTCCTGGCCGGCCAGGTTCTGATAGACGAACACACCCAGCATCGTCAGCGCCAGCGTGGCCAGCGCGACCGCCAGGTAGGAAGACAGGGTGCCCTTGCGCATGGGGGTGCTCGCAAACGGCCGGCCTTTGCAGGCGGGCAATGAAGGGAGCCGCCCGCACGGCATGGCGTGCACGCGCGTGTTGGCGGCGCCGGCAAACCGCCGGCTTCAGGGCGCTGATGTTAGGAACGGACAGCGGCCCACGCCGTAGGAGGAGGCGCCGCGTTCAGTGGTGCTCGGTCCTGCGCGGGCACGGACCACGCCGGAAGGCTTGACGCGCACCGAGCGGCTGCCCGTCGCGCGTCGCTACGCGTGTGCGTGCCGTGTCAAACGTCGATATTGCCGGCACGCAGGGCGTTGGCCTCAATGAAATCCCGCCGCGGCTCCACCTCGTCGCCCATGAGCATCGTGAAGACCTTGTCCGCCTCGATGGCGTCGTCGATCTGCACGCGCAGCAGGCGGCGCACGGTGGGGTCCATGGTCGTTTCCCAGAGCTGCTCGGGGTTCATCTCGCCCAGGCCCTTGTAGCGCTGGCGGCCGACTGCACCCTCAGCCTGCGTCATCAGCCACGCCATGGCGGCGCGGAAGTCGTCGACCTTGGCTTCCTTGGCCTTCTCGCCCTCGCCCTTGCGCACGATGGCGCCGGCCTGGATGAGCCCTTGGAAGCTCAGGCCCGCATCGGCCAGCACTTCGTAGTCGGCGCCGTGCACGAAGTCGGCGTGGATGACACTGGCGCGCACGTTGCCGTGGTGGGTGCGGGCGATCTTCAGGAAGAACTTGTCGGTGCGCGGGTCGGTCTCCACCGTCACCAGCGCATCGTGCAGCAGGCCCTTGAGGCTGGCGGCGCTGGCGTCGGCGTCCTCGCGGGTGTCGAGCTTGAGCGCCAGACCGTTGGCGAGGATGTGCAGCGCCTCGATATCCATCCAGTTGGACAGGCGGCCGATGACGGCCTGCGCCGCCACGTACTTGCGGGCCAGCGTGTCGAGGGTGTCGCCCTTGAGCGTGGTGCCGGTGCCCGTGTCCAGCGACGCGTCCTGCAGCGCGACCTTGAGCAGGAAGGCGTCCAGCTCCGGCGCGTCCTTCAGGTACTGCTCGTGCTTGCCGACCTTGACCTTGTACAGCGGCGGCTGCGCGATGTAGATGTGGCCGCGCTCGCACAGCTCGGGCATCTGCCGGTAGAAGAAGGTCAGCAGCAGCGTGCGGATGTGGGCGCCGTCCACGTCCGCGTCGGTCATGATGATGATGCGGTGGTAGCGGAGCTTGTCGGGGTTGAAGTCGTCGCCGCCCGCGCCGCGGCCGATGCCGGTGCCTAACGCGGTGATCAGCGTGAGGATTTCGTTGCTGGTCAGCAGCTTCTCGTAGCGGGCCTTCTCGACGTTCAGGATCTTGCCGCGCAGCGGCAGGATGGCCTGGAACTTCCGGTCGCGGCCCTGCTTGGCGGAGCCGCCGGCGGAGTCACCCTCGACGATGTAGATCTCGCACAGCGCCGGGTCTTTTTCCTGGCAGTCAGCCAGCTTGCCGGGCAGGCCCAGGCCGTCGAGCACACCTTTGCGGCGCGTCATCTCCCGGGCCTTGCGGGCGGCCTCGCGGGCGCGGGCGGCGTCGAGGATCTTGCCGCAGATGATCTTGGCGTCGATGGGGTTCTCAAGCAGGTAGTCGGTCAGCAGGCGGGAGACGATGTCTTCCACCGGGCCGCGCACTTCCGAGCTGACGAGCTTGTCTTTTGTCTGCGAGCTGAACTTGGGCTCAGGCACCTTGACGGACACGACGCAGGCCAGGCCTTCGCGCATGTCGTCGCCGGCGACCTCGACCTTGGCCTTCTTGGCCAGGTCGTTGTCGTCGATGTACTTGTTGATGACGCGGGTCATCGCGGCGCGCAGGCCGGTCAGGTGGGTGCCGCCGTCGCGCTGCGGAATGTTGTTGGTAAAGCAGAGGACGTTCTCGTTGAAGCCGTCGTTCCACTGCATCGCCACTTCGACGCCGATGTTGGTCTGCTGGTCGCTCATCTTGTCGCCAATGGCGTGGAAGATGTTCGGGTGCAGGGTGGTCTTGCCCTTGTTGATGAACTCGACGAAGCCCTTCACGCCGCCGGCGTAGGCGAAGTTGTCTTCCTTGTTGTTGCGCTCGTCGACCAGGCGGATCTTGACGCCGTTGTTCAGGAACGAGAGCTCGCGCAGGCGCTTGGCGAGGATGTCGTAGTGGAAGTCGTTGTTCTGCTGGAAGATCTCGGTGTCGGGCAGGAAGTGGACTTCGGTGCCGCGCTTGTCGGTCTCGCCGATGATCTTCATCGGCCGGGTTTCGAAGCCGTCGACCATGACGCTTTCGCCGTCCTGCGGCACGCCCTTGGCGAACTCGATGAAGTGGACCTTGCCGTTCTGGCGCACGGTCAGGCGCAGGAACTTGGAGAGGCCGTTCACGCAGCTCACGCCCACGCCGTGCAGGCCGCCGGAGACCTTATAGGAGTTCTGGTCGAATTTTCCGCCGGCGTGCAGTTCAGTCATGATGACTTCGGCAGCGGAGACGCCTTCGCCTTCGTGGATATCGAC
>Ga0114942_1000144_pt1 | contig 19031 bp, 21 predicted proteins | sample LowerColdCreek_FD_88674 | JGI IMG/M metagenome (GOLD analysis project Ga0114942, IMG submission 88674) | Groundwater microbial communities from Cold Creek, Nevada to study Microbial Dark Matter (Phase II) - Lower Cold Creek | ecosystem: Environmental > Aquatic > Deep subsurface > Groundwater ... | reverse complement strand
TTCGGTTTTGCATTTTATACCAAAATGGTTATTGCTATTTACACACAAGTTGCTTTCGCCATTAGCACTTTCAAAAATTCCTTGTGCCAATGTAATAGCAGCGGGTACGCCTGTACGTTTCATTTCAGCAATGGCAATATCCTTGTATTTATCAATGTAAGCCTGCACCTTGGCCGTTTGTCCAAAGCTTTTATTTGTAAAAAATAGTATTATAAAAAATAATAAACTAGAACGCATAATCATCTTTTTTTTATTAGCATCAAGCCATCTCTAATGGGTAAAAACACCTGCTCGGTTGTGTTATCTGCTAATACATATTCATTAAATTCCTTTACAGCCTTTGCATTTTTATTATTTGGCTGCTCCGCCAATACTTGGCCATGAAAAAAAACATTGTCTACTAATATCATCCCTTGGTGTGCAAGCAGGGGAAGCATCATTTTATAGTAGCCTAAGTAACCCGTTTTATCAGCATCAATAAATACCAGATCCCATTTGTATGGTAAGTTTGGAATAATATCAATGGCATTACCAATGTGCAAAAATATTTTTTTTGCCAGCGGCGATTTGTTAAAAAAATTTTGGGCGGTGGCTGCGTCTTGTTCTCTTTGCTCAATTGTGTGTAATTCCCCACTTTCTTGTAAGCCATTGGCTAGGCATAAAGCACTAAAACCCGTAAAAGTTCCTATTTCTAATACATATTTAGGTTGCTTTAAAGTGCTAATAAAACTTAACAATTGTCCTTGCAAATGGCCACTTATCATATGCGCCTTGGGATGGTTGGCAGCGGTATACGTTAATACTTCTTGCTGCAACGCATTGTTGGTAGAAGTATAATTATTAGCATAAGCTTCAAAGGCAGGGTTAATAAAATTTTCCATTAGCTAGGCTGCTTTTTACTTACCAGAAATAGTCGAATAAAAGTTAGTAACCCATTAATTACTAGCAACTCATTGCCCATTCTATATTCGCCCAAAAGTACATTTTGGTTGGTATCAATCACAAAGCAAATAATGGGTGCAACTACACAAATAATGGGTACCCATTTATCTTGCACTACTCGTTTTGTAATAATACCAAAAGTAAATAAGCCCAACAATGGCCCATAGGTGTAGCTTGCAACTTTAAGTATTACACCAATCATACTTGGATTATTTACCCATTTATACACCATTACAAATAATAGAAACACCACCGCAAAAGTTAGGTGTACTTGTTGACGAACTTTTTTCTTCTTAGCAACAGTCCAATCATCCCTGCGTTGCATACCAAGAATATCAATACAAAACGAAGATGTTAAAGCAGTAATTGCTCCATCTGCACTTGGAAACAAGGCGGAAATTAATGCGATAATAAAAATGATTGAAACCGCTACCGGCATATGCTGCAAAGCTATAGTAGGAAACAAACTATCACCAGTTGCGGTAACCTGTAATTGCTCCGCATACAAGTATAATAAGCCACCTAAAAACAAGAAAAGTAAAATAACCATTAGCATAATGAAACCAAGGGTCATTACATTTTTTTGGGAGTCTCCAAGCCTTTTTACGGAGATGTTTTTTTGCATCATTTCCTGGTCCATACCCGTCATGGTAATGGTAATAAATGCGCCAGCAATAATTTGCTTTAAGAAAAATAATTTGCTATTTGGATCGCTAAAAAAAATCTTACTGTAACCTTTTTCTTGCATGCTAGTAAGGCTTTGAGCCATAGTTATATCCATTGACTGTAGAATATACACGGTGCATATAACCAAGCCTGCTAGCATACAAGTGGTTTGCAGGGTATCCGTCCACACAATTGTTTTTACGCCACCTTCAAATGTGTACAAAAGAATCATAATTAGTATTACCAAAGTTGTAAGCCAAAATGGTACACCAAAACTTTCTAGTATAGTATCTTGTAATATTTTAACCACAATGTATAACCTTGCAGTAGCACCCAAAGTTCTTGATAAAATGAAGAAGGAAGCCCCCGTTTTGTAAGAATTATAGCCCAGCCTTGTACTTAAAAAATTATAAATAGAGGTTAGGTTAAGCCTGTAATACAAGGGTAATAATACAAATGCTATAACCGCATAGCCAATTAAGTAGCCAATAGTAATTTGAAAATAAGCGAAGGCTTCATTTTTTACAGCACCAGGCACACTTACAAATGTTACCCCGCTTAAGGAAGTACCTATCATGCCAAAGGCAACCAACATCCAATTGCTATTTTTATTGCCTATAAAAAATGATTCGTTGGTGCTGTTTCTACCCGTGTACCAAGCAACGCCTAAGAGTATTAAAAAATAAATAATAACAATGCTAAACAATAAGAGTGGTGACATATGCAAGCTGATTTAGAATTGGCATGGAAGATAAAATGTTTTACTACAATGGCAATACATTGGGAATAAATGTTTAACCGTTACGCCATCAATTAATATATAGGAATATAAAACGGTAATAGTTTTTTTGAATAAAATAAATATTAACCCTGCAAAGGCATAAATAAGAATTGTACTTTAGAAAAAATGTTGATAGCTGCACCAAGCATTTATTGGCCGCGGATTGAAGCGATAGCTTTTGGCGCCTTTGGCAAAGAGTGGCTAACGCCAAAACTATAAGCGGAAAGCCGCCACTGATGCTGAATAGTATGCAAATTTGCTGGCCCCCGAATAAATAAAAAATAGAAAAGTATGTATAAAAATATTGCCGTATTCTGCGGATCGAAAATGGGAAATAACCTTGCGTTTGAGCAACAAGCTAGCGAGTTGGGCAGTTTACTAGCTGCTAATAAATTTAAAATTATTTATGGTGGCGGAAACAAAGGATTAATGGGTGCAGTAGCCAATGCTGCTTTGGCAAATATTGGTGAAGTAATTGGTGTAATACCAGAAGTGTTGGTGCAGTGGGAGCATGCCCATAATGCACTTACCGAACTAATTGTAACGCCAGATATGCACACCCGTAAAAGAACTATTTATAACTTATGTGATGCGGCTGTAGTGCTGCCCGGCGGCAATGGCACGTTGGATGAATTGTATGAAATGCTTACTTGGAATACCCTTAATATTCATAGCAAAACAATTCTGTTATTGAACACAGATGGGTATTACAAACACCTAATAGCCCATATGACGCAGATGCAAACCGAAGGATTCTTATACGGCAATTGGCAAGAAAAATTATTGGTATTTGATGATGCAGCTGCTATTATCGCCTACCTCTGTTCAGATACACATTAAAACCACTTCTAATAATAATAGTAGAAACGTTATTGTAATCTTTATAAGGCGAAAGCCTGTCGCCACCCAAATCCATACCGAGCATAAAGTAAAAATTGCTTTGCCCAATAACTCGTTGGCTGTAACCAACTGCTCCAATAATACTGTTACTGGTGTTTTTGAAAGACAAAGCATTGTTGTTAAGTGAAGTAGTTACGTTGGTGCTAGACCAATTAACCTCTGGCTGAAGTTGTAGAAAAATTACAGGTACAGGGTACAATCTTATAAAACTACCCACTCCGTAGTTAAATGTTTTTTGCCTTTCGGTATAGCTACCTGCATTGGTAAAATAATCGTTTCTAAAAGTGGTGTAGCCTATATTGGTAGCAATACCAGCATCTAGCCATGGTGCAATGGTGTAGCCAATTTCTGGGTTACCGCCAAGTGCAAAAAAACCAGTGCCACCGCCAATATTAAGGCTACCGCCTGTAAAAATATTGTTGGCATTAAATTTACTAAATCGGCTGTCTTCTTGTGCATTTGTTGGTTGTGCAAATGCAGCAATGGCAAGTATGGTTAATAAAAAAGTATTACGCATATGGCAATTATTTAGAATCAAAAATTTTACCGGGATTAAGAATATTGTTAGGGTCAAAAACCTTTTTTATGCCCCTCATTAGTTGCAAATTAGCTTCCTGCATTACAATGTGCATATATCCTTTTTGTATTAAGCCAATGCCATGTTCGCCACTAATGGTTCCGCCAAGGCTGTGCACTATTTCAAATAGTTTAGCTAAAATAGCTTCCATTTCTTGGTTGCCAAAACTATTAGGAATACCAGGCTTATGTATGCGTACATGTAAGTTACCATCGCCAGCGTGGCCGTAGCATACTACATTAAAAGCATGCTCCTCCCCCAATTTTTTTACTGCTCTTATTAGTTTAGGTAGGTTAGCCCTTGGCACTACTGTATCTTCCTCTATTGTGTGCCCAGCTGCTTTTACCGCTTCTGCTGCACGCCGCCTAAGCTTCCATAATTCGGCTTTTTGTTGGGCATCATCTGCAAAAAATAATTCACCCGCTTCATAGTTGGCTAATACATCACCAATAGCTTCCATTTCCTTCATCAGCACATCCATATCATTTCCATCTACTTCAATAATCAAGTGTGCTTCTATATCATCCGTAACGGGTACTGCATGGCTGTCTACCATTTTGCTAGTAATTCGTAATGCATCAATTTCTATTAATTCTAAAGCACTTGGGTTAAAGCCTGCTCTAAAAATAGCACTAACTGCTTCGCTTGCTTTTTCTAAAGACGCAAACGGGGCTAGCATTAACAAATCGTATTTTGGAAAGGGAATAAGTTTTAATACAATTTTGGTTACTATGGCTAGTGTTCCTTCACTACCAACTAGTAGCTGAGTAAGGTTATATCCGGTTGAATTTTTTAGCACATTTGCACCAGTCCAAATAATTTCTCCAGTAGGTAATACTGCTTGTAAATTAAGTACATAATCTTTTACCACACCATATTTCACTGCCTTTGGTCCGCCACTATTTTCTGCAATATTTCCACCAATAAAACAAGAGCCTTTACTACTTGGATCTGGTGGATAAAATAAGCCCTTTTCCTTTACTGCATTCTGTAATACTTCCGTAATTACGCCCGGTTCGGTAGTAACTTGTAGGTTGGCCTCATCAATATTAATAATGGTATTAAAACGCTCCATGCTTATTACTACACCACCCAAGTAAGGCAATGCACCGCCACTAAGCCCTGTGCCGCCGCCACGAGGAGTTACAGGTAAGCAATGCTCATTGCAAATATGTAAAATGCTACTAATTTCTTCCGCAGTTCTTGGCTTTAGCACCACATTTGGCAAATACAAAAGTTCCTCTGTTTCATCATGCCCGTAATGGTGTAAAGATTCCTCATCAACCAGCAGGTGTTGTGCACCAACAATATGCTCGAAACGCTCTAAAATAGATTGGGTAAGTCTTGTGCTTGCTTGCAACATGGAAGGGAGTAATTTTTTTGTAAAAATACAGTTATTGAAAAGAAGTTTTAAAGCTAGGTAATCATAAAAAATGCTTGGTAAAGTAAACTGGTAAAAAAGCAATGCATACCTGTAACCATTCAACTAGGTATTATTCCTTTGTTAACAATACATACCTATTGAAAAAAAGTTTCGTTAGATATTTATAAAAAAAATCAATGCGAAAAATAATATTGCTTATCTCCTTTAGCTGCTGCTTTCTTTTTTTGCTAGCACAAACCGATAAAATGGGCGTAAAAGATGTTGCAAAAGCTTACCAAGATGCATTGATGAAAAATGATGCTGCTACTGCTTTTACTATGATGAGTAAAAATAGCCAGCAATATTTTAAAACTTTATTGGTGCAAACAAAAAAATACAATAAAGCACAAGTAGAGGCATTATCCTTTGTAGATAAAATGGCATTATTATCTATCAGAAATCAAACAACGGATGAAGAGTTGAAGAAAATGAAAGACAATGATTTATTCATTTTTGCAGTGCAAAACGGCATCATTCCTAAAAACGCTGATGTAACTAAAAACACCATTACCGAAACTAAAGGAGATAATGCTGTAATTTATGCATACAATAATGGGCAAAAATCGCCATTGGGCTTACCCTTTGTAAAGGAAAATAAGGTTTGGAAAGTAGACTTATTTGGCCTGCTTGCCAAAAGTAATGAGATGATTGCTTTAATGATGACGGATAATGCAAAAAGCACTGCTTTTGTGTTGCAAATGTTGAGCAGGAATGGAAAAAAAGTTGATGCTAGTATTTGGAATACCGTAGAATAGCCTTTTTATAAACCTAGTTTTTCTACAGCTAAGTTTGTGGCTTTAAGGCCAGCATCTTTCTTACTATATCCTTTTCCTTGTGCTATTTGCTCGCCATCAACCACAATTGCAATAACAAAGTAGCGTCGGTTATTCTCTATTTTTTCATCAATGGTATCGTATGAAAGCGTTTTACCTGCTTTGGCTGCCCAGCCTATTAGCCGGTTTTTTAGGTTAATATCTACCGCTTCCAAATCTTCAACGTATAAATGTGGAATTACAATGTGATTTAGTACCCATTTAGCCGTTTTGGCGTAACCTTTGTCTAAATATACCGCCCCTACTATGGCCTCCAGAGTATTACCGAATATTTGGCTTCCCTTTAAGGCATTATCTAATTTATTGTAATAGGCAATTTTTTTTAATCCCATCTTTAAGGCTACATCATTTAGTTGCTGCCTATTTACCATTTTGCTTCGCATTTCTGTAAGAAATCCTTCGCCCTTGTAGGGATATCTTTTAAAAAGATAATCTGCAACTATAGCACTAAGTATTGCATCTCCTAAATATTCTAGGCGTTCATTATTCTCATCAGCGCTTTCTTTTACTGATCGGTGGCTAAGTGCTGCAATGTATAGGTTAATATTACTGGGCTTAATACCCAACACATTTTTAAGCTGCTTTTCTACAGTTTGCACATTGGCAGTAGGCTTAAAAATGTTTTTAAATAAACGCACAGTTATTCAACAAATTTTTTCACAATTACACAGGCATTGTGGCCACCAAAGCCAAATGTATTGCTAAGTGCAGCATTAACCGTACGGTGCTGTGCGGTATTAAAAGTAAAGTTAAGCCCCGGCTCTAAATCAGGGTCATCGGTAAAATGATTGATTGTTGGAGGTACAATATTATGCATTACTGCTTTTACACATGCAATAGCTTCAATAACGCCAGCCGCACCAAGGCAATGCCCAGTCATACTTTTTGTGGCACTAATATTTAGGTGCTTAGCATGTTCGCCAAATACATTTACAATTGCTTTTACTTCTGCAATATCACCCAGCGGGGTTGATGTTCCGTGGGTATTAATATAGTCAATATCACTTGGCTGCATGCCAGCATCTTTCAATGCTTCTATCATTACGTTTTTGGCTCCTAATCCTTCAGGATGTGGGGCGGTAATATGGTGAGCATCGGCTGTAGCACCTGCACCTGCAATTTCACAGTATATTTTGGCACCTCTAGCTTTTGCATGTGCTAAAGTTTCTAGTATAAGGGCACCAGCGGCTTCGCCCATAACAAAACCGTCTCTATCCTTATCGTACGGGCGGCTAGCAGTTTTAGGGTCGTCGTTTCTTTCACTCATTGCCTTCATGGCATTAAAACCACCCACGCCAGCTTGGCTTATAACCGCTTCGCTACCACCTGCTAGTATAATATCGGCCTTGTGTAGCCTTAGTAAGTTATAGGCTTCCATTAATGCATTGGTGCTACTAGCGCAAGCGCTAACCACGGCAAAGTTTGGCCCACGTAAGTTGTGGCGCATAGATATTTGCCCAGAGGCAATATCTAAAATCATTTTTGGTATGAAGAAAGGGTTAAAACGAGGCGTTCCATCGCCTGCGGCAAAGTCTAGCACTTCATTTTGAAAAGTTATTAAACCACCAATGCCGCTAGCAAATACTACACCCACCCTATCTGGATTAATATTTTCCTTATTAAGGCCTGCATCTGCCATTGCCTCATCGCTAACTTTAAGGGCAAATTGTGTGAATCTATCAATTTTTCTTGCTTCTTTTCTGTCTAAAAAAGAGGTGGGATCAAAGTTTTTAACTTCGCAAGCGAACCTTGTTTTGAATTTTTCGGCATTAAATTGAGCAATATAATCGGCACCAGAAACGCCATTTACTAACCCATTCCAATACTCATCTACCGTGTTACCCAACGGGGTTAAGGCACCAAGACCAGTAACAACTACTCTATTTAATTCCATATAGCAAATTCATTTTAAAGTAAGCAATCCGCCTTGCCTTAGTATTAAACTAAGAAAGGCGGATTGAAAATATTAGAGATTTCGGTAAAACCGTAGATGCATTATTTTGCATGCTCTTCTAAGTAAGCCACTGCTTGGCCTACTGTAGTAATAGTTTCAGCTTGCTCATCAGGGATAGAAATGTTGAATTCTTTTTCAAACTCCATAATTAATTCTACTGTATCAAGAGAATCGGCACCTAAATCATTGGTAAAAGAAGCTTCGATTGTTACTTCTGCTTCATCAACGCCTAATTTATCAACGATAATCTTCTTTACTCTTGTTGCGATGTCTGACATTGTAATTAGTTTTTTTGATTACGTGGCAAAAATAGAATTTTTGGCAAATAAGCAAGTTTTTTAATCATATTTGTTTTAAGATAATGGTGTTTTAGCTGCATCTGTGTGTAAAATGTGCTTTAAATTTTATTTTTTGGGGTGTAAAACGTTCTAAAACTGTAAACCTTAGGTTAATATCCTAGCAGTTTTGTATAAGAATCGCTTCTAAAAATTGATTATTGCACAAAAGAAAAGTGAAAAAAGCCTACTTAATCGCTAACTAAAAAATTAATTTTATATAAAATAATAGCACCAATGGTTGTAAAAACAATTGAATACAAAGGCGAATATTATGACAAAATGGTATTGCTAAGGTTTGAAATTTTAAGAAAACCCCTTGGGTTAATTTTTACTGAAGCAGACTTGGCAAAAGATGAACATGATACGCTGATAGCATTAACAATAAATGAAAATATAGAGGGCTGCTGCATACTTACCGAAAAAAATAATACCACTGTACAGTTAAGGCAAATGGCTGTTAATAATTTACTACAGGGCAAAGGCATGGGTAGGAAAATTATGGACTACGCCGAGCAAAAAGCCAAAGAGAACGGCTACCAAATGCTAATGATGCATGCAAGGCTTGAAGCAAGAGAATTTTATGAAAGGCTAGGCTATGTAGCGGAAGGCGAGGTTTTTGAGGAAGTAAGCATTCCGCATATTACCATGAAGAAAAAGTTAGTATAATGCTGCTATTTTTGAATACTTCGGTTTAACAGATCAGTAATTGCTAGCTGCTCCTCCGTTGTTATACCCTGCTTGGGAATTATGAAAAAGCTTTTTTCTGCTATATATAAATGATAAAAATTGGGGCTTTGAAAAAAGTGTGAAAATTGTTGGTACTGCCAAAAAACCTCCCCACGTTCTGACTGTAAGTTAACACCTGCTTCTGAAAATGTTACAATAAATTGCTCTTGAAAGGTGGCAGATTTATTATAAATTAGGGTGGGCAGTATAAACCAGAAGCTAAGCATGATTGCACCCCAAAGCAGAGAGCCAAGGAAAAAAGGCTCTGGCCTTACTTTTTTGAAGTAAAACAAAGCCGCTGCTACAATTGCAAATACATTTACCAATATTATTAACAATTTTACCTCACGCCTAGCAATAAAATGATATCGCAATGCTTGTAAAACCAATGGCTTGTGGTAGGTAAACCCAAACTGAATCATATAGAATTATTATTGTTCGTTGGAAACAACATACTTTGAAAACTACCTTCTTCTTAACCAAGTTTCGGGGTTAAGGTTGGTACCTTTTTCATTGGTAACCATGAAAGTTAATTGACCAGCCCCATCATCTCCGGCTGCTGCTTTTCCCAGGTTAGTTCCTGCCTTTACCGTTTGCCCTTTGGTTACATTTACGGTAGATAAGTGGCTGTAAGTGGTAAAGTACTTTCCATGTTTTATTACGATGGTTTGATCGCCAAGGTCAAACACCGCCGATACTTCGCCATCGGCCACACATTTTACATTTGCACCCACAGGAAGTTCTATATCAATACCATCGCTAACGCCCTTAAGCTTGGTACCAGGTACTTCGTATGGGCCAAAATGAATAGTTACATTACCCTGATCGGCTGGCCATGGTAATCTACCCCTATTATTTTCAAAATTTACTGATTGCGATAGCCCTTCAGACGAGCTTTCGAGTATACTGTAGCTTCTATTTTTATCTCCGCCGCCACCTGTTACTACACCTTTATTTTCTGTATCAATTACCTGCTTTGGTTTAGGATCGGCAGTGGGCTTTTCGGTGGTGGGCTTAGTATTGCTTCCAATAGCTTTAATTCTTGCAATTTCAGCATCTCTTTTCCTCTTTTCTTCCTCTGCTAATTTTGCTAGCCTTTCTTTCTCCCTTTTTCTTGCCTCTTCTATTTCTCTTCTAATAATTACTTGTAAGTTTTGCTGTAATTTTTGACGCATCTTTTCCCTATTGCGTATTTCTTGCCCCAAATCTTGTTCTCTATTTTTCAAGTTTTTTACTACTTGGTCTTTGTCTTTTTTATCTTGCTCAAGCACTACTAACTGTTTATTTTGCTCGCCTAAAGCCACATTTTTTTCTGTTTTTCTACTAGTTAATTGCCCCGCCTTTTGGCTAAGTAAGTTGGTAGTTTGATTAATGGTGGCAGCTTGGGTTTCTCGGAAAGATCGATAGCTCTTTAAGTAGGCTACCCTTTTTACTGCATCGTTGAAACTTTGAGAAGAAAACAGAAAATTTAGGTAATCGTAATTGCTCCGATTTTTGTAGGCAAATTGTAAACTTTTAGCGTATTGCTGCTTCAGGGTATCTAACTCTTTTCTAAGCCTATTCATTTCAAGCTGTGTTAAATAGATATCATCATCTAGCCGCCTCATTTCTTTGTTGATATTAGAAATAAGCTCCTCCCTAGCTTTTATTTTTCTTTGCACCATATTAAGCTGGCTAAGAGATATTTTTTTATTGTTTTTAATATCCGCCAACTTGCTATTTAGGTCATTTAATTCCTTTTGTAATTCTTGTTGTTTTTTTTGTATTTCTTCTCTAGTTTGCTGTGCATAGCTACCTGTACTTATTACAAATAATATGGTTAGTATAAAGATTTTTTTTAACATGCTTGCTTTTTTGTTAATAGAGTTGTATGGTATTAACGATGAAGAATGAATAAAATTTTATTTACGCTTATAGTTAGCAGGTATTGAAAATGGAAATGTTAATGGTTGATTAAAACTAACCTGCTTAAAGTTAAGTACAACATCTAATTTAGATTTTTCCGCAACCGATATTTCCCTTTCGCTTGAAAATAACCTACCATCAATATTACTATAATTTGAAAAAGTAATATCGCAAGTTCTGTTCCTTGCAGCATCTACATCATCTAATTTACTATGCAAAATGGTAGAGGCGTCAGAGGATAGCGTAAGTAAATGCTTAAAAACATTGCCTACCATTAGTACTAAGAAATTGTCTTCTGCTTTACGGTATGATGCAATATTGTTGTCTAAAAAAATAGGGTTACCAATTATTAAATCTTGTAGTCCATAGAAATCAACTGGCAGCTCAGTTATTTCTTGCAAATACTTTATACTTCTAGCTTGCACCCATTTCATATTTATTTTTGCCATAACAAATACACTATCGGGTGTTACTAACAATCTATAACCTTCAATACCAAGTTGATTAAGCGATATCCAAATAATACTATCCTTCTTCATTCTTATGAACGCTGTAGCTTGGTCTGAGCCATCTTTCCTAGTATAATCAACCTTTACCTTTGCATAAAAAGTATTAAAATCAATTTTTTTCTTAGCCAATTTCAATACTGCCTCTTGCACAATAGCTAATGAATCAATCTTCTTTTCAATAGGTATTATCCTAGTTGTTGTATCTTTTTTAGTAATTGCCTCTTCAATAACTTGAGCTTTTTTTAGGGGCTTACAAGCCACAAACAGTAAGGCGATTATAAAGATGTATAAACTATTTTTCATACCCATTTTTAAATGTTAATTTATATTCCTGTACTTCCAAAACCGCCAGCGGCACGGTCCGTAATTGTTAATTCCACAACTGGTCGCCAATCTATTCTAATTACGGGTTGAAAAACTAGCTGTGCTATTCTATCACCTGGCTCAATTACAACTTCATTAGCTGATAGATTAATTAATATCACGCCAATTTCTCCCCTGTAATCAGCATCTATTGTTCCTGGCGAATTTAAGCAAGTAATCCCTTTTTTTAGTGCTAGCCCGCTCCTTGGCCTTACTTGTGCCTCCATACCTGTTGGTATGGCAATTTGTATACCAGTAGGAATTAAAGATCGTTCTAGTGACTTTAAATGAATTGCATCCTTAATATTTGCTCTTAAATCTAAGCCCGATGCCCCATAAGTTGCATAAGCAGGCAACGCATAAATGGATGAGTTAATTATTTGTATTTGTGCATGCATAGTTACAAAGCTAATAGCCTTTTTAACCCTAAAACAGTAGAATTTGTTAATTAAATGGCTTCAATAATTGCGGTTGCATAAGCTACTAAACCTTCTTTTCTTCCTACAAAGCCCATTTTTTCAGTTGTAGTTGCCTTTATACTCACCTCATTATTTTGCAATCCTAAAATGTTTGCAATAACTAATTGCATTGCTGGTACATAGCTTTTTATTTTAGGCGCTTCTAAGCATAAAGTACTATCAATATTACCAATTATGTAGCCAGCGTTAAGTACTAAATCTTTTGTTTTAGCAAGTAATATTTTGCTGTCAATATTTTTAAAACTATCATCCGTATCAGGGAAATGAACGCCAATATCACCCAGGCACGCTGCACCTAGTAACGCATCGCAAATAGCATGTAATAACACATCAGCATCGCTGTGGCCTAAGGCGCCTTTATCATAAGGTATTAAAACGCCTCCCAACCAAAACTCTCTATCTGATACAAGTTGGTGAAAATCTACCCCAAAACCTATTCTATATTTCATAAAAGTATTTCATTAAAAAAGCGAAAGTACATATGCACTTTCGCTTTTTATTAATTATGTTGTTCTTCGTTTATTTACCTGCACCATCAAAATCGAAAGTTAAACCAAAACGAATGGTATTAGAAAGTGGATTTCTTGTAACTCCATTTCCGCTAGGTACTAAGTATGAAAAGTTTAAGCCAAATACATTGTATTTGAAGCCAACCCCAGCCGTAAAATACTTTCTATTTCCTTTTGTTCTATCCTCGTAATGGTAGCCACCGCGAACAAAAAATTGGTCGTTATAAGCATATTCCAAACCAACACCTGCTTGAAACTCTTTCAACTCATTGCCAAAATCGCTGTCGCCAAAAGATTTAAACCAGCTACTAAAAACGCTTTGGTTTCTGTACTCAAATAAATTGGTAGAATCAGTAGCTGTATTACCAGTTGTTGTTGGCGGAGTAGGTACCAAAAGTTTATTCAAATCAAGTGCAAAAGTTAACTTGCTATTCTCGTCGAAAACGGTGGTGTAAGAGGCGCCAATACCTAAATTAGCTGGAATATAATCTCTTGCTTGTGCGTTATCGGTGTAGCTAATTTTAGAGCCTAAATTACTTAAAGCCGCACCAAAGTTCCAGCCACTGCCTTCGGCTGTTTGTCCGTTATAGAAATAAGATAAATCGGCCGCAACTGCAGTTCCTGCTTTATAATTAACCCCACCAAATGCACCATTCGCTAAGCTTGAATTAATATATCTTAATGCAACGCCTACACCCATTTTGTTACTTAACTTTCTAGAGTACCCTAAATCTACAGAAAACTCTCTTGGTCTGTAAGAACCTAGAGGGTTACCAGCAAAATCAACAAAATCAATATTGCCTAAGTTGAAATAACGGGCAGAAACAGATATTGCCTGTTCATCATCTAACTGCTTATAGCCAGTTAATGCAGCTAAAAATACATCTTTCGTTATATCTCTTAACCAAGGTGTGTAAGTAACCGCTAAAGCTGTTTTTTGCTTTGCAAAAGGCGTTTTCGCAAGGTTATAAAAAGCTGAGTTTGCATCTGCGGAGGTAGCTATACCTACTTCTCCCATTGCGCCTGCACGGGCATCAGGGGATATTCTTAAGAAAGGTACTGCTGTAGTTACTACATTAATATCACTACTTGATTGTGCATTTACTGAAATGGCTCCAAAGGATACAAGCACTAAAGCGGATAGTTTTAGCATTGAACGTTTCATCTAGTCGATTTGTTTAGTTAACAAGTTTGGTAAAAATAGAGGATTAATTGAAAATTCCTAATGTATTGTTATCTTTTCGTAAACCTCTATCAATTTAAGTAAATGTAGTATCAAATAGTATTGCGGCGTTGGTGTATAATTGTTAAGAAGACAAATATAATTACCAAAACGCTGTTTTACAATATTTTTTTTCTTTAGTAATATATACTCCATTTTTAGGTGGGTAATTATTTGTTATGAATATAAAAGCAATATATTCGCAATTCACACACTTAGATTTACAATAAAAATCTTACTGATTCGTTTAAAACCAGATAAAAGATTCTGCAATGTTGAGATTAGTTCGTAACACCACTATTTTACTAAGTTCTGTAGCTATTTTTGCTGCTTGCAAAAACGGAAGCATTTTTAAGAAAAAGCCCGACCAAAGCAGTGTTACCGGCTGGAACTACAACGATAAAAACCAAGGCGGCTTCAACGTGGCAAAGCCAAAGGATATTAAAACTGGACCAGGCCTTGTATTTGTACAGGGTGGTACTTTTACTATGGGCAGCACGCAGGAAGACGTAATGGGTGATTGGAACAATATTCCACGCCGCGTTACGGTTAACTCATTTTTTATTGATAAAACAGAAGTAGCAAACGTACACTACCGTGAATATTTGTACTGGATAGAAAATGTGTTTTCTGACGAGCAATATAAAGATGTTGTTTTTGGTGCAAAGCCAGATACATTAGTGTGGAGGAGTGAACTAGGCTACAACGAACCATATGTTGAGTACTATTTCCGCCACCCATCTTACAATTACTACCCAGTAGTTGGCGTAACATGGAAGCAGGCATACGACTTTTGCATTTGGAGAACCGACCGTGTAAACCAAAACGAACTTATAAAAAAAGGTTACCAAAATAAAAATGTTGTAAAGACAGAAATGAATGGTGGCGGCCAAGATAATTTTAATACCAAGAGCTATTTAATGGGCGAGTACCAAGGCGTACCTGGCAAACCAAAGAAAGATGGTGTTAAAGACGCACAAGGCAAACCACGTAATTATGTAAAGTTTGAAGATGGAGTATTATTGCCAGATTATCGCCTACCTACTGAGGCGGAATGGGAATATGCTGCACTTGGCCTAATTACGGAAAACCCAATGCCAAGAAAGAACGAGAAGAAAAGAGGAGAAGAATTAGTAGCAAATAAGCAAATTTATAGCTGGAAAAATGATGGTTATGATAACTTAAGATCTACCAGACGAGGTGCTTGGCAAGGTGCCTTCCTAGCTAACTTTAAAAGAGGCGCTGGCGACTACATGGGTACTACTGGTGGTTTGAACGATCGCTCCGCATACCCTGCTGAAATAAGTGCATTTTTCCCTAATGGCTTTGGACTGTATAATATGAGTGGCAATGTTAGCGAGTGGGTTGCCGATGTGTACAGACCAATGACGAATATAGAAATGGACGATATTAACCCAGTAAGGGGTAATATATTTAAGAAAGTAGATATGAGTGGCGGAGAGGGTAACTTACGTGATAGCCTTGGTAGAATTAAATACATTAACGAAAGTGATTCCGCACTTAGAAATAGAAGAAATTATCAAAGACATTATGCATTAAACTTCTTGGATGGAGACAGTTTGAGCGGTGCTGCTTATGGCTATGGCATAACAACATTAATCTCAGATCAGTCAAGAGTTATTAAAGGTGGTAGCTGGAACGATATGCCTTATTGGCTAAGCCCAGGTACACGTAGATTCTTAGAAGAAGACCAAAGTAGTAGCACCATTGGTTTCCGTTGTGCAATGACGCATTATGGAGCACCTGAAGGGCAAAAAACGAAAAATGGCAACTTCTTCCCTCCTAGAAGACAAAAAAAGTAGGAAGGAAAGGAAAAGGTATATTGTAAGTAAACCACTCAATTATTTGGGTGGTTTTTTTATTGTCTCTTAAAAAAATGCATTTATCCCGCATTGATAGCTTGTACATTTGCACTACTATAAAATTGCCATTACCAATGCCAACAACAATAGAACAGCTTTACAAATTTTATCAGTACTATCCAAATATTCAGACTGACAGTAGAAAAATTGAGAAAGGAGATATCTACTTTGCACTTCGTGGCCCGAACTTCAATGGAAATAGCTTTGCATTAGATGCTTTAAAAAAAGGTGCTGCACATGTAGTTGTAGATGAAGATTTGGGTGGGGCAGATAGCCGCATTTTTTATGTTGAAGATGTTTTAAAAACACTACAAGCATTAGCAAAATTTCATAGAAATACCTTTAATATTCCATTCTTAGCCATCACAGGCAGCAACGGCAAAACCACCACTAAAGAGCTTATTTATGCAGTGTTAAACACCCATATTAAAACATACACAACAGAGGGCAACCTGAACAACCATATAGGTATACCACTAACTTTATTGAAAGTTAAAAGAGATGCAGAGATTGCCGTAATTGAAATGGGTGCCAACCACCAAAAAGAAATTGAGGGCTATTGTAAATACACACAACCAACGCATGGCTTAATTACCAATTGTGGAAAAGCACATTTAGAAGGTTTTGGCGGAGAAGAAGGTGTAAGAAAAGGGAAAGGTGAACTGTACACCCACCTTAGAATATATAACGGAACTGCATTTGCCTTCAACGATTATGATTACCTACATCAAATGATTGATGGTGTTGAAAACATTGTTTGGTACGGAACTAAAAATGGCACTGTAATAGGTGATGTTATTAGTAGTGAGCCTTTTTTATCCGTTAGTTTTCAAGTTAATAACCAATTTTATAAAGTTAACAGCCAATTAGTTGGCGCTTATAACCTACCAAATATTCTTAGTGCAATAGCAATTGGCGTACATTTTGAAGTACCTATAGAAAAAATAATTAATGCCATTGAGCAGTATTCCCCATCTAACAGCAGAAGCCAATTGGTAAATTGGGGCGATAACAAAATAATATTAGATGCGTACAATGCCAACCCAACTAGCATGAAGGCCGCAATAGAAAATTTTGCAAATATGAATGTAGGGCCTAAAATAATTATGCTAGGCGGCATGATGGAATTAGGGGAAGAAAGCATTGCAGAGCATAGAGCAGTTATACAACTACTGAAACAATATACTTGGGAGAAAGTAGTACTTGTTGGCGGCGACTTTAGAAAAATTACCCATCCCTACACTTTTTTTGATACCGCCGTAGAGGCTAAAGCTTGGTTATTACAGCAGCATTATAATAACGCTTACTTGCTTATAAAAGGATCAAGAAGTTTTAAGATGGAAACAATAATTCAATAAATACACTATGCCTAACCATAAGAAAGCAGGAACTTACTTATCAACGGTTTTAAGCAATAAATGTCCACGTTGCCGAGAGGGAAATTTATTTAAAATTAGCAACGCTTACAATTTAAAGCGTTATATGGAAATGAACGAAAACTGCCCAGTATGCTCACAACCAACTGAAATAGAGGTAGGTTTCTACTACGGTACTGGCTATGTAAGCTACGCATTAACGGTGGCATTATCCGTATCTACCTTTGTAGCTTGGTGGGTACTTTTAGGCTTTTCGGTAACTGATAATAGTATATTTTATTGGCTTGGCGTTAATACGGTTATCTTAATAGTTATGCAGCCTCTACTTATGCGATTATCAAGAAGTATTTGGTTAAGCTGGTTTGTATCGTATGATAAAAATTGGCGCTCTCATCCACTCAACAATTTTGAAAGAATTATTGATAGTTATAAAGAAAAAAGTAACTAAGCTAATACGCTATTTCGCTTACAATTTTTCCATAATATTTCACTAGTATTTATGCATCAACCTCCGCCATTTACAAAATTATCCATTGTTATTCCTGTATATAACGAAGGCAAAACAATTCACCATATTTTAAAAAAAATTGATGCAGTAACGCTTACCAACAATATTAATAAGGAAATTATTTTGGTAAATGATTGCAGCACAGATGATACCTTAATTGCATTAGAAAACTACCGTATTGCCAACACTCACCAACAACTAATTGTATTACATCATACAAAAAACCAAGGCAAAGGCGCTGCATTACATACGGGTATTCAACATGCAACTGGGGAATATATTATTATACAAGATGCCGATTTGGAGTATGACCCCGAAGAATACAATATTTTAATTAAGCCCGTTATGGATGGATTTGCCGATGTGGTTTACGGCTCTAGGTTTATGGGTGGAAACGCACATAGAATTCTTTTCTTTTGGCATAGTATAGGCAACAAAGTGCTTACAGCACTAAGCAATGCACTTACTAACCTTAACCTAACCGATATGGAAACCTGCTACAAACTTTTTAACGCTTCCATGCTCAAAAGCCTACAACTTAAAGAAAAACGCTTTGGTTTTGAGCCAGAGGTAACCGCAAAAATTGCTAAGGTACCCAATGTTAGAATTTACGAAGTAGGCATTTCCTACTACGGACGCACATTTGCAGAAGGCAAAAAAATTAACTGGAAAGATGGGTTCAGGGCTATTTACTGCATTTTAAAGTACAACTTGTTTTAATAATTACGCAAGCGTATGAAAAAAATTACTTGGCTATTTCCCATTATTGCAATAGTATATTTATTATCAGTAGGTGTGGATACTATGGATGAAGATGCCTCGCAATATGCAAGTATGAGCCGTGAAATGGCCGTTAGCGGAAGCTATTTACAAGTATACGAACAGGGTGTAGATTATTTAGACAAGCCCCCCTTTCTTTTTTGGATTAACAGTGTATCCATCTTGCTTTTTGGCGAAAATAATTTTGCCTTTAAGTTCCCCTCTTTTCTATTTGCCTTACTGGCTATTGCAGCTACCTACCGTTTTGCAGCTATTTACTACAATAAGTTAATTGCTCAATGGGCGGCACTAATATTGGCAAGTTTTCAAGCCCTATTTTTAATTACCAACGATGTAAGAACGGATACCATATTAATG
>Ga0114942_1000143_pt1 | contig 19031 bp, 13 predicted proteins | sample LowerColdCreek_FD_88674 | JGI IMG/M metagenome (GOLD analysis project Ga0114942, IMG submission 88674) | Groundwater microbial communities from Cold Creek, Nevada to study Microbial Dark Matter (Phase II) - Lower Cold Creek | ecosystem: Environmental > Aquatic > Deep subsurface > Groundwater ... | reverse complement strand
TTGCATCCCACCCACATGCTCATGCAGCGGGGCTTCGACCGCCGAACCGGACCCCAACTACTGCACCTCATCCACACCGGGCGATTCGGCAAGCATCGGTAGCCTCACCGAGGGCAACACCAGTCTGTCCTACCCGGTCTCCACGATCACCAGCTCAACCGGGCCACAACTCGATTTAGTCCTTAACTACGACAGCTTTAACGCCGACACGTCACAATCACACAACGACACCGTCGCGGGCAGCGGCTGGACGCACTCCTTCAACACCTATCTTTACTCTATTCGTGGCCACATGTTCCGGGCCGATGGCGGAGGGCGGGTGACCAAATTCAAGCTGGGGGTGGTGCCGGGGTGTGGGGGGGGAGCTATATATACCGTCACAGAGGGGTATTTCGAGACGCTGGTGAAAAATCCCGACGGCTCGTTCACCATCACCACCAAGGACCAGACCGCCAATCTTTTCCAGCAGATTCCCGGCACGCCTTTCATGTCGGGCATGCCGCTCTGGCGGCTGACCCGTATCACCGACCGCAACAACAACGTCACCACGCTCACGTACAGCGCCGGCAACCTGGTGTCGGTCACCGACACCTATGGGCGCAGTCTGGGTTTCACCTACAACGCGCAAAACAAGATCGCCAGCGTGACCGACCCGCTGAATCGCGTCAGCACCTTTAGCTACGACCCAACAGGGACCAAACTGGAAAAGATCACCGACCCGGAGGGCAAGTCGGAGCAGTACAGCTACAACTACCTGTGGCAAATCATAGAAAAGACCGACAAGGACGGGCGCGAGACCAGCTATGCCTACACTAACCAAAAACCGAGCGGTATCAGCGACGGCGTCGGCGCGCCCTACTTCTCGCTTTCGAACCCCAACAACTGGGCCACCGACAGTGACGCGCTGGCGTTCAATATCATGCGCCGTTATGTGCCGGGTACCACCAGTAAGACGGACGGCCGCGGCAATGTCTGGAAATACGACTACGAACTGCACGGTTATGTCACCAAAATGGTGGCCCCCGACGGCGCCATGTGGAGCTACACCTACGATCCAACGACGCTGAGGCTAGCCTCACAGACCGACGCCAACGGCCGCGTCACCAGCTATGAGTACGACGCGCAGGGCAATCTGCTGAAGAAAACCGACGCGTTGGGCAATATCACCAGTTATACCTACGAGCCGGTTTTTAACATGCGGACCAGCCTGACCGACGCCAACGGTCGTATCACGACGTACGAGTACGATGCGCGCGGCAACCGGGTCAAGGAGACCGATCCATTGTTGAGCGTGCGCGAATGGACATATGACGCGCACGGCAATGTGCTGAGCGATAAAGATAAGAACGGCAATGTGACGACCTACCAGTACGACGCCTTCGGCAACCGCACACAGACGACCGATGCCGTCGGCAATGTGACGACGATGACCTACGACGCGGTGGGCAACATGATCACGCGCACCAACGCCCGCGGATTTACCACGTCCTACCAGTACGACGGTCTGAACCGCGTGGTCGAGGAAACCGACGCGCTTGGCAATACCGACGAGACTACCTACGACAGCCAGGGCAACCGGGTGCAGGTGATCGACCGCAACGGCAATGCCACAACCTATCAGTACGACACGCGCCAGCGCCTGGTGCAGACCACCGATGCGCTGGGACAGACCAACAGCGCCGCCTACGATGGCAACAATAACCGCAGCGAGGCCACCGACAAGAACGCCCACAGCACGAGTTTTCAGTACGATGTGCAGAACCGGTTGGTGCAGACGATTGACGCGATCGGCAACGTGACGACGGCGACCTACGATGCGGTCGGCAACACGCTGAGCGACACCGACGCCAATATTCATACAACCACTTACCAGTACGATGCATTGGACCGGATCGTGCGCAAGACCGACGCCGAGTTGAATCTTACCCAGGTGTTCTACGACACCGTGGGTGGCTGCCCGGCCTGCACCGGCCCCACCAAAGGCTCGACTTTGGTGAGTAAACAGATCGACGCCGAGGGCAAGGTGACGTACTTCAAGTACGACGGCCTGGACCGGTCCATCATCCAGAATCGCAAGCAAACCGACGTCGCCGATGCCATTGACGCCAACGACGCTGTCACCCGGTTCAGCTACGATGCGCAGGGCAACCGTCTCAACCTGACCGAGCCCAACGGCAATGTCACGACCTACGTCTACGATGTGCTTAACCGCCAGGCGCAGGAGACCAACGCTGCCGGCGACGTGACGGTGACGACTTACGACCCGGTCAGTAATGTTGCCAGTGCTACCGAGCCAAACCTGAACCTCACGACCTACACCTACGATGCGCTGGACCGGCCCACGCAGCTTGATGACTCGGTCGGGCTGGTTGCCACGTTCGGCTACGACAACGTGGGCAATCGGCTGAGCCAGTTAGACGGCAATAACAACGGTACAAGCACAGCTTATGATGCCATTTACCGTGTTACCGACGTCACCGATGCGCTGGGCAATGCCACGCATTACACCTACGACCCGGTGGGCAATCAGCTGGCGACGACCGACCGCGAGAGTAACGTCACAGCCTCTGCTTACGACGACATCAACCGACGCATACAGATGACCGATGCGCTGGGTAATGTCACCACGTACCAGTACGACGCTGTCGGCAACCTGATCCGTATCACCGACGCGAACGCGCACGCCACCATCTACAGCTACGATACGATCAACCGGCGCGTGAAGGAGACCTACGCCGACGGCGGGCTGCGCAGCTTCACCTATGACCAGGTAAGTAACCTGAAGACCCGCACCGACCAGAAGGGCCAGGTCACCACGTATACCTACAGCGACCTGTACTTCCTGACCAGGCGCGACTACCCGCCCAGTGCCGACGATAACATGACGTATGACCTGTCGGGACGCATGCTCACGGCCGAGCGCGGAGGCTGGATAGTGACCTTCGCTTATGACGGCGCCAACCGCGTCACGAAGACGACGCAGAATGGCGACACGCTGAACTACGTCTACAACATTCCCGGGCGCACACGCACGGTCAGCTATCCTGGCGGGCGGACGATCACGGAGGTCACCGACCCACGCAGCCGGCTAAGCACTATTGACGATGTGGGCTCGCCGCCCACCATCGTGCAATACAATTATGACCCGGGCAATCGCGTGGTTACACGTGACTATCGCAACGGCACTTCAGCCGCTTATACCTACAACGCGAACAACTGGATTACGGGGCTGGACCACAGCAAGGGGGTGACACGCATTGCCGGCTTTGCCTATGACTTTGACAACGAGGGCAACAAGCACTTCGAAGACAAGCTCAGCGACGCGGCGAATTCCCAGACCAGGTCCGAGGCTTATCAATACGACAGCATCTACCGCCTGATCGATTACAAGGTGGGTAGTTTGGTCGCCAGCACGGTGCCGGTGCCGACCACCCAGACGCAGTACTTGCTCGACCCGGTGGGCAACTGGAACTCCAAGACCAAGGACGCGATACCCGAGACACGCACGCACAGCGTCACCAACGAGATCACGCTGATCGACGCAGTGCCGGTGTTGTCCGACTTCAACGGCAACACGAGTGAGGACGGGCTATACCGCTATGCCTACGACGAGGAGAATCGCCTGACCGGGGTGACGCGCAAGGCCGACAGCCGCCTGGTCGGGCAGTACCAGTACGATGCGCTGTCCCGCCGCGTGATGAAAATTGCTGATCCACCCGCCCTATCGAGTCCGGCGGTAACACGCTATTTCTACGATAATGCGCGCATCGTCGAGGAGCGGGGCGCTGGCGGTGTGACGCTGGCGACCTACGTGTACGGCAATTACATCGATGAAGTCCTCACCATGGATCGCGGTGGCCAGACTTATTATTACCACCAGAACAGCTTGTGGTCGGTGGAGGCGGCTAGTGATGTCGCGGGTAATGTCGTTGAGCGCTACGCCTATGACGCGTATGGGCTACCCACCGGGACCAACGGCACTGGGACTGCCATCCCGCTCAACCCGTGGGGCACGCCGCACAGCGCCATCGGCAATCCGTGGATGTTCACCGGGAGGCAGCTCGATGAGGAGACCGGACTCAACTTCTACCGCGCACGCTACTATGACACGGTGAAGGGACGTTTCCTGCAGCGTGATCCATTGGGGTATGTGGATGGGATGAATCTATACGAGTATGTTACTGGGCGACCCACGGAATTGGTCGACCCACGTGGCGGGGAATCGACTCGCGCGTTGAATTGGGGTCCCCTCTTGCTCAATGGAAAATCGGTATCTTACGATATTGGAATTATTCACGTACTTCCGACGATCCCAGAAGGTGCCAAGCAGTTTTGGCAGGTGGTGAAATGCACCGACACTTCGCTCACAAAAGACTGCACACTCAAAACCACTCCCCACTACTTCATCGATGTGGTGAATATTGGCCTACGCAAGAAAATCGAGGACCAGTTAAGCCGAATCAAGCCCGGCGATTTCTGCTTTTTCTCCGAGGTTTGTCGTCATACTACAGGATTTGACGACGGGAAAAGTAACTATGCGCAACAAACAAACGTAAAGGCTGAAGCCGAGTTGGCCGACAAATTGCTGGGCAAGATGCAGCAACCCACCGGAAGCTTCTCAACCCGCTACAAATTTCTCAAGAAGGAAAACTGCAAGTGCTGTGAACCGTTTTTCAATAGCCTCAATTTTCTCAGTGTGCCCGACGGTGAATACTTGGAGGTTGAGGGTGTCGGCAGTTGGAGCGGATGAGCCCCTGGATCATGGGGACGATCGATATAACTGGGACCGATTTATATAATTGAGCATGCCCCATCACCAAATTTTCGATTGAGCAGTTACTTCCTATTTGCCGTATCGATCGCCGTGGATTAAGTTGGTTAAAACGCATACCGCACTGGCATCAAGGGATCCCTGATCCGGCCGATTTGTCATGATTCGCCCCGCCGTGGCCGTCCCTCGCCAGTGCCAGCCATGCCAGGTGCTCACGCCCGTCGCTTGATATGGTAAGGTGCGCCTCTCTTACCTTCAGCAAAACGGAATGTTTATGGCACCGATTCCCAAGACGTCGAACGAGCAATTTCTCACGGCCAACGCGGCCCGCGCCGAGGTGACCACCACCGCGAGCGGCCTGCAGTACGAAGTGTTGGAAGCCGGCAGCGGCGCCAGCCCCGGTCCGCGTTCCATGGTGGTCACCCACTATCACGGCACGCTGATGGATGGCACGGTATTTGACAGCTCGTTGGATCGGGGCCAACCCGCCACGTTCGGCGTGCACCAGGTCATCCCCGCCTGGACCGAGGCGCTGCAGTTGATGGCGGTGGGCGCCAAGTGGCGCATCGCCTGTCCCCCGGCACTGGCCTACGGTGAGCGCGGTGCCGGTGGCGTCATCGGCCCCAATATGGCGCTGGTGTTTGACATTCACCTGCTCGACATCAAGGGCTAACCATTGCTGGCGGCCACTAGCAACCTGCCACGCATACTGCGCGAGGCAGCAGGCGCCATTGGAGGCCTTGGTCCAGCTCGTGACATCCAAACTTTCGAGTTTACCCGTACACAATCCCGCAGGGCGCTCGCTGCAGGTCACGTGAGTCATGGAACGCGTCTTTGGTAGCGGGATCAGACAGTTTGAAGCAGTGCTGGTGCAAGTGACTTCTGGTGCATGAAATTCATCCTGTCTTGATGATGATCTGTATTAGCAGCGATTATTCTAATTAGTCAGAGTTGCCCTAACAGAATGATAGTGAATGATATTCACTGGGACGAAAAACTGACCTAAATACTTGACGAGAAATCATCGTCACTTGTCGATCCTCTCGCAGCGCACTTGCTGAATACTCTGTGCAGGGCGACGACACTTAAGATAGAATCGGTGCAAAAGTAAGGCCGATAACGGCAATCCACTTGTAACTCTGCGAACAAAGTGATCTAGCCACATGATGTGTAGTTTTCCGAATTTCGAGATAGCCGGTGGCCATTGTGCTCCACTTCTTCAGTTTGCCTGGTCCTTTATTGGCCAACAGTCTGTCTTTTTTGTCGCGCTTGCAGTTGGTCTATTGGTCCTTCTGCTCTCTGGCCGGATGCGGCTAGCGTTGGACCGCGCCGCAACTGAAATACCGGCCGGGGTCACCCGTCTGCTGCTGATATTGGCTGGCGCTTGCGCGATAATTTTCATTGTCTTGGCTGGCATGGATCTATTCGACCCATTTCAACGCCATGCGGATTCACAAGTTGCCAGCGTTTCGATATTAGCGAGCCACGGCGGGCCCATTTATGTCGATCCGTTGTCCGCACAGCGCTACACCTTGCCCTATGGTCCGCTCACATACCTTGCTGTCGCGCTGGCTGTTTGGGCCAGCGGCGGCGCGATCTGGTCGCTAAAGCTTGTTGGAGTTCTCGCGGGGTTATCGATCATTGCGTCGACCACCGCCTTACTGGTGCGGCTATACAAATCCGGACTGAACGGAGCGCCCGCGGCGGCGTTTTCTGCCGCCACGATGCTCTATTTTCTGACCTATATTCTTTCTACCCGGGCCGATTCACTGCAATTGGCGATTACCTCAGTTACTGCGCTTATAGTGATCTCTCGCCTGTCCATGACGTGGAAAGTGCTGGCGCTTGCACTTGCGGCTGGTCTGTTGGCTGGACTCAAGATCCATTCGGGACTCTGCCTTGTCCCGCTCGGCGTTGCGCTACTGCTCTCAGGCGATGTTCGCGCGCCTGTTTTGGTAATCGGTGGAATACTGTTCGGCTCGATTGTCTTGCTTCCGTACTTTCATCCCAGCGTCGACTTGCAGGCCTATCTTGCCGTACTCAAATTGGCTAGCCACCATCCTTTGAGCTTGCGGCTGGGCGCGGCGATGGTGGCTGGACTGGCGATTCTGATGATCTGGATGGTCGCCATGTATGGCGGCATGCCCCGGGACAAACATGACTGGTTTCTGTGTGGCACTTTCGTTGGAACCCTGCTGTTGTCCTCCATATTGGCCTCCAAACTAGGGGCGGGGGCGCACCACCTGCTGTCTTTCCTGCCGGTCAGTCTCGCTATTATCGCATTGCGCGCGCAACGCTGTGCCGCCGCCCAAAAACGCATGGCAGTAGGAGGATCGCGCAACGGTTTTATTGCCGCCACATCCGTCATACTGTTGTTTGCCGTGGTCCATTCTGTGCAAGGATTCAGGGAGCGTACATATCATATTGCGATCAGCAGCAGTTACGTCGGAGATGTCGCCAAACTGATGGATCAGTTCGAAGGTCAGACTGTACAAATTCTCCCCGGCGCGGATAGATCGCAGTGGTTCGCCCAAACACTCGCATATCTTCCTTTGCTGAGGGGCAATCCATTAATCGTTGCAGTGGAAGCCGAAATGGATCTGCTTCTGGTCGGCATTCCGTTTAGCGATGCCGCCCGATCCGAGTTGATGAAGTGCGACCGCCGCGTGTGGCTGGTTCCCCGCGGCGACGCGCCTCTGAGCGTTCACAGTTTCTATCGGCCGCAAGGGGTGCTATATCCGCCGGCTCTTTCGGCGGCACTTCGCGATCAATGGACAGTTCTTGCCGAAGGTGATTATTTTACGGCATATGGCTGTTCGCATGGCACTTGATATTGTAGTGATCTAATCTAACTGGACATCAACATGGGAGCAAAATCGTCGCTAGAAATGTGTTCAATCGCACCTGCCGTTCTAAACACTCCCGTCAGGCGTTTCATGTATTAGGTTTTGCGACTATTGCCAGCAGCATAACGAAATTATTATGACACTACTTCGCGAGGCGCGATTTTGTACCGATGAACAAAATGCCAGCTATGGCGTCGGCCTGCAGTTCGGGAATCAATTGCGGCGCAACGATTTTGACGTTCTGGACGCGGCCAGGCCGCGGCGTTGGTGTTTGACATTCACCTGCTCGACATCAAGGGCTAACCATTGATGGCGGCCACGATCAACTTGCCGCGCATCCTGCGCGTTGGCGCCGGGGTTAGCGGGCAACTGGTGGCGACACTGACGGAGTTGGGCCTGGCGCGGCCGCTGCTGGTAACCGATCCTTATATGTTGTCCAGCGGTTACTGTGCGCGGCTGCAGGCGCCATTGGATGAGGCGGGCATCGCCTATGGCCTGTTCAGTGATTGCGTGCCTGATCCCACGACCGACAGCGTGTACGCCGCCCTGGCCCTGCTGCGCGCCGGGGATTACGACTGCGTCGTGGCGCTCGGCGGCGGCAGCTCCCTGGACACAGCCAAGGCCGTCGCGGTGTTGGCCGTGCACGGCGGCGTCATGCGCGATTACAAAGTGCCGCGCCGGGTCGATACCGGCCTGCCCATCATCGCGATTCCCACCACCGCCGGCACGGGCTCGGAGGCCACCCGGGTGGCAGTGATTACAGACACCGAAACCCACGAGAAAATGCTGTGCATGGGTCTGGGCCTGATGCCGGTGGCTGCCCTGGTCGATTTCGAACTGACCCTCACCATGCCCTTTCGCCTCACGGCCGATACCGGGATCGACAGCCTGTGCCATGCGCTGGAGGCCTATGTCAGCCGCAAGGCCAACTCCTTCACTGACAGCATTGCCCTCACCGCCATGCGTACTATCTACCAGAACATTCGCACCGCCTGCGCCCAGCCGGACAACCGACTGGCCCGCGAAGCGATGATGCTGGCCGCCACGCAGGGTGGTATCGCATTCGCGAACGCGTCCGTGACGCTGATCCACGGCATGAGCCGACCGATTGGCGCGCTGTTTCACGTGCCCCACGGCCTGAGCAATGCCATGTTGCTGGCCGAGGTTACGGCCTGGTCTGTCGACCACGCGCCGCAGCGGTACGCCCACTGCGCGCGCCAGATGGGCATAGCGGGCGAGTCAGACAGCGATGGGATGGCCTGCACCAAACTGGTGACCGCGCTGCGGACACTGATCGCGGATTTGCAGGTGCCGGGCCCACAGGCGTTCGGTATCGCACGCGGCGACTGGTTCGACTCCCTTGAGCTGATGGCAGGGCAGGCGCTCTCGTCCGGATCACCCGCCAACAATCCGCGCATACCACTGGCGCAAGACATCGTGCAACTTTACGAGCGTATCTGGTAGGCGCCGCTAGTGGCGAAAATTCTCGTACTCGGGCGAAAAACAAGCCGCTGGTTGCGACGCGCGCTTACATTACCGCGTGCCATTGTTTACACTGGTTGTGCATCGTTCACCTCCACTCACGATGGACTATCGGCTTATGAAACGTGTTGTATTCAATCAAAAAGGCGGGGTCGGCAAGACTAGCATTGCCTGCAATCTGGCGGCTATCGGAGCGGCGATGGGTTATCGCACCCTGGTTGTAGACCTGGATGTCCAGGGCAATACCACCCACTACCTGGTCGGAGAGGTTGACGCGGAAGCTTTTCCCGCGGAGGCCCAGGGCGTGGCCGGCCTGTACCGGCAGACGGTGGGGTCCAAGAAGATGCGCAAGAACCCGGATTCCTTTGTCTGGGAAACCCCGTATGAGAACCTGTATCTGTTGCCGTCCAGCCCGGTGCTGGCGGAGATGCAAAGCGAACTGGAGTCGCGCTATAAAATCTACAAGCTGCGCGATGCCCTGGACAAGCTCAATGACGAGTACGACCGGGTGTACATCGATACGCCCCCCAGTTTTAACTTTTACTCCAAGTCAGCATTGATTGCCGCGGACTCGGTGCTGATTCCGTTTGACTGTGACAGCTTTGCCCGCCAGAGCCTCTACTCGCTGCTGGACAACATCGGCGAATTGCAGGAGGACCACAATCCGGAACTGGAAGTGGAGGGCATCATCATCAACCAGTTCAGTGCCCAGGCCCGCCTGCCAGGCGAATTGGTGGCCGAACTGGAGGCGGAAGGCCTGCCGGTCTTTAAATCCTTTCTCTCCAGTTCCGTGAAGATGAAGGAGTCACACCGCGATCACCGGCCATTGATAGACATGGCGCCCAGCCATAAGCTCACCATCCAATTCCTGGATTTGCACGCGGAACTCGAAAAGGCAGCCGCACGCGCCGTTGCCTGAACTGCACAGCGATCAGCGTCATACGGGAAGTCGGGCATATGCTTATGCCTTCTGGCTATTTGTAACCACCTTTTTCAAACTATAAAGTGCCCATCCTGCCATACACAAACGGCGTCTTCCTGCGTGGAACTGGACTTCGACAGCGTTAACAAGAGCTTGCGCCAGGCCAGCGCCGGGGATGTTGTGGCGTGGGCGGTGGGCTTACGACGCAGGACCATTGCCACCACCAGCATGGGCCGCAATGCGGCAGTGATGCTGCACCTGGTCAGCCAGGTCGATAAGACCGTGCCCACAATCTGGGTCGATACCGGTTACAACTTGCGCGATACCTACGTGGTTGCAGAGCGCCTGATCCGCGACCTGGAGCTCAATATCCATGTTTACTCGCCGCTGATAACCTCCGAGCGTCGCAACGCCATCATGGGGGGTATACCCACCGTCGATGAAGAGGAGCGCCACCGGGACTTTACCAGCCAGGTGAAGTTGGAGCCGTTTGCCCGGGCACTGCAGGAGTTTAAGCCGGAAATCTGGCTGACTGGCATTCGGCGGGAGGAGACCGAACTGCGCAAGAGCCTGGATATCGTTTCCGTGGATGGCCAGGGCATAATCAAGGTTGCGCCGCTGTTCTACTGGTCAGAGGATGACGTGGAAGACTATATGGAGCGGTTCAGCCTGCCCACGTGCAAGCATTACTTCGATCCTACCAAGGTACACGACGGCCGCGAATGCGGCCTGCACACTGCAGCCTGAGCAGGCCGCAGGGTCGTTAGCCGAGGGTTATACCGACGCCGAGGGCCATGGCGGCGGTGAAGGCGAGAAAACCCCCGATGACAACCGCCAATCGGCGCATGGTGCGCCGGTCTTCAATAGTGTGTTCGGGCAGTATGTGTTGGGTCATGTCTTTTGCTCCCGGATGGCCTGGATTGGATACAACCTGCAGAACAGATTGTCCCAATCTCCAGGGCGACGCATTGACGCAGATCAAAACCCGCGTTCATGCAGAAAGGGAGGCGCGCACCGTGCGCAAAATCAGCGCTTGATTCGAATATAGGCTCGACGCCCCATCTTGCCGGTAAGCCCGGAAAAAAAATCAGCCAGCAGCATCTGCCAGCCATATTTGCGGCGCAGGGCTGCCAGGGCCGTGTTCTGCTCGGTGGGCTTGTCCAATACGTAGGCGCGGGCATCGTGCCACTCTCCGGTCAGCGTGCCGCGCATGGTGCAGGCGGCAATGCGCACCTCGCTGAAATTGCGCAGGCGTTTCACCTTGCCCGCGGCGCCGGCGGAAAAGACGTAGTAGTTGCCCTGATCCGGGGCGAACCATACCGGCGTGGCCACCCATTCCCCGGAGCGTTTACGGGTGGCAAGACTGAGATAGCTGCTGCTCTCCAGAAACTTGATGTCGTTCTTGTTCATAAAAAAACCTGTAAGCTTGCGTGGTGGGGAACTTGGCCGCGGATGTCATTAAATCGGCATTTGCCAGACGCTACAATAGCCACCGCCGGTACGACAGGAGATATTCAACATGAGCCACTTTGGTGCCACATCCACCACCGACGACGTCATCAGTGGGATCTCACTGGCAGGCAAACTCGCCGTGGTTACCGGCGCTTCCGCGGGCCTGGGAGTAGAGACCGCCCGCGTGTTGTCCGCCGCCGGGGCGAGTGTGCTGTTGGTTGCCCGCAATCAGGAGCAACTGGAAGCCGTCGTGGCGGACCTGCGTCAGCAACAGCCGGCGGCCGAATTGCACACCCAGTGCATGGATCTTTCCGACCTCGACAGCGTGCGCGCGGCCGTCGCACAGATACTGAAGCGTCACCCGCAAATCCACCTGCTCATCAATAACGCCGGGGTGATGGCGTGTCCCCTGGCGCGCACTGCCCAGGGCTTTGAGATGCAGTTTGGTACCAATCACATGGGGCATTTTCTGTTTACCTGCCTGCTGGCCCCGGCGTTGCTGGCGGGGGCGCCGGCCCGGGTAGTCAATCTCAGTTCAGGCGGGCACCGGTTTGCCAACTTCAATTTTGAGGACCCGGCTTATTACGATCGCGATTACGACAAATGGCAGGCCTACGGCGAATCCAAAACCGCCAATATCCTGTTTACCGTTGCGTTGGACAAACGATTGCGCAGCCGCGGTGTGCGCGCCTTTGCCGTACACCCCGGCGTCATCATGACCAAGCTCAGCCGCCATATGCAGGAGGCGGACTATGAGGCGCTTATGGCAAGGACACCGCCCGGCCAGGAACTGGTGTTCAAATCTGTGGAACAGGGCGCCGCCACCACGGTGTGGGCCGCGACGTCGCCAGAGTTGGCGGGGAAGGGCGGCATCTATCTGGAGGACTGCCAGATCGCGCAGCCGGCCAAACCCGGCGGCAACGGTGGCGTGGAGGCTTACGCCCTGAATGCGGCGGCCGCCGAGCAACTTTGGGCGTTGTCCGAGGAGCTGGCGGAACAATCACTGGGTATCTGAGAGATTCTACATGCGCACACGTTTTTCCATCACCCCGGCAATCGTACTGAGCGGATTGCTTGCACTGCCGGGCGCGCTGCCTACCCGCGCGGATGATAAGGCCCTCATCGATGCCAACACCGAGCGCGCGCTGGCCTGGCTGCGAGAGTCACGCGAAGACACTGCTCGGCTACTGGATGAGGCGGCCGGAGTACTGGTGTTTCCCGATTTGGTAAAAATGGGCTTTGGCGTGGGAGGCGAATTTGGCGAAGGCGCCCTGATCGTCGAGGGGGATACGGTTGACTACTACGCATCGGCCGGCACAACCTTCGGCTTGGGCCCAGAGGCCGATTACAAAGCCGAGGTCATTCTGTTCATGACACCGCAGGCCCTGCAGGCGTTTCGCGACAGCCGCTCCTGGAAAGTTGGGGAGCACGCGACGGTGCCGGTACTGACCGATGTGACGGAAGTTGACGCCGCCCTTGGGCTCGACGCACCGCTGATCGGCCTGATCTTTTCCGAGGATGGCCTGGTCTCCGATCTCAACCTGGACGGCACCAGTGTGACGCGCATAGTTCGTTAGGACGGCACCGGGCCATGTCAGATCACAGCTCCATCAATGCCTTACTCAAGGGCCAGGTGCCACTAGGCGCGACAGTGACTGTGCGCGGTTGGCTGCGCAGCAAACGCGATTCCAAGGCTGGCGTGTCGTTCCTGGCGGTGCACGATGGCTCGGCATTCGATGCTATCCAGGCAGTGGTGCCAGCTGCGCTGCCGAATTACCAATCAGAGGTGCTGCCCCTGTCTACCGGCTGTGCCGTGATCGTGCGCGGCGAGCTGGTGCCATCCCAGGGCAAAGGCCAGAGCATGGAGATACAGGCCAGTGCGGTGCAGGTCGTCGGCGAGGTGGACGATCCGGAGACCTATCCCATTGCCAAAAAGCGCCATTCGTTTGAGTATCTGCGCACCCAGGCGCACCTGCGGCCTCGCACCAATACCTTCGGCGCGATCACCCGGGTACGCACCACGCTGGCCAACGCCATTCATAACTATTTCTATAGCAGGGATTTTCACTGGATCAATACCCCTATCATCACCGGCAGCGACTGCGAGGGCGCGGGGGAGTTGTTTCGGGTGAGTACCCTGGATCTGGCCAATCTGCCGCGTACTGCCGGCGGCGAGGTGGATTTCCACCAGGATTTTTTTTCCCGCGAATCGTTTCTCACCGTGTCGGGACAACTGGAGTTGGAGGCCTATTGCCTGGCAATGAGCAAGGTCTACACCTTCGGCCCTACGTTCCGTGCCGAGAACTCCAACACCAGCCGCCACCTGGCGGAGTTCTGGATGGTGGAACCGGAAATCGCCTTCGCTGATCTCGCCGATAACGCGCAACTCGCTGAAAGCCTGCTCAAACACGTGATCGCCGCCGTGCTCAATGAACGGGAGGATGATATCGCCTTCTTTCAGCAACATATTGACGACGGCGTGATTGCGCGGCTGCGTGGTGTCGTTGAAAACCAATTTGAGCGCATGGAGTACAGCGAGGCGCTCGCCATCCTGAAAAAGAGCACGCAGACATTTGAATTTCCCGTGGCCTGGGGTCTGGACCTGGCCTCGGAACACGAGCGCTACCTGACGGAGAAGCATGTGGGCAGGCCGGTCGTGGTGATGAACTACCCGAAGGAAATAAAGGCTTTCTACATGCGCCTCAATGATGACGGCAAAACCGTGGCGGCCATGGATGTGCTGGCCCCTGGTATTGGCGAAATCATCGGCGGCAGCCAGCGGGAGGAGCGCCTGGAGGTATTGGACTCACGCATGGATGAACACCTGCGCGAGGCACTGTGGTGGTACCGCGACCTGCGCCGCTATGGCACCGTACCGCATGCGGGCTTTGGATTGGGCTTTGAGCGGCTGCTCAACTACGTCACCGGCATGGACAATGTGCGCGATGCCATCCCCTTCCCGCGCACCCCCGGCCAGGCCATGTTCTAGCGCCACGCTTTAGCGTTCTAACCACACTGCGCCCTCGCCAAGACCTGACCCAAATAGGGTCGCTGCCGGTCATTCGGGGAAAATCGGTGTATTATTACCAGGAATACGGCCAGGTGGTGGTTCTGTCTCAGCCATACTGCGTCACAGTACTTCCCACCCGTGAACGGAGAAAGTGGAGGTTTGAACGTGCAGCACGCAGATAATCCAAGTGATGTCGGTCCAGTGACAGAAATGTCAATCGTAAACACCTTTACCAAACTGATCTTTGGCGATACAGCCAATTCCACGCGCGAGTTGATGATTATTGACGCTTTTCGCGAGGTGGATGCCAATGTCCAGCGCGATAACCCGCGCGAGATGGGTGAGTATCTGCGCTGTCTGGGTGTGCGCGAGATGATTCAACTGGTGTCGCGGTTGCGGCAATATATTCATGATCAAGCAGAGGCTCCGAAGGCACAGCAGACGCAGGGTCTGCCAGGCACGAAATTGACCTCGTTGCGACCTGATCGCGGCGCCCGCTAGGCGTGCCCCCCACTAGGCGTGCCCCACTAGGCGTGCCCCACTAACTTTTGGCAACAACCGGCTTCAAGCCGCACGCTGCGACCGGCTGGAACAGCGCCTGGTAGGACACATCCTGATCCACGCCGAGATACGCCAGCTCCACCGCCTGGTTTACTTGAAAGCGCCGTGTGGTGCTGGTGAGGCTGGCCGTCCACTTGTCATAACTGAACTTTTCCTGGTCCTGGCGCAGGTCGACGAATCCGGTCAGGCCATTGTCGTCCAGTCGCGCGGTAAAACCACCACTGGTGACGTGCGTAATAGCGGCTTTGAAAACCACAACCTTGTCCTTCGTCAGGCGGGTCAAATAGTTACTCGCCAGCCAGCGTTCCGCTTCCAATGTCGCAGCGCGGCAGACGGCGAGTCGCTCCCTTATATCGCCCAGCAATTGTGCAGTAATCTTCGGGGCCGGGGTGCCCCCTAACACCGCCTTGATCTGCATGTGTACCAAAAAATCCACGTATTTGCGCAGGGGTGACGTGCAATTGGTGTAATTGTGCAGCGCCATACCCATGTGCGGAGCAGGTTCATTGGTAAGCTCAGCCCGCGTCAACAGGCGGTTGACCATAGTGCGCAGGGGCAGGGCATGTCCCGGGGCGGCAAGACCTCGCATGATGTCGCGGTAGCCCGCGACCGTCGTGAGATCCAGGTGCGCTAGTTCAGGTGCGTGCATGGTGAGGAATTTGCGCACCTCATCGAGGCGGTCGACGCGAAAACCAGGGTGAGATACGAAAGGTCCGCTGGCGTTATGCGCCGCAAGAAATCGTGCGGCGCAGCGATTGGCGGCGACCATGCATTCCTCAACCAATTTTTGTGAGAGTAGTTTTTCCGAGGGCTCGATGCTCTCGATCTGCTTGTTCTCATTCAGTATCCAGCGAAACTCCTGGCGCTCTTCCATGACCAGGTCGCTGTCCTCGCGCCACGCACGCAGCGCCCGGTACACCGCGTACAGGGCCTCCAGCGGTGTGGCGTGGCTCATCAGTTCGCTGGACTGGCCATTGAGGTAGCGATCAACCGCGTAGTAGGACAGCTTGGCCCTTGAGCGTACTTTCGCATCGAAAAACTCGAAGTCACCCAGTTCACCACCGTCGCTGAGCGCAATTTTGCACACCAGTGCCGCGCGGTCTGCGCCTTCGGAGAGTGCCAGGCTTGCCTGGGAGAGTTCCTCGGGCAGCATAGGCAGTACATCACCGTGGAAGTAGACGGATGTACAACGCTCCGCAATATCCCGATACAGACTTGAATCGGCCGCAATGGTTGCAGTGGGGTCGGCGATTGCCACATACAGCGTCCAGCCGTCGTTGCTGCTCTCTGCATACAGCGCGTCATCGATATCCAGCGTCTTGGCCGAGTCGATTGAGACAAACTCCATATCGGTGAGATCGCGGCGCTTATCCGATTCCATGGTATTGCAGCGGGCCATGCATTCTTTGGCTTCTTCCTTGCTCGCGCTGCTCCACTGCCCGGCGAGCCCGTATTTGGCGATGCAATAGAGATTCTCGATGCCAGGTGTCTCCTCGTCGCCAATCACCGCAAGCACTTTAGCCTGCGGTTTGCCATCGCGGATTGGATGTCGCAGGATCGCGCAGCGCAAAAAGTCGCCTTCCTTCGCGCCGTTGCGCGCCTGGGCAGGTATGAATAGCCAGCGATTCAACTGCGGCAGGTCAGGCGCTACGAAAATGGCATTGCCCTTGCGCACGCAACGCCCGGTAAAGTCCCGCAGTGGACTGCGCACCAGTTTTTGGATGTCCGCAATGGTTTTGTTGTCCTTGGCGGGGCGAATACAAATGCTGACGCGGTCGTCTGGGAAGGCCTTCAGCATTTCCTGCGGCGGAATGAATATTTCGCGACCGTCGTCCAGCACCGCGAAACCGTAGCGCGCCTGCGTGCCCTTGATCACCGCCTCTGCGTATTCCTTTTCGGCCTCCATTTGCGCCTTCAGGCCTTGCAGTTGCGAGAGGGTATCCTGGTTGAGCATCGATGAAACAACTTTTAAATAGATTAGCTCCGCATCCTAGCGGAAATCGCCCCCCCTGTCAGTGAGTTGTGGTCGAATGCCGCATTGCGGCCGGAATTTAGTGTCGTGGCATTGACACTCCGCCGGCAGCAGTTTAATAATCGGTGCAACGCGGTTGTATTCCTCCGGGGCGCGCCTTTGATGAATTTCCGGACCCCGGTCAATCTGGTCACTGCCAGTTTGTCCGGTGTCGAATTGCAAGCACGACAAACCTGTCAGCGAGCCTCAGCTGCCAAGGCGAGCTACATCCTATTTCCAACCTTCCATTTATCCGTCATGAGGATTCCTCTATGGACTCAGGTTCTACGCTGCGTGTAGAAAAAACCACATCCCTGAAATCAGTTAGCAAGAAAACTTATGTACTGGACACTAACGTCCTATTGCACGACCCCATGGCCGTTACCGCCTTCAAGCAACACCACCTGGTCATTCCCATGACCGTCCTGGAAGAATTGGACCACATCAAGGACAGGCACGATAAAACAGTCAGCCGCGAAGCCCGTATCGCCATTCAGATGATCGACAAGGTGGTGGACTCAGCGTCGCCGCAGGAGATACAGGAGGGTGTTCCGATACCTGGCACTGCGCTGGACGGCCTGCCGCAGGGAACGCTCGCCATCTACCCGGATCAACGCCTGAGCGCAAACTCCGAAGTGCCGTACCTCGATGGCACGCCGGATCAGGCCAACGACAATCGAATTATCAATGTGGCGTTACGCCTGCAGGCAGAAAATCCCAGGGAGTTCATCTGCCTGGTGACCAAGGACATCAACATGCGCATCAAGGCCAAGGGCTCCGGCCTGATGCATGTGGAGGATTATCGCCGCGATCGCGTGCTTGACGACATCGACCTGCTGGCCACGGGCTACGAGCATATCAGCGGCGATTTCTGGTCCACTATCAGCGAGGTGGACACGCTGCGCGAAGGCGACTGTACGCTGCACCGCATTCCGCGCAAGTCCCTGCCCCAGGCCTATCCCAATATGTTTGTGTACGATGACCAGGAGTTTATGGCATTCGTGAAACGGGTCGAACGGGATTTTATCTACCTGCGTTGCGACAGCCGCGACAAACTCATGCACAAGCGCTTCTGGGGGCTGGCACCGCGCAACCTGGAGCAGGCCATGGCAATGTCCCTGCTTGATGATGAGGGCGTGGACATGACCGTGATGACTGGCCCCGCCGGTTCCGGCAAGACCCTGCTGGCGCTTGCGTACGGTTTGCACGCGATCCTGGAGCAGCGCAAGTTCAGCAAATTGATCGTGGCGCGTTCCACGCCGCCCATCGCCGAGGATATCGGCTTCTTGCCGGGAACGGAGGAAGAGAAGATGGCGCCCTGGCTCGCGGCATTCGACGATAACCTGGAAATATTGCACGGGGCGGACGAGTCACCGCACGGCAGTATGAACTATGTCAAAGAGCGCGCGAATATCCAGTTCAAGTCGCTGAACTTCATGCGCGGGCGTTCCTTCAATAATGCCTATATCATCATCGACGAGGCACAGGGACTGACACAGTTCCAGTTAAAGTCGGTGATCAGCCGCGTGGGCGCCGACTCCAAGATCGTGGTACTCGGCAACCTGGCCCAGATCGACAACAAGTACATCTCGCCGTTGACCTCGGGCCTGACCTACCTCGTGGAGAAGAGTAAGTCCTATCCCCACGCGGGTATCATGCATGTGAACGGCATCGTACGTTCACGTCTGGCAGCTTTCGCCGAGGAAAATCTGTAAGGGAGGGGGAGTTCGTTCGGCCCGGTCGCTCCGGGCCACCTTCATCACTGGCACGGTATCCCTGTTGTTCTGCCAGGGAAAAAGAAGCCTTGAATACAAAGCGGGCAGGCAACACACTGGCGACCTGCACACCTGACCACTTTTATTCATCGCACTGGGTCTTATGGATAAAATATTCATCCTGTTCCAATACATCGTGCCGCAGCACCTGTTATCCCGCTGTACCGGCGCTCTAGCTGAACTGCGCCACCCAGTCCGCTT
>Ga0114942_1000142_pt1 | contig 19052 bp, 19 predicted proteins | sample LowerColdCreek_FD_88674 | JGI IMG/M metagenome (GOLD analysis project Ga0114942, IMG submission 88674) | Groundwater microbial communities from Cold Creek, Nevada to study Microbial Dark Matter (Phase II) - Lower Cold Creek | ecosystem: Environmental > Aquatic > Deep subsurface > Groundwater ... | reverse complement strand
CACGGCCGTCAACAGGCTGCCGGCCATGCGCGAGATGTAGGTCTTGCCCGAGCGGGTCAGGATGGGCGTGCCCATCCACAGGCAGTCGCTGGCGGTCGTGCCGGCGTTGTAGGGGAAGGTGTCCAGAAACAGGTCGGCCAGCTGGAAGCGGGCCAGGTAGTCGGCCGGCAGCGCGCGCGGCGCGAAGACGAGCCGCTCGGGCGCGATGCCTTCCTCGGCCGCCACGCGGGTCAGGTTGGCCTGCGCGAAGGGGTTGTCCGCCAGCAGCCACAGCACGCTGCCCGGCACCTGCCGCAGCACGCGCATCCAGCAGCGCCAGACCGGCTCGCTCATCTTGTGGTTGTTGTTGAACGCGCAGAAGACGAAGCCATCCTCCGGCAGCCCGGCCTCGGTGCGCGTGGGCGGCGTGTTGGCCACGCGCCTGCGGTCGCTGACCTGGTAGCAGTGCGGCAGGTAGATGGGCTTTTCGGTGTAGTAGCGCAGCGACTCGGGCGGCATCACGAAGCGGTCGGCCAGGATCCAGTCCACGCCGGGAATGGCCGACGTGGCCGGCAGGCCCAGGTAGCTGACCTGGATGGGCGCGCCGCGATGGGCCAGGATGCCCGGTCGGGCGCCGCTGGTCAGGCCTTGCAGGTCCACCAGCACGTCTATCCCGGCCTCGGCAATGGCTGCGGCTGCCTGGCGGTCGCTGAGGGTGTGCAGCGGCGTGTAGCTGTCCATCGCGGCCCGGATGCGGGCGCGCAGCGGCGTGCCGTCCTCGCGGCTCCAGCTGAAGGCGTGGACCTCGAACTTGCTTCGGTCATGCAGCTCGTACAACTCGGCGGACAGCAGGCCCACGGCGTGCATGTGCAGGTCGCCGGACAGGTAGCCGACCTTGATCTTGCCCTCGCGCTGGCGGCCCTTGTGCAGCGGCGCCTCGGTGACCTTGGCGACCTTCTCCAGCACGAAGCGCTGCGACGTGAGCAGTTGCAGCGCCGGGTCGTCGCTCTCGTCGAGCATGCCCAGCAGCGAGGTGCTCATCAGCAGATGGTTGTGCGTGACCTCGCCGACGGGCTGGTAGACCGGCCAGGCGCATTGCTTCTGGCGGATGTGCACGTAGTGCTGGGCGACGTCGCTCTGGCGCGGGTCCAGCGCCAGCGAGCGGCGCATCAGCGCCTCGGACTCGTCATAGCGCTTCTGTTGCTCCAGCAGCCGCGCAGCGTTGTTGAAGCCGTGCAGGCGCAGCGCCAGCGGGTCGGTGCCCAGGCTTTCGGGGTGTTCGTTGTCGTAGACGGTGCGCCATTCGGCCAGCGCTTCTTCCTCGCGGCCCTGGTGCTCCAGCTGGTGGCCCAGGTTCAGGCGGGCCTGCGCGAACTGGGGCGCGACGGCCAGCGCCATGCGGTAAACGGCCTCGGCCTCGGCATGCCGACGCTGCTCGCCCAGGATGGCGCCCCAGTTGAAGCAGGCGACATAGCGCAGCGGCGACGGCGTCGACGCCACCCAGTTCTGGTACAGCACCACCGCCGCGTCGGCCGCGCCCGCCTGGCTCAGGCGCGAGGCGGCCGCCATCAGGTCGGGCAGTGGCCATTGGCCGCTGCGGGCCAGCGCCAGCCATTGCTCGACGACGGCGAGTCCTTGGGTCTGGGCGGCGGGGGGCGTCGACATGTCCATGCAGCGGGCGGCGTGAGCGGAAGTTCTGCCGATTTTCAAGCCGCAGCCGCCGGTCAGGCGCGGCGAATAGGCTGCGGATTGCGCAGCATTTCCCGCCCGAGCGACCTCAGACCGGGGATTTACCCGCCGAGATAGTCCCCTTTGCCCAGCGGCACGCCCGCATGGCGCAGCAGCGCGTAGGTCGTTGTCGCGTGGAAATAGAAGTTAGGCAGCGCGAAATGCTGCAGATAGGTCAAGCCGTCGAACTTCAGCGGGTCACCGCTGCGGCGCGGGATGGTGATCTCGCGACCTTCGCTGCCGTCGAACGCCTGCGCCGGCACCGACAGCACGAAGTCGCGCGTCTTGCGGATGCGCTCGGCCAGCTCGTCCAGCGAGGCCTCGTTGTCCTCGTAGCTCGGGATCGGCTGGCCGGCCAGGCGGGCCACGCAGCCCTTGGCGGCGTCACTGGCGATCTGGATCTGCTTGGGCAGCGGCAGCATGTCCGGCGCCAGGCGCAGCGTCAGGTAGACGTCGGTCGAGAACTTCTTCGCCTCGGCGTGGGCCTTGGCGGCCTCCAGCCAGGTCAGCATGTTGGACAGCATCTTGGCGAAGGCCGGTGCGCTGGCGGCGTGCATGGAAATGGGGGTCATCGGGTGAGTCTCGTGTGCGGGAAACCGATGGTAGCGATGCCGCCCGAAGCCCTGCGGCGCACGCGGCACAATGAACCAAGCTATGAACGTCATCATCCTGGACGACTACCAAGACGCCGTGCGCAAACTCCGCTGCGCGGCGAAGTTGGAACCCCTGAACGCCAAAGTGTTCACCAACACGGTCAAGGGCATCGGCCAGTTGTCCGTGCGGCTGCGCGATGCCGAGGTGCTGGTGCTGATCCGCGAGCGCACCGCGTTCCCGCGCCAGCTGCTCGAAAAGCTGCCCAAGCTCAAGCTCATCTCACAGACCGGCCGCGTCGGCAGCCATATCGACGTGGAGGCCTGCACCCGGCTGGGCATTGCGGTGGCCGAGGGCGGCGGCAACGCCGTGGCGCCGGCCGAGCTGACCTGGGCGCTGATCATGGCCTCCATGCGCCGCCTGCCGCAGTACATCGGCAACCTCAAGCACGGCGCCTGGCAGCAGGCCGGTCTGAAGGCGGCGTCCATGCCGGCCAACTTCGGCGTCGGCATGGTGCTCAAGGGCAAGACCCTGGGCATCTGGGGCTACGGCAAGATCGGCCAGATCGTCGCCGGTTACGGCCGGGCCTTCGGCATGCAGGTGATGGTGTGGGGCGGCGAGGCGTCACGACTGAAGGCCGAGGCCGACGGCTACCGCGCCGCGCCCAGCCGCGAGGCCTTCTTCGCCGAAGCGGACGTGCTGTCCGTGCACCTGCGCCTGTGCGATGCCACGCGCAGCATCGTCAGGCCCGAGGACCTGGCGCAGATGAAGCCCACCGCGCTGTTCGTCAACACCTCGCGGGCCGAGCTGCTGGCCGAGGGCGCGCTGGTGTCGGCACTGAACCGCGGCCGGCCAGGGATGGCGGCCATCGACGTGTTCGAAAGCGAGCCCATCCTGCAAGGCCATCCGCTGCTGCGGCTGGAGAACGCGGTCTGCACACCGCACATCGGCTATGTCGAGCAGGACAGTTATGAGCTGTACTTCGACGCGGCTTTTGACAACGTGCTGAACTTCATCAAGTCCCAGCCGACCAACATCGTCAACCCTGAAGCCTTGAAGGTGCTCCGCTGAAGGCTTCGCGGTGAGCCGGCCGAAATCACCACGCGAGCTGTTCGTCGCGTTCACGCGGCTGGCACTGCAAGGCTTCGGCGGCGTGCTGGCGGTGGCGCAGCGCGAGCTGGTCGAGCGCCTGGGCTGGCTGACGAAGGAAGAATTCGTCGAGACGCTGGCCATCGCCCAGGTGCTGCCAGGGCCCAACATCGTGAACCTGTCGCTGATGGTGGGCGACCGCTTCTTCGGCCTGCGCGGCGCGCTGGCTGCAGTGGCGGGCATGCTGGCCGTGCCGGCAGTCATCGTGCTGGCGCTGGCCGCCGCCTATGGCGAGTTGTCGCACTACCCGATGGCCGTCGACGCGCTGCGCGGCATGGGCGCCGTGTCGGCGGGGCTCATCCTCGCCACGGGCATCAAGCTGCTGCCCGCGCTGCAGACCAGTGCGCTCGGCCGGCCGGTGGCCTTCGGCCTGGCACTGCTGGCCTTTGCGCTGATCGGTTTGCTGCGCTGGCCGCTGGTGACGGTGCTGGCCTTGATCGGCGGCGCCGGCATGGCCATCGCGTGGTGGAGGCTGAAATGAGCATGCCGGTCGACCTGGGCAGCCTGTTCCTGCACTTCCTGTCGCTGTCGCTGCTGTCCATCGGCGGCGCCATCTCGACGGTGCCGGAGATGCACCGCTTCCTTGTCGAGCGGACGGGCTGGCTGACCGACAGCGGCTTCACGGCGTCCATCGCGCTGGCGCAGGCGGCGCCCGGGCCCAACATCCTGTTCGTGGCCGTGCTCGGCTGGAACGTGGCCGGCATGCAGGGCGCTGCCGCCTCGCTCGCCGGCATCATGCTGCCGTCCACGGTGCTGACGTTGACGGCCACGCGCTGGATGCGCGCCCACCGCAGCCATGTCGCCGTGCGCGCCTTCTCGGCCGGCATGATGCCGCTGACGCTGGGCCTCATCATCGCCACGGGCTGGCTGCTGGCCCTGCCCTTCCTGCGCGAGGAAACGCGCCGCTGGGGCGCCCTGGCGCTGATGGCCGCCACCATCGCGCTGACGCTGAAGACCAGGCTGGGCCTCGTCTGGATGGTGCTGGGCGGCGGCGTGCTGGGCGCTCTGGGCTTCGTTTAGACCCCGATGCCGGCCTGCACCGTGGCCGAGCGCTTGCTGACCGAGGCCATGCCCAGCGTGACCTGCGCATAGACCTCGTCGGCACGCGGCATGAAGATGGGCGTGTGGATGTCGGCCATGCCGACCTTCACTTTGCCCGCGTCCTCGTCGAGCTTGGAGGTCTCGATGGCGCGCTTCTCGGAGTAGTTCACGGTGCCGGCGGCCGCGACGGTGATGGTCTTGTAGGGTCGCAGGAACACGCCGCCGCTGACCCAGGCGTAGGTGCTGATCAGGTCGTCGGCAGCGCTATCGTCGGACGGCAGGGAGTCGCCGGCCAAGTCTTCGCCGTACAGCTTGATCTCCAGGCGGTAGGTGCGGCCGACGTCGCTGGCGTCGAAGATCATCTTGCCGGCGACGGTCACGTCGCGCTTGTCGCCGCTGGTGGCGCCGAGGGTGACGGTGGGAGTGGAAAGCGTGGCCATGGTGGGCTCCTGGGGTCAGTTGAATCACTTGGTGGCACACCACGGATTGGTATGCCTGCCTGTACTGACGCAAGGGCGTGCCCGCTGGGATCAGCGCCTCGATGGTGAAAGTTCACCCCGCTCCGGCGCCGGCCGGGCGGAACGCCGCCGGCGGCCGGCCCAGCAGCCGCAGAAAGGCGCGCCGCATGCGCTCGGTACTGCCGAAGCCGCAGTCCAGCGACACGCGCAGCACCGACGCCACCCCACCCTCCAGCGCCGCGCGCGCCGCTTCCACGCGCAGCCGCTCGACGGCCTGCGCGGGCGTGGCGCCCGTCTCGGCGCGGAAGCAGCGCGCGAAATGGCGCGGGCTCATGCAGGCCTGGGCGGCCAGGTCCTCCACTCGGTGGTCGCGCCGCAGGTCGCGCCGGATGTCGTCCAGCAGCGCGCCGAAGCGGCCCTCGGGGCGCTGCAGGTCCAGCATCGGCGAGAACTGGGACTGCCCGCCGGGCCGGCGCCGCTCCACGACGAGATGACGCGCGGCCTCGCGCGCGACGTCTTCGCCATGGTCATGGGCCAGCAGCGCCAGGCACAGGTCGATGCCGGCGGTCATGCCGGCACTCGTCCAGATCTCGGGCCACTGTTGCGCACGCACGGCGGGCTCGCGCACGTAGATACGGTCGGGCTGCAGGCGCACCTCGGGGTGGTCGGTCGCGAACTGCCGGCCGCGGGACCAGTGCGTCGTGGCCGTGCGGTGGTCCAGCAGGCCCGACGCCGCAAGCAGCAAGCTGCCGCTGCAGATGCTGGTGATGCGTGCGCCCGACCGCGCAGCGCGCCGCAACCAGGCCACGAGTGGGGCATCCTGGCAGGCGGCATCGACACCGTCGCCACCGATCACCATGACCAGGTCGAGATCGCCCAGCCGGCGCGGCAGCCCCTGCACAGGCCAGTCCACGCCGGCGGAGCTGCGCACCGCGGGCCCCGTGCTGGCCACCAGGCGCCAGTCATAACTGCCGGGCCGCGCCAGCCGGGCCAGCTCGAACACGGCCATCGGCCCGGCCAGGTCCAGCTGCTGGAAGCCCGGGAACAGGACGAAGGCGATGCGGCAGGTCATGCCGCCATGATGGCAGGAAAGGTGGGAACTGCGTCATGGCGGCCATTTACCAGCCGCCCGAAACTGCCGGCCACCAACAACAAAGGACGCGCCATGAGCGACCCCGGCCAGGACCTCATCACCATCACCCGCCGGCCCGACACGGTCTTTGTGGCAGGCCAGGGCGCCTGGCTGACCGACGAGCGCGGCAAGCGCCACCTGGACCTGGTGCAGGGCTGGGCCGTGAACTGCCTGGGCCACAGCCCGGCCCTCATCACGCAGGCGCTGCTGGCGCAGTCGCAGCGCCTGCTGAACCCCAGCCCCGCCTACTACAACCGGCCGCTGCTGGACCTCGCCGAACGGCTGGTGGGGCTGAGCTGCTTTGACCGCGTCTTCCTCGCCAGCTCGGGCGCCGAGGCCAACGAAGGCGCCGTCAAACTGGCGCGGCGCTGGGGCAGCCGCATGCGGGGCGGCGCGCACGAGGTCATCGGCTTCGAGCAGGCCTTTCACGGCCGCACGCTGGCCATGATGAGCGCCTCGGGCAAGCCGGGCTGGGGCGAGATCTACCCGCCCATGCCGGCCGGCTTCGCGAAGGCGCGGCTGAACGACATCACCTCGGTGGCGCGCGCCATCACGCCGCGCACGGTGGCCGTGATGATCGAGTTCGTGCAGGGCGAGGCCGGCGTCGTCGTTGCCGACCGGGGCTTTGTGCGCGAGCTGCGCGCGCTGACCGCCGAACGCGGCGTGCTGCTGATTGCCGACGAGGTACAGACCGGCATCGGCCGCTGCGGCGAGGCCTTCGCCTACGAGCACTTCGGCATCGAGCCCGACGTGATGACGCTGGCCAAGGGCCTGGGCGGTGGCGTGCCGCTGGCGGCCCTGCTGTGCAAGGAGGCCTTCAACTGCTTCGAGCCCGGCGACCAGGGCGGCACCTTCTGCGGCAACCCGCTGATGGCAGCCGTGGGGCTGGCGGTCGTGAACGAGGTCTGCCGCGCGGAGTTCCTCGCCGGTGTGCGCGAGCGCGCCACGCAGCTGTCCACCGGGCTGCAGGCCATCGCCCGGGACTTCGGGCTGGTGGGCGAGCGTGGGGTCGGGCTGCTGCGGGCGCTGGTGCTGCCGTCAGACGAGGCGGCCGAGGTCGTCACCGCAGCGCACGCGCTGGCGCCGGTGGGCCTGCTGCTGAACGCGCCCCGCCCTCACCTGCTGCGGCTGATGCCGGCGCTGAACATCAGCGCGGCCGAGATGGATGAGGGGCTGGCACTGCTGCGCCGCGCGCTGCGCGAGGTGCTGGGCTGAAAAGCTCAGCCTTGCGTGGTGCCGAAGATCTTGTCGCCTGCGTCGCCGAGCCCGGGGATGATGTAGCCCACATCGTTCAGGTGGCTGTCAACGGCGGCCGTCCAGCAGCGCACGTCCGGGTGGGCCGCTTCCAGCGCCTTCACACCCTCGGGCGCGGCCACCAGCACCAGCGCGCGCACGTCATTGCAACCGCGCGCCTTCAGCAGGTCGACGGTGGCGATCATGCTGCCGGCCGTGGCCAGCATCGGGTCGATGATGAGCGCGGTACGGGAGTCCAGGTTGCCGACGAACTTGTCGAAGTAGTTCACCGGCTTGAGCGTCTCGTGGTCGCGGGCCAGGCCCACCACCGACACCTTGGCGTTGGGCAGGATGTCCAGCACGCCGTCCAGCATGCCCAGGCCCGCACGCAGGATGGGCACGACCGTGACCTTGCGGCCCGCGATCTGGTCGACCTCGGCGGGGCCGCTCCAGCAGTTGATCGTCGTCTTCTCCAGCGGGAAGTCGGCCGTCGCCTCGTAGCAGAGCAGCCGCGCCACCTCGCCGGTCAGCTCGCGGAACTTCTTGGTCGAGATGTCCGCCTCACGCATCAGGCCGATCTTGTGTTTGACCAGCGGGTGCTTGACTTCGATGACGGCCATGACGGGAACTCCCAGTTTTTCTAAACAGTCAGAATTATCTGCGCTGGCGCAGCGCCTCATACAGACAGACGCCAGCGGCCACCGACACATTCAGGCTCTCGACCGCGCCGGCCATCGGGATGCGCACCAGTTCGTCGCAGGTCTTGGCCGTCAGCTGCCGCATGCCCTCGCCTTCCGCGCCCAGCACGAAGGCGGTCGGGCGCTTCAGGTCCAGGTCGTAGATCGAGCGCTCCGCCTGGTCCGACGTACCGACGACCCAGATGTCGCGCTCCTTCAGCTCATTCAAGGTCCGTGCCAGGTTGGTGACCATCAGGTAGGGCACGGTCTCGGCCGCGCCGCTGGCCACCTTGGCCACCGTGGCGTTCAAGCCCACGGCGCGGTCCTTGGGCGCAACGACGGCATGCGCGCCGGCGCCATCGGCCACGCGCAGGCAGGCCCCCAGGTTGTGCGGGTCGGTCACGCCGTCGAGCACCAGCACCAGCGGCGGGCCTTCCACCGCGTCGAGCACATCGTCCAGCGAATGCAGCTGAGCCAGCGCCTGCACGCGGGCGACGACGCCCTGGTGGCGCGGGCTGCCGGCAATCTGGCTGAGGCGCTCGTCGTTGCTCTCCACCAGCTTGGCGCCGGCCTCCCTGGCGCGCTCGATGAAGGCGCGCATGCGCTGGTCGCGCCGGGACGGGTCGAAGTGCACCTCCGCGACCGAAGCCGGGTGGGTCTTGAGGCGGACGGTGACGGCGTGGAAGCCGAACAGGACGGACTTGGGGGAATTCATGCTCGCGATTGTCGGCGCATCGCTTCAACGGCCGGCTTGAGCGCGCGCGTTCAACATGACGTTGACCATCGTGTCGGTCCACAGACGCGCCTTGTTCTTGGCCAGGTGGTCCAGCAGTTGGTCGTGAGCCTCACGCGTGACGCTCAGGTGCTCGGCGCCCACGCCGTGGAACAGCAGCGACACCACGGCACGTTGGGCAGCCGCCTTCTCGACCAGCGCGATCAGCTGTTCGCCGGTCCAGCCCTCGACGAAGTAGACCGGCATGGCATAGGGGTCCATCGCCGCCGTGTCCGACACCATGGCCGGGTAGGCCGCGCGGTAGGCGACGAAGTGCGGCTGCAGCGCCTTCACGAAGTCCTGTCCGCCGGCCTTCAGGTCCAGGCAGGGCGGCGTGAAGGTGCGCCGGGTCTTGCCGTCCAGGCTCTGCAACCAGGTATTGGCCGCGAGGATGTGCTCCTGCACCTGGGCCGGCGTCTGCCTGTCCAGGTCACGGTGCGGCAGCACCCACTCCCGGCCTGCCCCCTTCGCCGAACAGCCGTGGAACAGGCTGTGGTTGCCCAGCTCATGGCCGGCAGCGGCAGCGGCCTTCCATTCGTCCTGGCGGGCGGGCAGCGTCGGGCCGTTGATGGGGATGTAGAAGCTGCCGCGCAGGCCGCGCTTGTTCAGCGCCGGGATGACGTGGTCAAGCTGGCTGGCCAGCGCGTCGTCATAGCCCAGCGTGATGGCCGCCTGCGCGCCGTTGGGCCAGACAAACGGCGCGGCATTCGCAGCCAGCGCAGCGAGCAGCCCGAGCGCGGCCAGCATCCTTCTTTTCATCTGTGGTCTCCTCAACGAACAAGCTGGACGGCCATCAGCACGCCGATGAACACCGGCTGATGGACCATGTAGAAGCTCAGCGACCAGCGCCCCAGCACCGCCAACGGTCGGGGCGCGGCGCCCTGCCAAAGCCGGGGCCGAAGACGCGTCGCGACAAAGCCCAGCAGCATGGCGCCCAGCCAGGGCAGCACGGGCACATAGTCCTCGGTGACGGGCTTGTGCGTGACCAGTCCCAGCCAGTTCGTCCAGCGCGTGTCGAACACGGGGTGCTGCACGACTTGCGGCAGCGCGATGGCCGCCACAGCCAGCACCAGCAACGCCCCGTTAGGCAGCCGCGCCAGGCCCAGCCGCAGCAGCAACAGCATGGCGGCAATACCATGCAGCACGCCGAAGCTGATCCAGCTGTTCGGGAACATGAACCACGAGCCCAGCGTCACCAGCAGCGCGCAGCCCGCCACCTGGCCCCAGCGCTTCCAGAACCGGCCGGCGCCCTGCCCGTTCAACACCGCCAGCGCCTGGCCGGCACCGGCGCAGAACAGGAACAGGCTGACGATGCAGGTGCGCTGCCAGGTCCAGACCGGATCGCGGTAGAAGTCCTGGCGTATCCAGCCGAAATGGTTCAGGTCAAAGCCGAAATGGAAGGCCGCCATCCAGACGATGGCCAGGCCACGCAGCGCGTCGAGGCGGTCAGAGCGATGGGACTTTCGATCGGCGGCGGCCAGCGGCATCGGTCAACGAACAGGGATGGAGGCGGCCGGATTCTGGCCCCTCTGCGCGGCCTGCTGCTGGCGCCGCGCCAGCCGCTCCTCGGCGAGGCGGCGGCGGGCGATGCGGTCGCCCTCGTCCGGGTCGGCTGCGCTGTGCATGGCCTCGGCGCGCTGCCGGGCGGTATCGCGCACGCGGTCGCTGATCTGCGTCTGCGCGGCCTGGGCCTCGCGGCTGATGTCCCAGTCGGCCTCGCGGTAGCGCCCCTGGCCGCTGCGGCACTGGCGCGCGCGGCGCACTTCGTCCTGCATGAACTGGCGTTCCGCGTCGCCCAGCGTGGTCGAGTTGGCACGTGTCTCCATGCCGCGCAGTTCACCGTCACCCGGGCAGGCGTTGCCCGGCGGCGAGGACAGCGCAGGCACCGATGCCGCTGGCGCCCGGCCCATGGCCGCGTCGACGACCTCGGGCTTGATCGCGTCCACCACATTGGGTTGCAGGCTGCGCCCGGGCACCGGCTGGCCGGACTGCGGGCAGGGTTTGTCGCTGAACACCACCTTGCCCGCCACCTCGCACTTCCACACCTGCTGCGCCCAGGCGCCCGACAGCGCCAGCCACAGCCCCAGGCCCACGCCCATGCGCTTCATCAGCACACCGCTGTCTCCGACCAAAATACTTGCCATCACCACCGCTCCTTCGCTCGCTTCATGTCCATGCGTCTGCTCGTCCTGGCTCTGATCGTAGGGCTAGCCACCGTGCCCGCCGAGGCCCAGAACAAGGCCGCCCAACCCCGCGCCGTCAGTGCCCGCGGCGCGCTGGACGCCGAGGAACTGAACAACATCGGCGTCTTCAAACGCGTCAGCCCGTCAGTGGTGCACATCACGACGCTGTCCGTGCAAAGAGATTTCTTCTCGCTGCGCACCAGCGAGCAGCCGCGCGGCACGGGCACCGGCTTCGTGTGGGACGACGCCGGCCACATCGTCACCAACTTCCACGTCATCCAGGACGGTGACCGCGCCACCGTCACGCTGCACGACCAGAGCAGCTACCCCGCCAAGCTGGTGGGCGCCTTCCCCGACCGCGACATCGCCGTGCTGCGCATCGAGGCGCCGCGCGACAAGCTGCCGGCCATCGCCGTCGGCGCCAGCCGCGACCTGCAGGTCGGCCAGAAGGTCTACGCCATCGGCAACCCCTTCGGGCTGGACCAGACGCTGACGACCGGCATCGTCTCGGCGCTGAACCGCGAGATCGAGTCGGTCACGCGGCGCACGATCAAGGGCGCGATCCAGACCGACGCCGCCATCAACCCGGGCAACTCGGGCGGGCCGCTGCTGGACTCGGCGGGGCGGCTGATCGGCGTCAACACGTCGATCTACAGCCCCAGCGGGGCGAGTGCGGGGATCGGGTTTGCAATCCCCGTCGACGAGGTGAACCGCATCGTGCCGAGGCTGATCCGCGACGGCCGCTTCATCAGGCCAGCGCTGGGTGTGACGTCGGGGCCGGAGAACCTGACCCGGGCGCTGGGCGCTCCCAAGGGAGTTCTGCTCGTCAACGTGGCGGACGGCAGCCCGGCGGCGGCGGCTGGGCTGAAGCCGTTCGGCCGCGACCGCAGCGGGCGCATCGTGCAGGGGGATGTCATCACGGCCGTCGACGGGCAGGCCGTGGCGGACCTTGATGACATGCTGTCGCTGCTGGAGACGCGGCAGATCGGGGAGAAGGTGACGCTCACCGTCTGGCGCAGTGGGCAGACGAGGAAGGTGGCGGCGACGTTGGGGAGTTCGGACTAAGGCAATGCGATTTCTACTGACCGGACTTCAACTCGTCCTCTGCTATCTGGCTCTTGCCATTTCCGTCGGAATGCTTCGCTCGACGAAGTTCAATTGGCTGGAGTCCATCGTCGTGGCCACATTCTTTGCTGGGCTATTGCTTTTCACTGTGCTTGTTTCCAAGGCGGCACCCCACACCCGCCTCAACCAAGTCCGCTACAAGCGCATCATGGGCGCTGCAGTACTTGTATTGCTTGCCCTAGGTGCCGGAGCAATAGCGCACGGAGTGATGATTGGCAGTTGGCGCGGACCGCCAAGGATTTCGGCGATCCATCAGCTGTCCGTTGAATTTGCAAATCCTTGGGCGCTTGCGCTGGCATTTGCGCTTTTGGCTGCCCTGCTTGTCGGCTTGGCGCTCCGCCTTCTCAAACCCGCCGTAGAGTAGCGCCCCTTCAAGGAACCGACTCGGCTTACTAAAAAGGAAATGCCATGGGCGCGCAATGGAAAGCCAAACACAAAGACATCGCCGCCAATGCCAAGGGGCGGCTCTTCGGCAAGCTGTCCAAGGACATCATGATCGCGGCGCGCCACGGCGCTGACCCGAAGGACAACGCGCGGCTGCGGTTGGTGGTGGAGCAGGCGCGCAAGGTGTCCATGCCCAAGGAGACGCTGGACCGCGCCATCAAGAAGGGCGCCGGGCTGACCGGCGAAGTCGTCCACTTCGAGCAGGTCATCTACGAAGGCTTTGCGCCGCACCGCGTGCCGGTGATGGTGGAAGTGCTGACCGACAACGTGAACCGCGCCGCGTCCGACATGCGCGTGCTGTTCCGCAAGGGCCAGCAAGGCACGCCGGGTTCGGTGAGCTGGGACTACGACCACCTCGGCATGATCGAGGCCGAGCCCGCCACGCCCGGCGCCGACGCCGACACCGCCGCCATCGAAGCCGGCGCGCAAGACCTGCTGCCGGCGGATGAAGACGGCATCACCGTCTTCCTGACCGACCCGGCCGACCTCGACCTCGTCAGCCGCGCCCTGCCCGCGCAAGGCTTCACCGTGCTCAGCGCCAGGCTGGGCTACCGGGCCAAGAACCCGGTAGACCCGGCCAGCCTGAATGCCGAGCAGCTGGAAGAAGTGGAAAGCTTCCTGGCCGCGCTGGATGCCAATGACGATGTGCAGCATGTGTACGCCGGCTTGGCGGGTTAGGCTGACGCAAGACCCATGACGCTGCCCGACCATCCCTCTGCCAGAACCGTCGAGCAGCGCGGCGTCACGGCGGCCGTGTTCCGGGAAGAAATCGTCCCCGCCAACCGCCCCGTCATCCTGCGCGGGCTGGTCGAAGACTGGCCCGTGGTGCGGCAGAGCCGGGGCTCGCCCGAGGCGACCTGCGAGTCCCTGCTGCAGTTCTATCGTGGCAAGACCGTGCCCCTGGCACTGGGCGACCCGGCGAGCCAGCGGCATCTCTTCTATCGTCCCGACATGGCGCGGCTCAATTTCGTGCGCCGCCCCGAATCGCTGCTGGACTGCCTGCGCCTGATGCTCAGCCAGGTGGACAACGCGCAGGCACCGGCGATCTACATCGACGCACAACCGCTGCCCGACTGCCTGCCTGGCTTCACGGAGACACACGGCGTGCCGATGCTGGATGCGACGGTCGTGCCGAACATCTGGATCGGCAACGCGGTCAAGGTGCAGACCCATTTCGACCTGAAGAGCAACATCGCCTGCATCGTCGCGGGCCGGCGGCGCTTCACGCTGTTCCCGCCCGACCAGCTGCCCAACCTCTACCCGGGCCCGATCGATTTCGCCCCGGGCGGCACGCCGGTGAGCATGGTGCCGCTGGACAACCCGGACTTCGACCGCTTCCCCAGGTTCCGGCAGGCGCTGGCGGTGGCGGAAGTGGCCGAGCTGGAGGTGGGCGACGCGCTGTACATCCCCTACGCCTGGTGGCACCACGTGGAGTCGCTGGCGGGGTTCAACGTGCTGGTCAACTACTGGTGGAACGATGTCCAGCCGGCCACGCCGCTCTACGACGCGCTGCTGCACGCGGTGCTGGCCTTCCGCGGCCTGCCGGCCGATCAGCGCCAGTTCTGGCAGGGCATGCTGGCGTACTTCGTCTTCGAGACCGGCGGCGAGGCGCTGGGCCACCTGGAGCCCCAGCATCGCGGCCTGATGGGCCCGGCTTCGCCCGAGCGAGCGGCGGCTATCAAGGACATCCTGGCCGAGGCGTTCAAGAAGCCTTAGGACCCGGGGCCGAACGGCGCCTCGAAATTCGTCCGTGAATTCAGGACATCGATCGACCTCTATGGCTAACAAGTTCTTGTCAAACATTTGATTTTCAGGATGCATTCAGGACAGAATTCAGGACAAATCCCCTCCTGAACATGCCTGCTGACCTGCCCAGCCTCGAACGCCTACTCCGCCCGCGCGGGCCCCTGGGCCTGGCCGAGATTGCCGCAAGCCTGGGCTGCTCCACCAAGACGGCCCAGCGGCTGATCGCCACGGCCGGCAGCGCCGTCGTGGCAGCCGGGCAGACACGGCGCCGGCGCACGGCCTGGCGGCGCGACATTCGCGGTCAGCGGATGGAGGCGCCGGTCTATCGTGTCGATGCCGAGGGCCAACCCCAGCAGGTCGGCCTGCTGCGCCCGATCTGGCCTTTCGGTTGTCATGTCGACATTGAGCTGAGCGCCTGGCCCGTACCCGAAGAAGCGCGCGACGGCTGGTACCAAGGGCTGCCCTACCCGCTCTACGACCTGCGGCCCCAAGGCTTTCTCGGCCGCGCATTTGCGCGCCGGCATGCGCCAGGCCTGAGCCTGCCGCTCGACCCGCGCGACTGGGACGACGACGCTCAACTGTTGGGTCTGGGCGCTGTTGGCGACGACTTGCCTGGTGAACTGCTGGTGGGCGACACGGCGCTGCGCCGCTTTCTCGACGCGCGGCTGAAGCTGGCCGTGCCGCTGAGCGAGGCCGAGTTGCCCGCCGCCTATGCCACCCTCGCCACCCAGGCGATGGAGGGCGCCCTGCCCGGCTCGTCGGCCGGCGGCGAATTCCCGAAGTTCACCGTGGCGCGCACCCTGCCCGGCATGGCCACGCCGCAATGCGTCGTCAAGTTCAGTGGCGCCAACGACTCGGCCACCGTGCAGCGCTGGCGCGACCTGCTGATCTGCGAGCACCTGGCCGCCCAGGCGCTGGGCGAGCAGGCCGCGCGCACGCGGCTGCTGGCGCACGCGGGCCGGCACTTCCTGGAGAGCGAGCGCTTCGACCGCATCGGCACGCACGGCCGGCGTGGCGTGGTCAGCCTGGAGGCCGTCAATGCCGGCCTCGTCGGCGCGGCAACTAACGACTGGACGCGCGTCGCCACGGCCCTGGCGGCGCTGGGCCTGCTGAGCGCAGAGGACGCCGAGCGCGTGGCCGAGCGCCAGCTCTTTGGCCAGCTCATCGGCAACAGCGACATGCACGGCGGCAACCTGGGCTTCTTCCACGACGCGACGGGCTTGCGCCTCGCACCCAGCTACGACCAGCTGCCCATGCGCTATGCACCGCAGGCCGGCGGCGAGGTGCTGTCGCCAGCGCTCGTGGCCGCCCTGCCCATGCCGGCAGAGCGCGAACGCTGGCAGCGCGTGGCGCCGACCGCCCTGGCCTACTGGCAGACCGCAGCCGCGGATGGGCGCATCAGCGCGGGCTTTCGCGAGGTCTGCGCCGCCAATGCTGCGGCGCTGCAGCAGGTGATGGCGCTGGCGTGAAGCGAATCCTCATAGCCCTGTTGATCCTGGCCCTCGTGCTGGCCGGCCTGAGCCTGGCTGCGGGCGAACACCTCACGCGGCCGGTCCGCACGGCGATCGGCGCGCCGCCCGAGGGGCTGAACGCCGAGAACGTCACCATCCTGTACGGCGACGGCCAGCACCTCGCCGGCTGGTTCCTGCCGGGCCGCACGAACGCGGGCGCCGTGCTGATGCTCCACGGCGTGCGCGGCAGCCGGCTGCAGATGCTGGCGCGTGCTAGCTGGCTGCAGCGCGAGGGCATGGCCAGCCTCATCGTCGACCTGCCGTCACATGGCGAGAGCAGCGGCCAGCGCATCAGCTTTGGCCGCCACGAAGCCAGCGGAGCCGAGGCCGCGCTGGTCTGGCTGCGCGCGCGGTTGCCGGGCGAGAAGGTCGGCGCCATCGGTGTGTCGCTGGGCGGCGCGTCGCTGCTGTTCGCCCAGCGCCAGCCCGAGCTGGATGCGCTAGTGCTGGAGTCGGTCTACCCGACCATCGTCGATGCGGTGCAGAACCGGCTCGCGATGCACATGGGGCCAGCTGCCGGCCAGGCACTGGCGCCGCTGCTGCTGGTGCAGCTGCCGCTGCGGCTGGGGCTGAGCGCCGATCAGCTGCGCCCCATCGACGCCATTGCCGGCGTGCGCGCGCCGCTGCTGGTGGCCGCAGGCACTGAGGACCGGCACACGCGCTGGCCGGAGACCGAGGCGCTGTTCGCTGCCGCACGCGAGCCCAAGTCGCTGTGGCCGGTTCGGGGCGCGGCCCACGTCGACCTTCATGCCTTCGATGCCGCAGCCTACGAGGCGGGGCTGTTGCCGTGGCTTCAACACCATCTGGGCAAGCCCCCTGGCTGACAGGGCCAAGCCCGCGCCGGCAAGATGGGTGCATGTCTGCCCTGCCCCCGCTCTCCATCCTCGACCTGGCGCCCGTCGTCGAAGGCGCCACCACCCGCGAGGCGCTGCTGAACAGCCTGGACCTCGTCAAGCTCGCCGACGAGCTGGGCTACACGCGCTACTGGGTGGCCGAGCACCACAACATGGAAGGCGTGGCCAGCTCGGCCACGGCCGTGCTGATTGGCCAGCTGGCCGCCGCGTCGCGGCGCATCCGCGTGGGTTCGGGCGGCATCATGCTGCCCAACCATGCGCCGCTGACGATTGCCGAGCAGTTCGGCACGCTGGCCGAGCTGTTCCCCGGCCGCATCGACCTGGGCCTTGGGCGCGCCCCGGGCACCGACCGCCCGACGATGCGCGCGCTGCGGCGCAGCCTGGAGAGCGCAGGCGAGGACTCGTTCCCTAACGACGTGCTTGAGCTGCAGAACTACCTGGCGCCGGGCAAGGAGGAAGCGCCGGTGCGCGCCGTGCCTGGCCAAGGTACGGAGGTGCCGATCTGGCTGCTCGGCTCCAGCCTCTACAGCGCGCAACTGGCCGCCTACCTGGGCCTGCCGTTCGCGTTCGCCTCGCACTTTGCGCCGGAGATGCTGATGCAGGCGTTGCAGATCTACCGCTCGACCTACAAGCCCAGCGCCCGCCACCCCAGGCCGCATGCGACGGTGGGGCTCAATATCATCGTCGCGCCGACCGACGAAGAGGCGCGGTTCCTGTTCACGTCGGTCCAGCAGCGCTTCCTCGGCATGGTGCGCGGCCGCCGCGGCAAGCTGCCGCCGCCGGTGGCGAGCATGGATGCCCTGTGGTCACCCACCGAGGCGATGCAGGTGGAACGCATGCTGAGCGAGTCCATCGTCGGCTCGCCGCAGACGGTGCGCGCGGGCCTGGTCGAGACGCAGGAACGCACCCAAGCTGACGAGTTCATCGTCGCCTGCGCGGTGCATGACCATGCGCTGCGGCGCCGGTCGTACGAGTTGCTCGCACAGCGCTGAGGCGGCCCGTCGTTGGCTGGCGGCAGCCAACTCAGTCGCGACGAGCGAAGCTTCGCCGCCAAGCCGTTGGGTTGACGCCCAACCCCAGCCTGAAGTGGTGGCGCAGCGAGACGACGGAGCCAAAGCCCGCCATTTCCGCAATCCGCTCCACGGATTGATCCGTCTGCTCAAGCAAGCGTTGAGAAAGCCTCAGGCGCTCTGCCAACAGCCAGGATTGCACGGTCGTCCCGGTCAAGGCCTTGAACTGGCGCGTGAGGCTGCGGCGGCTCATGTTCGCCGCCAAAGCCAGGCTGTCCAGGCTGTGCGGCTCATGAAGCCGTGCGCGCACCGAGTCGATCAACTGCGCAAGTCGGGTCCCGCCTGCGGTGCTGGGAAGCGGCTGTTCGATGAACTGCGCCTGTCCGCCTTCGCGGTGCGGGGGCACGACGAGGTGCCTGGCCAGCCGGTTGGCGACCTCCGCACCGTGCCGCTTGCGAACCATGTGCAGGCACGCATCGAGGCCAGCCGCCGTGCCGGCAGAGGTCAGGACATTACCGTCTTCCACGTACAGGACGTTCGGGTCGATATCCACCGCGGGAAAGCGATCGGCCATGGCCTTCGCATACGCCCAGTGCGTCGTCGCGCGGCGGCCATCCAGCAGGCCGGCTTCGGCAAGCACATGCGCGCCAAGGCAAAGGCCCACGATCGGGACGCCCCGCTCGTGGGCCGCGCGCAGTGCCCTGAGCAGGCGCTCGGGCGGCCGCTCGTCCACGTCCCGCCAGCTTGGCACCACGATGACCTCGGCCTTCTTCGACGCACTCAGCGGCGCCAGATCGGACAAGCTGAAGCCTGCAGTCGTCTTCAGGGGCGACGGCTCGGCGGCGCACACCACCACCTCGAACGGTGAATCCTGTCCCAGTGCATCGCCGAACACCATGCACGGCACTGACAAATGGAAGGGGCTGATGCCGTCGAACGCGACCACGGCGACGCTGGTCTTCAATCGGCTGGCCGACATCCGGTTCTGCGCTGCTGACGACATGGCCCGATCTTATCGATATAGGCTATTCAGGCCAGTCGTCAGGGCCACCAGGCAGCGCAAGAATGCGCCAACCCATCGTCAGGAGCATCCCATGAGCAAGCCAGCACTCGTCGTCATCGACGTCCAGAACGACTACTTCGAGGGCGGCGCCTTCCCGCTGTGGAACGCTGGTGCCACGCTGGCCGCCGTCGAGAAGGCCGTCCGCATGGCGCGCGCCAAGGACATGCCCGTCGTGTTTGTGCAGCACATTGCCGACGCCCCTTCGCCGTTCTTCAATGCGGGCACGCACGGCGTGGAGCTCCACGCGGGCATCCATGGCGCCATGGGGGCTTCACCCCTCGTGACGAAGCAGCATGCCGACGCGTTCGAGGCAACCCACCTGCACGACACGCTGCACGTCCTGGGTGCTGACGAAT
>Ga0114942_1000141_pt1 | contig 19058 bp, 18 predicted proteins | sample LowerColdCreek_FD_88674 | JGI IMG/M metagenome (GOLD analysis project Ga0114942, IMG submission 88674) | Groundwater microbial communities from Cold Creek, Nevada to study Microbial Dark Matter (Phase II) - Lower Cold Creek | ecosystem: Environmental > Aquatic > Deep subsurface > Groundwater ... | reverse complement strand
TGCCATTACATCGCAAGCATCTGCACCGCCCACACCAATTGCCACCATACCTAAGCCACCTGCATTAACAGTATGGCTGTCTGTACCAATCATCATACCCCCAGGAAATGCATAGTTTTCAAGTACCACTTGGTGTATAATTCCGGCACCAGGCTTCCAAAAACCAATGCCATATTTATTAGAAACGGAGGCTAAGAAATCGTACACTTCTTTGCTTTCTGCATTAGCTACTTCTAAGTCTTTTTTAGCTTCGTCTTTTGCGGTTATTAAGTGATCGCAATGAACGGTGGATGGAACGGCAACCTTTGGCCTTCCTGCTTGCATAAATTGTAATAACGCCATTTGTGCAGTAGCGTCTTGCATTGCTACACGGTCGGGGGCAAAATCAACATAGCTTTTACCACGTTCAAAAATTGCTGCAACTTGGTCGGCATGCAAGTGGCTAAATAATATTTTTTCTGCCAATGTAAGTGGACGAGCTAAGGTGTTACGGGCTTGCTGTATTTTGCCCGGCATTTCTGCGTATACCTTTTTAATCATTTCAATATCAAATGCCATAGAAAAAGGTTTGTTTGTTTATGATTTGAGTAAAAAACGTAGCGTGTGCTGCGAAGTGTGGCGAAATTACAAGAATATAACACTAGAATGAAATGAGATTTTACAATTTTATTACAAAAAAATATTTAGATGCTTGTTATTTATTTAAGATTTGTTAATTTACACTAGGTGATAATTGAATGAAATTTGTAATAGGCACTTAGGTAAATATTTACAAGTAGTTATCGTAAAAGATTTACCATAAATGATAAGAATATGTATAAACTGAAACAATTTATTGAATGGCAGGCTTTTGGAGTTTGTACTAAAATTGGAGAAAAATTAGGAATAGCAACAAGTAGCATTAGAATGTGGTTTATTTATATAAGCTTCCTAACAGTTGGCTCACCTGTAATTATTTATATGGTGCTTGCCTTTTGGATTAATTTAAAAAATAGCATTATTTATGCTAAAAGAAACCCACTTAGATATTTATAATAGCAATTACTACCCTACTGAGTGCTTAATATAGAATACAACCATACTAATTATTACGATTTATTGGCTTATTACAGCAATAAGCTAAAGGCTCCTGTAATTAATAATACTATAACTATACCTGAAACTATAGCTGATGGTTATATTAAAATGATAGAACTGCCTAATGGCTTGCACTGCTTATTAAGCGATTATACTGCAAAAAAACAAGCCATTATTCAGCGAAAAAAATGTAGTGAAAACTTATATGTGCTTCGCTTTGATGAAATAATTACTAAAGACGAAAAAGGAAAGTTGCATACCAAATCTGCAGCTAGCTTAACAAATACTACTTACGATTGGATATTTTTTGAAAATGAAGATACCAAGGTTAGAAGCCTAAGTATCATATTTAGCGATTATTGGTTACAGCAATGGCTAAGCTTTGAGCAAGAGTTAGAAGTTATTAAAATATGCCTTAGCAACCCTGCAAATGCCTATAATTTTGAGCCCTTAGATACCGAATATAAATATTTATTCGACTTATTATTTGCCAAAAATATATCGCCTAAAATAGCCATTCTTTACTACCAAAATAGGGTAATGCTATTAATGGAACGTTTTTTTTCCAGATTATATTTAAGAAACGTGTCAACCACGTTTGATAGTAAAATATCTTCTTACGATCTTGAAAGATTAAGAGAGGTAGAAGAACTGCTATTAAGAGATTTTGCAAACCCCCCAAAAAGTATAGTTGAGTTATCAAAAATTGCTGCAATAAGTAGTAGTAAGTTAAAACATATATTTAAAGAATCGTACGGGCTGCCAATACACCAATACTATCAAAAACACAGAATGAATAAGGCCAAGGCAATGCTTTTATCAAAAAAATACACTACAAAAAAAGTTAGTGAAGCCGTTGGCTATGAGGATGTTAGTAGCTTTCTTAAAGCATTCAAAAAAGCATTTGATCAGCACCCATCAAGCATAACAGGAGAAGCAGTATGATAAAAGATATACCCTATTACGCAAGTAACTATGTTGAGTTCGTACAACTATTTGCCAAAATTGCCCAAACAAATATTGTAGATAATAAAGTAGTTATACCTGCTGCTATGGGTAATGGCTATTTGTGGGCCTGCAATTTGCCAAACGGAATTTCACTTTTGGCATCTAATATACAAATGAATGAGGATGTGCTTTTGAAGCGAGAGGCCAGCTTTCATCAATATTTTATTTTACAATTTAATGAGTGCCTAAACCAAGATATTCAAGATAACAGTTTCTTTGTATCAAAGCCAGTAAAGGCGCATAATATGCAGAACAACATGGTGCTACTAAGTGGAAGCCATGTAAGCAATAATTTTTTTATACCTGCCGCAAGTAAGCTAAAAAGTATAAAAATTATATTTGAAAAAAAGCATTTATCCTCATTCATGAGTGAAGAGCTAATAGAACAGTTCTTACATTTTTACTTTACAAAACTAATTAAGCAAAAAACAATTGAACCATTAGATGGTACGTATAGAACCATTATGGATACAATAATTCAACCTACTATAACCCAACATTTAAAACATCAGTTTTTACAAACAAGGGTTAACTTGTTACTTGAAAGATTTTTGAGTAAAAATATTTCTAAGTTAGAAAATGAGGAGCATAATTTAGATAACAAATCCCTAGCAAGGCTTATAAAAATTGAAGCCCTGTTGGTTGAAAATTTTAGTACACCCCCACCAACTATTGAAACCCTTTCTAGAATTGCTTGTATTAGTACCACAAAACTTAAAAAGGAATTCAAAGAATTATACCATTTGCCCATTTACGAGTATTACCAAAAAAATAGATTAGCCAAGGCGAAACAATTACTACTACAAGGCCAATACTCAATAAAGGAAGTTGGTGCAAAAGTAGGCTATAGCAATCTTGGCCATTTTGCAGCTGGCTTTAAAAAGGAATATGGTATTTTACCTAGCGATGTAACTGCAAAGGATGAGGCGTTACCTATTGCCTCCATTATTAAATAATTGCTTCTCTCAATCTTACCAATTTCTCCAACAAAGCCTCAAGCTTATTTAATTGCAGCATATTAGCCCCATCACTAAGTGCTACCGACGGGTTAGGATGTGTTTCAATAAACAACCCATTGGCACCAACTGCAATTGCAGCTTTTGCAATAGTTTCTATTAACTGTGGGTTACCACCAGTAACACCAGTTGTTTGGTTGGGCTGCTGCAAACTATGTGTTACATCCATAACAACAGGTGCGTTGTGCGCTTGCATCCATGGAATATTTCTATAATCTACTACCAAATCTTGGTAACCAAATGTAGTACCTCTTTCCGTAAGTATTACTTTATCATTACCTGCTTTTCGTATTTTGTCAGCAGCAAATTGCATGGCTGGCCCGCTGAGAAACTGCCCTTTTTTCACATTCACTATTTTGCCTGTTTCCGCTGCTGCTAGTAATAAATCAGTTTGCCTACACAGGAAAGCTGGTATTTGCAATATATCTACATATTCAGCAGCTAGCGTTGCTTCTTCGGCTGTATGTACATCCGATGTTGTGGGAACATTAAACTGTTGGCCCACCTTTTTAATAATTTCCATACCAGTTGCATCTCCCAGTCCGGTAAAGCTATTTGCACTTGTACGGTTAGCCTTCTTATAACTTGCTTTAAACACATAAGGAATTGCAAGCCTTTGGCAAATGTTACTCACTTTTTCAGCCACTTCCATTACTAATGCTTCGCTTTCCACAACACATGGCCCCGCTATTAAAAAGAAATTATTTGGATTGTAAGTTTGATTTTGAAAAATTTTTTGCAAAAAATTAGCCTGCATTATTTAACTATTAGGCAACGAATGTACAGCAAACTTTGTTTCTTTGCTGCTGCAAAAAAGCTAATAGTTGTTAGCTTTTAAAACAATTTTTTCCGATGCAAAAAAATAAAATTCTTGTTATTGGCGCCAGTGGGCAAATTGGTGTTGAGCTTACAATGGCACTTAGAAATATTTATGGTAATCAAAATGTTATTGCAAGCGACCTAAGAGAGCAAAACCCCTTATTGGAAGGTACTGGCCCATACGTAAGTTTGGATGTTATGAATAAAGAAATGCTACACGTGCAAGTTATAAGGCAGAACATAACACAGATATATTTATTAGCTGCCATACTTTCTGCAACAGGCGAAAAAAATCCAAACCTTGCTTGGAACCTGAATATGCAAGGCTTATTGAATGTATTAGATATTGCTAAGGAAGAAAAATTACACAAGGTTTACTGGCCATCATCTATTGCCGTATTTGGCCCAACATCTCCAAAAATACTTTGCCCGCAACAAACCATTATAGAACCAACTACGGTGTATGGTATTAGTAAATATGCTGGCGAATTTTGGTGTAACTACTACTTTAACCGATATGGTGTGGATGTAAGAAGTATACGCTATCCCGGACTAATAAGTTACAAATCGGCACCAGGTGGCGGTACTACTGATTATGCGGTTGAGATATTTCATGAAGCGATAACCGAGCAGAAATATACCTGCTTTTTAGAGGAAGATACTTATTTACCCATGATGTATATGCCCGATGCCATTAAAGCAACTATTGAACTAATGGAGGCGCCCGCAGCAAAAATATCTATTAGACATTCTTACAACGTGGGTGCATTAAGCTTTTCGCCGAAGGAACTAGCAGCAGAAATTAAAAAGCACATACCTAACTTTTCTATTGATTATAAAGTTGATTATAGACAACAAATAGCAAATAGCTGGCCTGCTAGTATTGATGACAGTGTTGCTACCAATGATTGGGGTTGGAAACCTGATTACAATCTTGCAAGTATGACGAAGGATATGCTTGCTAATTTAAATAAATAACAAAAAAAAAGCACTTGGTATAGTTTTCTATACTATTCCAAGTGCTATTACTTAAATATATTACTAAGACTAATTCTTAACAAGAATACCCTCAGCTGTAAATACTACTTCTTTTTTGGGCTCTTTAATATCGGCAATTTCTTGCTTACTTTTTCCTGCGTCTTCAGCATAATGTCTTAACTCCTCAACTGAGGTTTCCTTAATTTTCGCAGTACCATCAATTACTATTGTTTTTCCTTGTAATGCTGTTGGCACCAAAAATGAATGGTCTTTCATTTTCACCATCATTTTACCCTGTGCAGTTTGCACTTTAATCCAGCAGCCTTCCTTTTGGCATACATCGGTTACTACCGCATATACCTTGGCAGTTGCTTCTGATTTATTTGTAAGTAAATTACTTAACATATCTACTTCAATACTTCCAGTTTCACTTACCGCTTTGCCATAATTACTTCCTGCTTTTGCATCTCCCTTTGGTGGCTGTGCATTAACCAATTGAAATACTGCTAATAATGCAGTTAAGAGTAAAGTCTTTTTCATAAAAATTAATAATTATTACATAAAAATAGTAATTATTGCTATATAAATTTCAATCGGTAATTTTGAAGGAATACATGATTAACAAGTATTTCAAATACCAATATTTCTACTTTTTATTATCAGCAGTCTTTCTATTGATTACTGCTTGTAGAACTATTGAGGATAATAGAAACCATGACTTTGAACAAAAAATTAAGCAGATTAACAATGCTTCTTTCTCTAACCCAGATTCTGCATTAAAGGCTTGTAATAGTTTATTAGCAGATAAAAAAGTTAAGGCTAGCAAAGAAAATACCTGTAAAATACATTTACAAATTGCCAGTATTGAGAACCTTAGGGGAAACTACCCTGCTGTAATAGATAACGCTGTAAAGGCTAAAGCATTAACCAACACAAATACATCGCCGCTAGTACTTGCACAAATAAATAACGAACTAGGCGTTGCTTACGATTATAGATCAGAATACAAAAAAGCACTAGACCATTACCAGCTTGCTCAAAAATATTATGGTATTGCAAAGGATAGCATAGGCCTTATTAAAATTATTAATAATATTGGCCTTATACACCAAAACTTAGATGATTTAAAAAAAGCTAAGCTATACTTTATTCAAGCTTATAATTTAAGTAAAAGAAATGGTTATGAGAATGAACAAATAATGGCTTTAAGCAATTTGGCAGCCGTGGAAAATGACTCAAAAAATTATTCTATAGCGCTACAATACTTTAAAGAGGTACTAAATGCTGATATAAAAAGTGGTAATAAAACTTATATTTCTTATTCATATAATAATATTGGTGAGGCATATAAGAATTTGAATAGGTATGATAGTGCCGAATATTATTTGCAAAAAGCAATTTATTTGAAAAAAATGCTTGGGGCTAAAGCAGCCTTAATAAATTCTTATAAAACTTATGCTGATTTATTAATTAATGCGAAGCGATATCCGGAAGCAGATTTATACTTAAACGAAGCAGTAATACTTGCAAGAATAGTAGGAACCAACGACTACTTAGATGAATGTTACTTTTTAAAAGCTAAGCTTGCGGAAAGTATAGGAAATTTTAACCTAGCGTATTACCTTAAAGATACCGCATATATTTTAAAGGACTCTATAGCTAACAATAAATATAAAGAAGAGCTTATAGTTAAAGAAAAGGATTTTGAGTTAAGTCAAAAAAATTTAGAACTCGAGAAAAATAAAAGAGCCATTGATACCGCAACCATTACAAATATTTTCTCTTTTTGCATCATCACAGTGCTAATAGTATTTGGTATTTGGGTTTGGATTAACTATAAAAAGCAGAAAAAATTTATAGAAATACTTGCAACACAGAAAAACCAAATTGAGCAAGGCTTGGTATTAAGAAACCAATTCCTATCATTTATGGCACATGAAATAAGGAATCCACTGAGCGGAATAATTGGTTTAAATAGAATGTTACTTAGCGAAAATCCAACGCCAACGCAAGCAGAGTTTTTACAATACCAACTTAAATCTTCCGAGCATTTATTAGCACTTATGAATGATGTGCTAGACTATCAGAAAGTTACTTCGGGCACAGTAACTATTAGTAATGTAAGGTTTAGCCTTAAGCAGCTTATACAACAAGTATACAACAGTTACAAAGCACCTATTGAAGATAAAAAAATTAATTTTACTCATCATTTTGATGACACAATACCACCCTATTTATATGGCGATCCTGTTAGGCTAACTCAAGTTTTTGGTAATCTTGTACACAATGCAATAAAATTTACCAATGTTGGCACAAAAGTTATTGTAACAGCTACATTAATACATGTTGAGAATTCCAATTATACCATACTTGCAAGCGTTAGCGATAACGGAAATGGAATACCTAAAGAAGAACAGGATAAAATTTTTGAATTATATGTTCAATCTAGCAAAAATAAAAGTGAACAACTTGGTACTGGTTTGGGGTTGGGCATTGTAAGAAATCTGCTATCATTAATGAATTCTCATATTCAATTGCAAAGTGATATTGGTAAGGGAACTACCTTCAGTTTTGAAATCACCCTATCCTCTGCACCCATGTCTACAACAGAAACTGTATCTTAATAAACTTTAGGCATAGAATTTAAGCTAAATAGAAAAGCCACCAAAATTGGTGGCTAATTTGTTTTACAGAAAATATAATTATTCTAGGCTATTTTTTCAACTTGTACATAGCTTAGTTCTACAGGTGTAGATCTTCCGAATATTTTTACAGAAACTTTTAATTTTTTCTTTTCGTCGTTCACTTCTTCAATAACGCCATTGAAATCGTTAAATGGCCCTTCAATAATTTTTATAGTTTCACCAATAATAAATGGTTCACTAATCGTTACCCCCTGATCGTTCATTTCATCTACCTTACCAAGCATTTTATTTACTTCCGCTTTTCTTAACGAAATAATATTTCCCTTTGAACCTTTACCATCGGTTAAAAAATGCATTACGTTACTAACATTGCTAATGTACTGTACAATATCATCTGACAATTTTCCTTCTAGTATTTCAAGCATTACATAGCCAGGGAAATAGTTCTTCTCTCTCATTACTTTTTTCCCATTCTGCACTTTATACACTTTCTCCATCGGAAGAAATACTTGCTTAATGTTTTCCGCCCATCCATTTCTCAAGATTTCTTTATCCAACTGCTCCTTTACCTTTCTTTCCTTTCCGCTAACAACACGTAGTACATACCATTTTGTTTCGGGTTGTACAACAATTACATCTTCCATTTATTAACCCTTAAAAAGTGAGTAAACTAATTTTAATAATTGGCTACTACCAAAATCCATTAAAAGCACCATTGCTGTAATAATTAATGTGGCAACTAATACAATAGCCGTAGATTGTTGTAGTTGCTCAAGTGTGGGCCACGTAACTTTCTCTTGCAACTCTTGCAAAGATTCTTTGAAATACAAGGAAATTTTGTTCATCTCAGAAAATTAGTAATTCTTATAAAAATAATGTGCTAATGAATGAAGATAACTGTTTTCAGTAATAATCTACTCATTAACACATTTAAAATCAGCACGGGCACTAGGATTCGAACCCAGATCAAAGGTTTTGGAGACCCGTATGCTACCGTTGCACCATGCCCGTATAAAACAATTAGCTAATTAGCATGCGGCTAACTAGCTAATTGTTGTTATTTCTAAAGTAAGTTAAATTACTTAACAATTTCAGTAACCTGACCAGCGCCTACTGTTCTACCACCCTCACGGATAGCGAACTTAAGACCTTTTTCCATGGCAATTGGCTGAATTAACTTAACTGATAAGTTAATATTATCACCAGGCATAACCATTTCAGTTCCCTCAGGTAAAGTACACTCACCAGTTACGTCAGTAGTTCTGAAGTAGAACTGAGGACGGTACTTGTTAAAGAATGGAGTGTGACGACCACCTTCATCCTTACTTAATACATAAACCTCACCTTTGAAATCTGTGTGTGGAGTAATAGTTTTTGGTTTGCAAATAACCATTCCACGACGGATTTGGCTCTTCTCAATACCACGTAACAATAAACCTGCGTTATCACCAGCTTGACCTTCGTCAAGCAATTTCTTAAACATTTCAACACCTGTTACAGTAGAGGTAAGTGGTGCTTCGATAAGGCCTACAATTTCCACACTCTCACCAACTTTAATAATACCTCTTTCAATACGACCTGTAGCAACTGTACCACGACCTGTGATTGAGAATACGTCCTCAACACTCATCAAGAAAGGCATGTCAACTGGACGTGGAGGCAATGGAATGTAGCTATCTACCGCTGCCATTAATTCTTCAACCTTAGCAACCCATTGTGGATCTTCGGATAATGCACCAGTTGCAGAACCTTGGATGATTGGTGTATTATCACCATCAAAACCGTTTTTAGAAAGTAATTCACGGATTTCCATTTCTACTAATTCAAGTAATTCTGGATCTTCTACTAAATCTACTTTGTTCATGAATACAACCATGCTTGGTACACCTACCTGGCGAGCTAAAAGGATATGCTCTCTAGTTTGTGGCATAGGGCCATCAGTTGCAGCAACAACAAGTATTGCGCCATCCATTTGAGCCGCACCAGTAATCATATTTTTAACATAGTCAGCGTGACCTGGACAGTCTACGTGAGCATAGTGACGATTGTCAGTTTGGTATTCAACGTGTGCAGTATTGATAGTGATACCTCTTTCTCTTTCTTCAGGTGCACCATCAATTTCATCATACTTCTTAGCTACGTTACCCATACCTTTTTTAGATAGGATCATTGTAATAGCGGCAGTCAAAGTAGTTTTACCGTGATCCACGTGACCGATAGTACCGATGTTTACGTGAGGTTTTTCCCTCTTGAAAGTCTCTTTAGACATCTTTTATTGTTTTAATTGTGTTTTTAAAATAAACAGCCTTTTTTCTCTCAAATAAGGCTTTTAAGTTATTCTCAAGACCTAAATCTTTACTTCTTGTTTAGCCAACTTTCAATGGCTGCGTTTGCCAACAAAGGCAAATTTTAAAATAGCTTCAGAGCCGGTGGTGGGAATTGAACCCACGACCTCTTCCCTACCAAGGAAGTGCTCTACCCCTGAGCTACAACGGCTTTTAACTTTTTTCAAAGTTGTTTGAGCGGAAGACGAGGGTCGAACCCGCAACCTATAGCTTGGAAGGCTATCGCTCTACCAATTGAGCTACTTCCGCATGTTGAAATGTGATGCCCAATATTTAGCAAATACGCCAATACACAAGGCATCATTTTAAAAGAACTTATTAATTAGCAGTATCAAATAATATTTCAACGCTAATTAAACAGTGGGCAGAGTAGGGTTCGAACCTACGTACTCGTGAGAGAACAGATTTACAGTCTGTCGCCTTTAACCACTCGGCCATCTACCCATTAATTTTCCGAAAAGAACTTTAATCTAAGATTCACAATTACTTCTTCAACTTTGAAGAACTTGAGCCGAAGAAGGGAGTCGAACCCGCGACCTGCTGATTACAAATCAGCTGCTCTACCAACTGAGCTACTTCGGCTTATAATTAGGCACTTCCCTTTTTTAGGGATTGCAAAGGTAGGGGAAAAGATTTTTCAGCAAAATTTTCCTAAACTTTTTTTTGCTTTTTTTTGAACATCACTTTTAAAGAGAAATCCAATAAGATAATCCGCAAGGTATTTCAACAAAAATGCTCCCGAAGGAGCATCTTGTTTTTAGGCTAATTGTTTTTCTTTTTGCCGCTTAATTTGGTTAACTAAAGCTTCCATTGCATTATCAAAAGATTCCTCGAAGCTTTTTGAGGTAGCTTTTACAAAAAAATCATGCTTTGGAACGTGTACATTTATTTCGGCAATTTTATCTTTTATGGTATGTACTACATTATCTAGCTTCAGGTACACATCTACTTTAATAATTTTATCATGGAAGGTTTTTACTTTTTCAAGTTTTCTGGATACATAGGCTAATAATTTTTCATCTGCATCAAAATGAACTGACTGAATTTTTACGTTCATACATTTTAGGATTTACGTTAGAAAATAGGCAATTAACCCGCACTAGGCATTGTTAACTGTTTCACTGATTTTATCTACAATTTAAGGTAACAATTTCATAACACAAAGTATGCAGCAACGTTTTAATGCAGTTTTGTGAAAAAAATTTCTCTTACAACTATTCATAAAACTTTTCGGATAGCTTATCTCTCCCAAAAAAAATACCTTTACAATACCCGATACCCTTTTCATTAATTTTTTAATTACAAACTATACAATGAAAAGCGTATTACTAACTACTCTCTTTTTATTACTTAATAGCTTACTATTTTGCCAAACAGCAAATATTATTCCTATTGATTCTGCTAGGTGGTATCAAGTAAATAATGCAAGCAATGTAATACCCTTGTTATTTAATAACAAGTTAGAAGAGAGGGTACATACCGGCTGGGATAAAATGCTTGCTAATTACCAGGCTTATTACCCCATACTTAATGGCGAACACTTGGTTATTGATAGCTTAAAAATGTATGACTGGGAAGGGGTTATTTCCGATGCCCCAATGAAAATTTTTGTAATTAATAATAAATGGGAGAAAACATTAATAGCCACATTTACTGGTGAGCAGTATAATACTTGGGTTGGCCCTAATGCAGCAAATACAAATAATTATGGAGTTGATACTATTATTAATGATGCCGCATACATAATGCTAGATATTTGGAATGAACTACCATCAGAAATAGTTTTTTATGGTAGCTACACCGCACCAGAAAATATTAGTGCCGCATTACCAAGAAAATTTCCGCTAAAAAATTTTATGCATGTAAATGCTTTTGAATGGGATATAATGGATCCTACTACCCCTTGGATTACTAATAACAGTAAAGTAGCATTAGTAAAGGGTTTTACTGGTATAAGGCATTATTTAGATTGGCAAAAGATAGAACAAGCACAAAATAGCTATACTTATAACCCATCTAGAAGCGGCGGATGGCATTACGACACCTTATACCAAAGGCTTTATAATGAAGGCATTGAAGTACTTGCTTGTATAAAAACTATTCCTGAGTGGATAAATATTAGCTACCCCGAAAATGAAAGAGATATTGAAAATGTACCAGCTATTAGTGGTGCAGATTTATCCGCACCAAGTACCTACTTAGCACAAGCAAAAATGGCTTTTCAATATGCTGCAAGATATGGCAGTAATAGTAGTATTGATAGTGGTGTATTAACTATAAACAGTACACAACAATGGACAGGTGATGGCATTAATACTATAAAAATTGGTCTAGGCTTAGTTAAATATATGGAATGCGACAATGAAAGAGATAAATGGTGGAAAGGTAGAAAAGCTTACCAAACTGGTAGAGAATACGCAGCAAATTTATCAGCATTTTATGATGGGCATTTAGGCACATTAGGGAGCAATGTTGGCGTAAAAAATGCAGATACCAGCATGCAAGTAGTAATGGCAGGAACAGCAAGCACTAGTACTGATTACTTAAGAGGAATGATAGATTGGTGTAAGCAGTATAGAGGCTACAAGCCCGATGGAAAAATAAATTTGTGTTGGGATATTATCAATTACCACCATTATGCTTCTGATGCTTTTAAAAATGAAAACGGATTACCAACAAGAGGAGTAGCGCCGGAGCTAAGCACACTAGCAGTTGTTGCCAATAACTTTATTGAAACTACACACAAATATTGCTACAATATGGCTGTATGGGTTACGGAAACAGGCTATGACGTTAACCAAGGCAGCCCTTATAAAGCAATACCAATAGGCAATAAAACTGAACTACATACCCAGGCAGACTGGCTATTGAGAACTAGCTTACTGTATGCTAGATCTGGTATTGAAAAAGTGTTTTTCTACCAGCTATATGATGATAATAGTACTAATACGCAAGCATATGCATCATCTGGGTTAGTGTATAGCAACCTAACCAGAAAACCTTCTGCTAATATTATTAACCAGGTAAAAAAAATATTTGGTGAAGCTATTTACGTAAGAACTATTAGTACTAATCCGTTTGTTGATGAGTATATATTACAAGACTCATTACTAGTATATGCCTTAACAGTTGGCGATGAAATAGGGAAAAGAATAAACTATACCTTAACCACTAATAGCAACAATGTAACCATTTATAAACCGAACTATAATGGAATGGCAATGCATAAAAGTGAGAAACAAACAATTAATGGTAAAATAGTAATTACAGTTACAGAAACACCACAATTTGTAATTTCTAAAAAACAGCCCTCACCATTGTTTGCAAAGCATACTAGGCCTTCGGATGCGCCTTTTTAAAGGCTGCCTTTAATTTTTCAATAGAATTGTGCGTATACACCTGCGTAGCGGCCAAACTACTATGGCCTAATAATTCTTTAATAGCATTTAACTCGGCACCGTTATCGGCTAAATGTGTGGCAAAACTATGCCTTAGAATATGTGGACTTTTTTTGCTAATAGTGGTTACCAAATTCAGCTTTTCCTTTACCCTTAAATACACCCATTTTGCATACAGTTGTTTGCCAGAATTAAGGATAAAAAAGTGATTACTGCTTGGCGAAAGTTGGGCTCTTTCATCAGCATACTGTTTTATAAAATGTAGAATATTGGTAGAAATGGGTATAATGCGTTCTTTATTGCCCTTACCTACCACTTTTATTTGTTTGTTGTAAAAATCAATTTTGTTAAGCGTTAATGCCATCAACTCGCTAAGACGAATTCCTGTTTCATAAAAAAGTTGAATTACCAACATAACCGTTTTCTGCTCCCAATCTTTTTCTCCGTCTTCATAGGCAAATAATTTTCGGATATCTTTTTCTTGAATAAATTGGGGTAAGCGTTTAGGAATTTTGGGTGCAACAATTGTTTGCAATGGCGTTTTTGTTACTAGTCCTTGCCTTAGAGCATACTTGAAAAAAGACTTAAGTGAGGATAGCTTTCTATTGATTGTTTTTGCAGTTTGATTACTTACTTTAAGAGATGCAAGCCAACTACGTACAATACCTGTAGTTATATCCTCTATTTGGAGTTCATTATATTCCGCTTCTAAAAATTTAGAAAATTGTAATAAATCGGTTCGGTAGGCTACTAAGGTGTGTGCAGATACCCTTTTTTGCAATTGCAAATAGGCGTAGAATTGTTGAATATGTGCTTCGAGTAACTGCATAAAAATAGCCATAAAGATACAATCCTTATGGCCTTAAGAAATATTTGATTAGAAAACTAAATCTCTATTTTTCCAGAAGCAATTTGCTGCTTGTAGATTGCCTTAAGCACCTCTTGACGGCGAGCTACAGACGGCTTGGTGAAACTTTGGCGAGACCTAAGTTGTAAAAGTGTTTTACTTTTTTCAAACTTTTTCTTGTACTTCTTAAGTGCCTTGTCTATGTTTTCACAGTCTTTTGAGTCAATAATCAACATAATATATACCTCCTTTGGTAATTTTTAGGATTGCAAAGATAGCAATGGAAATCAATTTTCCAAATGTAAAATTAAATTATAGTTTTTGCACTTAATTTGCAGGCATGTTTACAGGAATTATTGAAACGGTTGCCACTGTAACCCACATAGTTAAGGAGCAAGGTAATATTAGTTTTACTTTACAAAGCAGCCTATCGCATTTATTTAAAATTGACCAAAGTATAAGCCACGATGGTGTATGCCTTACCGTGGTGCAAGTAAGTAATGGCTCACACACCGTTACTGCCATTGAGGAAACATTAAATAAAACCAACTTACAGCATTGGACAAATGGAAAGCTGGTAAATATTGAACGCTGTATGCTAATGAATGGCAGGTTAGATGGGCACATAGTTCAAGGGCATGTAGATACTGTTGCGAAATGCAAGTTTGTTACTGATAAAAATGGTAGTTGGGAATATACTTTTGAATTTGATGAAAAATTTGCCGCATTAACAATTGAAAAAGGAAGTATAAGTATTAACGGCACAAGTCTAACCTTATATAATGTAACCAATAGTAGTTTTTCAGTTGCTATAATACCGTATACCTACGAAAACACATCAATAAGCCAAGTAAAAATGGGCGACTTGGTAAATATTGAGTTTGATATTATAGGAAAATACATACAAAAATTACATGCAATAAGCAAGTAGCATGAAGCCAATACACAATTATTATAACGTACTTAGTAAGTTGCTTTTGGCAGCAGCAATTACAGTTTATTTATTTGCTTTTATTAATCTTTCGTTTTTTAACCACCCACATACGGATGATTATATAGCAGGATATGATGTTGCAAATACTAATTTACTCGGTTATTTTAATAAAATATATATGCATTGGGGCGGAAGGTATACTTCCATTTTAATTGCTGGCCTATGGGCTAAAAAGCATTTACTGTTTCAGCATTATTACTTGCACACCATAACGCTATTAATAAGTAACCTATTAAGCGTTTACCTTTTTGTATATGTTGTAAATGTATACTTAGTAAAAAAATCTTTTCAGTTTGTAGATATGCTGCTTGCTACAGTTACTTATGTGGTATTGCAAATAACTTGCTTACCCGAAATTGTATCGGCATACTTTTGGTTCAGTAGCGCTGTTACATACCAAACGGGTATAATATTATTACAAATAGTATTTAGCCTATTACTTATCATTTTTCATGATAAAAGATTATGGGTTAAAAATATAGCAACATTATTACTACTTATACTGGTAGTATTAATTAACGGGTGTAATGAAGTTATTGCACTAATACAGGGCCTAGCATTACTAACCATTTACTTTCTTGTACGGGAACGATCAGATAAATTAATTCATATAATTGGTATTATAGCATTGGTGTATCTATCAAGTTTTTCACTGCTTTATATTGCCCCAGGTAATACGGAACGGCTTGCATTAATACCACATTCCACATTACCCAAAGCTATTGCAGTTGCAGGAGTAAGAACCTTGTATACTTTTTGGACGGTATTTTGTAACCCTTTGTTTTGGATTACCTCTGTAACGTTGTTACCTATTGCTTACCATATAAAAGATACCTTACACGATAGGCGTTGGCTACAATGGATACATGGGCGTAGGGCTCATGTGTTTTTATACGCCATAATAAGTATCTTTTTAATATACTTGCCCATTGTATACTTTAGTAACGGCTCTTTTCCGCAAAGGGCTAGCAATGTAATGGTGCAAATTGCAGTTATTAATTGCTTTGGCTTTATTTTTTTAATAAGCCTTAGGGTTAGTAATGAGGTAATGAAAATTTTACTTATCCGACGCAGATTTTTCAACTTACTTACGGTTGCAATTGCTGTAACAGTAATTAGCAATTATAATTTTGGTGAAGCATTTAAAAGTGTTGTCGCAGCACCTTTATACCATAAAACATTTTTACTAAGGGAACAAATATTAGTAAAGGCTGCCAAGAGTAATTCTATTGCAACATTGCATAACTACAATGTTGTAACTGATAGCATTTTAAACGCCGATTATAATGGTGAAAGGCAGCTTATTAAAGACTTACTTGTTCAAAAGCCTAGTTATTTATTTCTATACGACGATTTAAGCAATACACAAAGTGTTGGTATCATAAAAAGATACTATGGTGTGGATAGCTTAGTTATTAAGCAGCCTTAAATTTTTGTACCCTTCATAGCCATGCTAATAGCATTATCCATAATACGTTCGGCATATGGCGTGCTAATATTATTAAGCTCTGTAATTTTTGATTGAATCAAATTTTTATCTTGCATTGTTATAGCTAGTTGCAATGCTTGCATTGCGTTAGCGGTATTAATTAGCTCTTCTTTAGTTAATGAGGTAGCATTAGTGGTAAGAAAATTTTCCGTGGTGCTCAGTAATTGTTCACCTTCTGTTTTGGCCTCAACCAAGGCCCTTTCTGCAATATCCGTTGCTGCATTTTGAATACTATCTAATAACATTTTTTCTACCACTTCGTCGGTAATTCCATATTGAGGTTTTACTTCAATACTAACATTTACTCCGCTACGTAATTCAGTAGCAGTTACTACAAGAATTCCATCTGCATTAATAAGAAAAGTAACTTCTACTTTTGGTAATCCTGCTGGCATTGCAGGTATACCAGCTAGTATACACTCTGCTAACTTTCTATTATCCTTTACCAAATCTCTCTCCCCTTGATAAATGGATAATATTATACCAGATTGACCATCTTTAGAAGTGGTAAATTGCCTACTCATTTTAGTAGGAATTTTTGCGTTTCTAGGAATCATTACTTCCATAAGGCCGCCCATAGTTTCAATACCTAAACTAAGTGGCGTAATATCTAGTAACAAAACATCTTTATTATTACCCGCTAAAATATCCGCTTGTATTGCCGCACCAAGTGCTACTACCTCATCAGGATTAACGGTGTCGTTAACGGGTTTTCCAAAAAAGTTACTTACGGCTTCCTTTACCGCAACTATACGTGTGCTGCCACCCACCATAACTACCGTATTAATGTCGCCCTTAGTAAGTTTTGCATCTTGTAAAGCTGCATTACAAGCTATTAAGGTTTCTTGAATAATAGGTGCAATTAGCGATGTAAATTCTGTAGCAGAGAGCTTAAGTGTATAATTATCAAGTGCTGCTTCAAAAAGTATATTTTGGCTTAAATGCTTTTTTGCTGCCTCGGCCAATATGCGAATTTTTTGTGCAAAGGCTGGGTTGGACTGAACGAATACTTGCGTAATATGCAATTGTTGTAGCCAATGATTTACAATTAAATTATCAATATCATCACCGCCTAAGTGGGTATTACCATTGGTACTTAATACTTCAAATATACCTTCTTGAATATGTAAAATACTTACATCAAAAGTTCCACCACCCAAATCGTACACTGCAATAATTTGGTTATCGTTTTGCGTGCCAATGCCGTACGCAAGGCTAGCAGCTGTGGGTTCGTTAATAATACGAAGCACATCTAACCCCGCTAACTTTCCTGCATCCCTTGTAGCTTGGCGCTGTGCATCGTTAAAATAAGCGGGTACTGTAATTACTACTTTTGTAACAGCAGTTTTTAAAATATGCTCTGCCCTATGTTTTAATTCTTTTAGAATAAGTGCAGATAAATCGATAGGGGTATAAAATTTTCCATCAATTTCTATTTTCACTAGGCCATCTGTTGCATCATCAATAATACTATAAGCCACTTGGTGCTTCAAACTAATTAAATCTTTGTAGCTTTTACCCATTAATCGTTTGGCGCTAAAAATGGTTCTTTCCGGCGCTGTTGCTAGATAGTTTTTTGCAGGTTCGCCAACGAGTATTTCACCCGTTGTAGAAAAATGAATAACACTAGGCACAAGGCTGCTATTATCAAACTCCTTTAAAATAATTGGCTGCTTTGTATCTGGATGTATAGCTGCAACTAAGCTATTGGTTGTACCTAAATCTATACCTACAATAATTTCCGCTTGCTGCAAGCTACCTGTAGCAATGTTAATAGCAATTTTTCCCATATATTTTTAAAAAGAGTAGCAAAAATACTGTTTAGTTAAACGCTTTTACTACGAAAGCCGAAACATTTTGCTAATGCTTTTCTACCAATAGCGTTTTAGAAAAATAATCATGCAAGCCAACCCCTAAAAATGGGATAGAAAAAGGATAAATAAGTGTAACCCTTATTAAGCTTCTAACCAATATTTGCCAAGGGGCTGGTTTTAACCCGCTTGTGCTTACCACCTTTGTTAGGGTAACAATTTTACCCAATGTTCGCTGAAAAAACAGCTCCATAATAAAGTAGTAAATAAAAATACTTAGATAGAAAAAGTAGAAATATTGGAAGTAGGTGTAACGGTAATACATTACATAAAATTTCCAAAATTGATATAAGAAAAATGATAGAATAAACACCATTAATGTATCAATAATTCCATTTAAAGCCCTTGTGCCAATACCCAATGATTTTTCCATAGTTTTTATCGCATTAAATACATTTTTCCATAGCCTGCTTTAAAGTATTTGTCAGTATCTACTTCGCTTCCGTAAGCATCGTATGTAGGAAATTTTTCAAGGCTGTTTCCATTTTGGTTGGTAATAATCCTGTATAAATATACCCCATTACCTAATTTTTGTCCGTAGGTATCTGTGCCATCCCATTTGTAATCAGTA